>Ga0115856_100040_pt1 | contig 33519 bp, 11 predicted proteins | sample InSIn4gowninarea_FD_83870 | JGI IMG/M metagenome (GOLD analysis project Ga0115856, IMG submission 83870)
ATTACTAAATACACCTAAAAGATAGACAGCAGCGTGAGACACAGAACTATAAGCAATAAGTTCTTTAACGTCTATAGTTCTTAAAGTACTAAAACTAGCATAAATAATAGTAATAACACCAATAAGGTAAACTATATATGTGTAATCTAACGAAGCTTTAGGTAATAAAGGTAAAATTAATCTAAGTATACCATATAAACTTAGCTTTAAAACTATACCAGCCAAAATAATACTTCCACCTAAAGGAGATTCTACATGAGCTTTTAAAAGTCAAGTATTTAAAAAGATAGTTGGTGTTTTAACAGCAAAAGCTATAAATATACCATAAAATAAAAATAATTGAGTATAGTAATTAAAATTAGTTTTGTACAATGCATCAAAATCTGTAGTACCCATTATAGAAGACATTGTAAGAATTGATAACAATAAAAATAATGATCCTAATAGTGTATATAAAAATAGGTAAAAACTCGCTCTTACTCTATTACTAGACCCAAATAATCCTATTAATATAAATAAAGGTGGTAAAATACTCTCAAAAAATATATAAAATAATAAAATATCTAATACTAAAAAAACTGCTAATAATAACGTTTCTAGTAATAGAATAATTATAAGATATGATCTTATATTTTCTGATATTGAAGTTCAATTAGATAATAAGGAAATTGGTATTATTATAGTTGTTAAAAGCACAAAATATATAGATAAACCATCTACACCCAAATAAAAATCAAAAGAACTTATTTCATGATATTCTTGAACAAATTGGAATTGATTACTAGAAAAATCAAAAAAGATAAATATAATTAAAGAAACAAATAAATTTACTATAGATGTAGTTAAAGCAGTAACTTTCATTCGCTTAATATTTAATTCTGAAAGCTCATCATACATACCAGCTGAAAGAATAAGTACACCTAGCAGAGGTACTAATAATAATAATAAAAGTAACATTTTATAAAAAGATTAAAAAGAAATTTCCACTCATATCGCTCTTTTTTGACAGATTAGAAACATGCGATCTTTTTCTTACACCACATATATCTATATGGTTACTAATAAATGCAAAATTTTTTTAATTTTTTTTTTAACCACTCTTAAAAAACCAAAGCCTAATATTAATAACAGTAAATAGAATAGCATTTTAATTATACCATCTTAGGTATTCTAGAGTAAGGGCAATTTAAAATAAGAATTAAAGAATAAAACAGCAAATATGTATAAAAAAAGTAAAAGATCGAAAAGGATTAAGTAAAATTATTCATCATCTGGGATTATATTCATAGGGCTAGTTGATTCCAACTCATGAACAAACTCCGTTGGAGTTTGATTATCAGTTGGCTTATTAGGACTTACCGGATCCATGGAATTCTCCACAATGGTATTTGCTTTATCTTGTTTGGCGACATGTTTCTCTTGTAAATTAGATATTGTTTCAGAAATTACTTTAATCTCCTGGTTTAAATTATCTGTAAGTGATTTATCTTTATCAAAATCTAGCATCTGTCTTTTAATCTGTTCCATACTTACACGTTCGTCACTAGTTAGAGAGGCTGGATCATTATCATATTTCTTTGTAAGCTGTTCGTAAGATTCCAGATTCTTTTGAGACATAGTAAGATTTACAGCTCTTTCTTGAAGTTTATCACTTCTATCATAAAGAAGTTCCGGATTAGAGCCATTATAAGAAGTAGAAGAATTAGTACTATCCTCAGAATCTCTTCTATTATTATCTGCAGTAACTGGAGCTGAAGAAGAAAAATTCTTTCTGTGTATACCAATAGTATTTCCTGATCTAGAACTATTAAAACTTAAAAGAATATTATTTGTGAGCATACGAGTATTGCTCGTAGCTAATCTTCTTCCATTTCTTTTTGCTGGTTGTATCATTGTGTTTTCCCAAACATTAAAAGGGAAAAAACAAACTCAAACAAAAATTCTAAAAAAACCAAATAAAAAGAAAAAAGCATAAGATGATTTTATGATCCCCAGTAATAAACAGATATATATAAAAATAATCAAACAACATCAACAAAGTGCCAATAAAGTATTCCTGCTTCCAAACCCAGATGATGATTTTCTGTTAAATGATACGCTAGCAAACGTCACAAACCCACAGCTATAAAGGCAGTCCCTATCATAACGTGCAGCCCATGAAAACCTGTACCAAAGTAAAAACAAGACCCATATGCTCCATCAGCAATAGTAAAAGATGAAACTGAATATTCTACACCTTGGAAACCAGTAAAGATAACAGCTAAAATAATAGTATACATTAAACCGTATAAACTTCCGCTTCTATTACCTTGTATTAATGAATGATGAGCATAGGTAACTGTTACTCCTGATGATAATAAAATTACTGTATTTAGTAAAGGTAATATTGTTTGAACACCTGAAGTTGTAAGAGTCAAGAGGCTAAGACTAGTAAATAATGGTCAAGGCGAAGGAGATACTAAATGAAAAGGGTGGGCCTGAAAATTACTTCTGGTTAAATTAGACATAGAAGAATTAAAGAAAAATTCTAAAATAAAACGGTCATATTCTAAAAATTTTTTTTTGATGTAACCATTTTATTATATACATAATAAAATTTTTGTGTGAGAAAGCGACTTTTTTTATTTAAAAAAACTCCAAAAAAAACAAAAACCCCAAAAAACCCAGAAAATAAAGATACGAAACGAAACAAAAAATTTTTTTCTTTGGCTTTTATATGACATACTTAACAATAAAAATTATTTTATATAAGCTCTTAAGTATTATTATTTTTATTAAATAGAATTCATTTAGATCAAAGGAAAAAAAAAGAATTTTTTTTTGAGATTTTATTAAATAAAAAAAATTGAGAAAAGAGAATTAACATGAAGGTATATTACTAAAATTAATATATGAATAAAGCTCCTTTATTAAAACTCATCATAAAACCAATATTGTATAATAAACTAAAGATATACTAATAGTAGTCTAAAAACATTAACATCATAAATATAGTTAAGTAAATATATAGAAATAAACCCAGTAACAAAATAATGAATGCTTTACTTAGATTTTATAAAAAATAATTCTATTAAATAACCCAGGAAAATAAAGTCTATTAATTATTTTGTGATTAAATTTTCTTAGCATGTGAATAATTTAGATCTAATTATAAAAATACAATACTAGTAGCATACAATGGCTACTAGATAAACCCTTATTAAACATTAAGCTAAATGGTAAAAAAGGATGAAAATTTTATTATATTTTCTATTAAACCTAATATCATTGAAGTCTACTATGAAACCAATTACTTTTTATATCCGTTTTTTTTTCTAGAAAAAAAACAAAAAAAAGAAAAAAATAATAAACTCTTCACTAGCCTCTATCCGGAGTCGAACCAGAAGAAAATTAGATCTTTTCTGCACCACACATGGACTTTTTTTTGGGGGTATTGTTAATTTTAATTAATCCCGTGCACGCGTTACAACATTTTTTAGCTTGCCGTTATTAAAAGTATTTTAGATTACAGTTTAGCTAAGGATTGCGTTTAATAGCAACAATGTCTTATTTCTTGTATTTCACAAGAGGCTGATCGTATCTTAAGCTTGCGCCGAATACCGTAAGATCGATGTGCTTTTAACCTTTTATTAAGGAATTTAGCTGCGCGATTGTCCATTTTCTTTCGATATATTGTTTGATTTTACCATACCGCGAGTCATTACCTGCGCCATCTAAGAGTTACCTCTTCAACTTGGTTAAACAATCTTTAGGAGTTCCCCGCAATTTGGCATTCTTTCTTCTTGGAAAAATTGTGGGATAGTCAATTCTTTTCTAGATTAACACTGGTCCATAAAAAATTATAAAAAAAATTTGTGGAGTCAATTTCTAATTTATATCCAAGAGATAGCTAGAGGTTCACTCTAACTGAAACAAAATAGTTTCCCACTACTATTCATTTCCACTACACGAACCGTATTTCGACTTAACACCAATCAGAGTCACGCATACGAAGACTGCTTGCTAAAATATCTAAACCTAATCGTTTAGATTATATTTTAACTACAACCAAACTTATTGCACATACTCCTTTCAGCGCCTGACGAGTAGTTAGTACCTATCTGAGATTAAATTCACCGTGATGTCATTACTCACGATTACTAGTAATTCCTTTTTCATGTAGTCGAGTTTCAGACTACAATCAATATTATTTCCTGTTTTGGGGATTAGCTCAAATTCACATTTTTGCATCCCTTTGTCTAGGCATATGTGGCACGTCTATAGCCCACAATATTAAGGCCATGATGACTTGTCTTAGTCCCTTTTATCAAATCCAATCTAGCGGTGAACTACTTTATTTATAAATAAAGAAAGGGCTTACGTTAATTTAATGGATCTAACCAAATCTCACGACATTAACTGAAGACAGCCGTGCAACGCTTGTATTAATTAATAAAAATTAACATTCAAATTGTGGTAAGGTTTTTCGAGGATTATCGAATTAAATAACATACTTCACTACTGGTTTCAGAAACGGTCTAATGATTTCAGTTTCTGCGTTGCCACATTACTCTTGAGGTGGAATGCTTACACTTTCATTGATAGATCAAAATAACTCTAATCTATGGCACTCATCATTCTCTGCTAAGACTATTAGGGTACCTAATCCTGTTTGCTACCAAAGCCTTCGTCCCTCAACGTCAGTTTTTACTTAGAGGATCGCCTTCGCCGTTACCAGTCCTAAAAGTATCACAGAATTTCATCTCTCCACTAATAATACTAAATCTGACCTCTTCCATAAAACTCTAGTTAAATCAGTTCCCTTACGGGCAAGATTAACCGTCTAGGTACCCTTTAAACCTATTAAAGATGAATAACACTAGTCTTTCCCGTCTTGCCGCGACTGCTGGCACGTGTGTTAGTCAAGACACATAAATAGAAAATTGTCATTATCAGTATTCTATTTAGAAGTTTAGTTGGATAAACCATTAGTGCAGAGCTTATCTGTCAATAAGATACACCACATTCTCCCAAATTGCTGGTTCAGCCGTTAGGCTATTGACCAAGATTCCTCACTGCTGTACTATATCGTATTGGGGTTTTTTCAGACCCAATGTGGTCGATCGACCTCTCAGTCTCGACTACGGGCTTTCTGCTAGCCACCGAAAGATATCGGTAGCTACTACTGTCCCGTGGACTGAATACATCTTGAAGCGAAACTAAAAAAGGACAAGTTAACTCGCCTCTGCTTTAAATTTTTATTTGTTCCTTTAACCCCTTTCGGTGATCACATAAGGTATTTTTCTATTCCTTACTTCAAGGTAGTAAACTATCACTACTCACCTGTACACCACTTCATAATAGTTATTTTAGAAAAACAGCTAACTGTCCTTAAAAATAAAAATTCTGACGTTCGATTAGCATGTGTCAAGCATTTGGACAGCGTTCAATCAGAGCCATCATCAAACTCAATCTTTTAATTTTTTCTTCACATTGTAACACTTACAATTATGTTTTTATATTAAATTAAATCATTTAACTTTTTATATCTTTATATTGTTAAATTACCTAAAATAACCGCACCTCTTATAAAAAAGTTCTTTTAAAAATGCAAATGCAAAGCAAAAGCAAGAAAAATATATAAAATTAGTCGTTTAAAACTTTTTCTTTCTATACTGTATCTTTTATATACTATTCCGTGCTATGCATTTATTATAAGGTTAATTATAATACTGTTTTTTCTGCGTTTAAGGCTAGAATGAATCGAACACTCATCTCAGCTGTCATGAGCAGCTTGCTTTACCAATTAAGCTATAACCTTTTTATTATTACTTTTAAATAGCTAAAAATTTTATCTTTTTAAAAATTAGGAAGAATATTCCTCATGTGCGGACAAAGGATTTGAACCTTTATATACCGGGCATGAGCCGGGTATGTTACCATTACATCAATCCGCATTTTTTGCATAGAACGAAGTTATTCTAATATAGCGAATTACATAGGTTATATTGGACTTTATTAGCCTAAATAACTCCATTTCCATCTAACCATGCAACAAAGAGTTTTATCTCTTAGTTTTACAACTGCCAGCTGCAAAATTTTCTAGTTATAGATTTAATAACGAACTATGTTTTTTTATTTTGCCTTTAACAATCTAAGTTATAATTATAAATATTTAGTCTTTTATAGAATGTTTATAACCTTAAAACTGAGTTTTTTTATCTAATCGAGTCGTCTCGGCTTCGATCCGGGAATACTTTCTTGACAAGAAGGCGTTTTACCAATTAAACTAATGACCCTCTTTAAAAACTAAACAATTTAACCGCTTTATAGCGGTTAAGTTGTTTAAATTAATAATGCTTTTAAAACTCGGAAAATTGTTAGTTATATTTTAATTCAGTTAAATCGTTTTACTAATATTTTAGAATAAATAGCCCAGTGTAAGTATCGCACTTACTTCTACCGATTACAAAACGGGTGCATTACTTTTATGCTAACCAGGCTTTAAGCGAATTCAACAACTTTCCTTGTTGGATTCATAAATGACAAAGGAAAGAGATAAGTGATTACAAAGCTTGGTCTTTATGTTATATATTAATTGTTTGCAATAAGTATTAGGATTAGTGTTATTAACTATAATTAAATTAAAATCATCTAATTTAGTTTATTTATTTAATTTAATCATAGCTACGGTAAAATTAGTACTTTGTACCTCAAGATCTCAAAATCTGTTCAGCCAAAGCCTATAATTCATTTCTAAAACAAATATATGGACTAGTGTCCTTAGTAGTGTTAAACTACTTTACTAGCGAGTATCTTAAGAAAAGTTTCCTGCCTATATGCTTTCAGCGCTTATCTTTGATTAACATAGCTTTCCTGCCGTGCCTATTCTATACATCTACTTAAGTGTAAGTAACATCCCTATATAAACATAAAATGTTTATAATTCAAAATTTTCAAGAAAAAAGCTTATTTTGACATATTTAGAAATAACCTCTAAACGCAATTTTCAGCTTTTTTCCTACTAATAATGTAAATATTGGGCAAATAAACAACAGGTAAACCAGAGGTTAACATACCCAACTCCTTTCGTACGAAGGGGCTATTCTTATTTTACTTTTATTTTCTCTAGAAGATAGAAACCATACTGTCTCACGACGTATTTAACCCAGCTCGTGTAGCTCTTTAATCGACGAACAGTCGTACCCTTCATGACCCTTGCATTCATGTGGATGAGCTAAGCCGACATCGAGGTGCCAAACTGCGCACCCAATTTGAACTCTCTGGCGCAATTAGCCTGTTCATTCTTGTTATCATAAAAGCTATTTATCTTTTATTTCCACTTTTTTCAAAGCGGGTCAGACTATTTCTTCATCTAATTTAACGAATACTATTCGTTATTTATATATATATAATATGGTGAAAAGGCAATTAAACCATTAGTAATATTAGTTTTACTAATATTTTAAGTATTTTTCTTGTAATGCTTGCATTGCTTTACTAAGGATTGGCTAAGGAACTTTTTTGTTAATAACTAGCTATTCATGCTTTTAAACCGAAAGCTCCGATACGTCTTTTTGATTTACTGAAAGAATATTGCGAATTAGACTTAGCATAGTTTCTTAACATAACTGTTGAAGCATTTTTTTTGCTAGTGTCTAATTTTTGAGAATAATCTATGTTTTTTAAGCTACCTTTATATCTAAATTTAAACACAGATCTTGCTGCAGTATAACGCCTAGTTAATCTACCAGCAGCTTCTAATCTAACTCCACTTACTCATTTATATTTAATAAGATTTAAAATTTTTAAATTTTTGCTTAAGGCAGTATCAGTAAGTGAAGTTGACTTTTTAGGTAAGTTTAAAATTAGCTGTAAACTATTTGGTTTTTCTTCACTACTATCTAATTTATTCTCATAGTGAAAGCTATTATGGTTTGCTGCCGTAACAAAAGAATATGGATATAATTTATTTAAAACTACATCTAGAGGATCTTTATCTAGATTTTTCTCCGTTAACTTACTCTCTACACCAAAGTCATTTTTATTACTTAAATCATTCACATTTAGTGTTTTATGTATTGTTAAACTAGGCAATTTATTATAGTTAGCTAATCTGTCAAGGGATAAATATTCAGATGGTAATTTGGCTAAGCTTAGTGAAGATCTCAATACTCTTAAAAGACCTAATTTTTTCTTTAATTTACTAGCTATAGAATCTGCATAAATATCACTATTAAGATGTGGGTATTTTAAATTTACTATGTTTAATTTTACTTTTTTAGAATAAATTTTATTAATTAAATATTTTAAACCAGGTAAAAATTTACCAAATTTGAATTTATTAATTAAAAATCTACTAAAGTAGTTTATATATAAAAATTCTTTTTTAAAGTACTTAGCTAAAAATCTTAAAAAATATTTTTTTTCAAACTTTTTATATAAAGTATCAAAATTATTTTTATTAAATACTATAGTATTTAATAGATTATTATTACTATTTTTAAGTACTTTTCTTAGTTTAACCATACGAAGTTTTTTATTTTTGGAAAACTGTGATTTTTTAATTCCACCACTAATTATGTATTTTAAAAAATTCAATAATTCTAAGTTTAATAACTCTATTTTTTTCAATTTGTTGTAAGAATATTTATTTTTAAAGCTAGTTCTTAGAATTTTTTTATTCTTTTTAGCTTTTTTAGACTTTTTAGCTTTTCTAGACTTTTTAGTTTTTTTCTTAAAATCTTTATCCATAAATTCATAACTTAAATAATTGAAAAAATAATTTTTCTTTCCTAAATTTAATCGTTTTGTCTTTGCTAAATTTAATCGTTTTATCTTTGCTAAATTTAATCGTTTTATCTTAAGTTGTTTGTTATTGTTAGATAAAGTTGAAAAATTTTTTTTTCTAATATGTCTAGTAAAGCCGGCTGGACCTAATCTTTTTGAAAGATGTATTTTTATTTTTAATAAAGAGAATATATACTTAATAAAACGAAATAGAAAAAGTTTACGTATATATTTTAACTCTGACACTAATTTAAAAGAAAAGAATTTTATCTCATTTTTAAATTTAAGATTAGAATAAGGAAGACGCATTTTTTTAAAACGTTTTTTTCTTCTTTTACCTCTTAAAAAGAAAAATTTACTTAATTTTTTCTTAATTTTAATAATACTACTAGAATTTCGTAATTTAAATTTTATTTTTCTTGATCTTTTTTCTATTAGATAGTTTTCAAAAAACTTCATTTTTGAAAGTAAATATATATTTTTTAAGCCATTGCTTGCATTGTTTGCATATGGAGTAATAGCTCTAGACAATTTTTCACGTTTTTTTAATGATTTTATTAAATTACGTCTTTTTAAAGATTTAAGTATATTTTTTCTGATTAGAGAATTTAATTCCAATTTTCTTATATTATTGGACTTTATGCCGTTGATACTACCGTTGCTTCTCGTTTTAAGCAATTGTACCTCAGTTTTTTTAGAGCTGTTGTGGTTTAAATATCTTTTAATTAAAATATTATGTATATAAGTTTTGTTTCTCTTTTTACGTTTTGTCATTAACTTTTTATTTTTGGCTAGTAATCTAATAGATTTCTTACCTTTAAAAGTTTTTTTAAAAGCTAACAAATTCTTTTTCAGTCATATCTTATGTAAATAAATATCTCTATTTATGCTCATATTTTTTTTATAAAAATATAATTTTCTTAATAAAAATTGTCCTTCTCTATTAAATATATAAACAGTGATATTAACTTTGTTACTAGTTTGTTTAATTTCGGGTTTACTTGCGAATATTCTTTTCGATGTAGTCCGTCTAATTAAATTACGCATACGATAACTTCTTGCTAATTTTCTATTATTGGTTAAGTTGAAATAACTTTTAATAGTTCTACTAGCTACTCTATCTAAAGCAGCGCTTGATCTTAAGCTATCTTTGTTATATGCATATATACTGTTTTTTCATTCTTTATTAGCTGGAGGATAGTGTCTTGTATCTCCGACTATTTTAGGTACTATTTTTTTTGTGCTAGCGAAGGTAGCCTGGTTTGCTCTTTTTATTCTTTGCACTGAATATTCTTGATTAGCTAAATATAAACGAGCAACTTTAGCTAAATGACCTGGTTTACTTATACCAGCTATTCTCGCTAAATCCGATGTTTTCTTATGTTTTTCTACCGATTTTAAGTTACTATTTATCATTATAATTTGTAAAAATTAAACGAATTTTCTTCGTGAAAAATAACAGTATGCATATACTGAAAAAAAAATATTTTTTATTTACATAAAATGTAAGTTTCTTAATCTTTTTATCTAAGTCTAGAGGTAAACTAAGAAACATGTACACTATGTCATAATGCCTAATTGCACACAAGAAAGTTTTATTTGTCCCTTTTTCTGCGGCTTTAAACTGCTTAGAAAAACTGGTCTTGTCTTTCTTAAATACAAAAGACATCACACTACTCTTTAAAGGTTTTTGATCTTTACAATTTTTTTGTGTAAAAATTGTTTACATGACCTTTAACTGAAATATAAGGACGGGTGATTAAAGGATGTACTTTAATCGGCCGCTAGAGTTATAAGAGAATAAGAAAGAAATTTTTTGTATATTATATATATATGTTTATAGAAGTTGGGTTGGTTAAAGGGTTATTGTATATATACTCACCTTTTAGTCTTTGAACGTTCTTTTTTGATATTTTTTAAACCTTATTTTTAATACCAGCAGGTCACTAGTATTTAAATCAAATATCCAAAAGTGTCGCTTCAAATTAACTTGTTTTAAAGTTTTATTTGAAATTCTCCCAATTTAATTACCATTTTTTAGGAGAGTTTTTTTTAATTTCTCTAACTTATCATAAAAAGATAAATTTATTTAAATAATGGAGGACTAACAGTTAATCCCTAGCGTAGCTTTTTCATTAATCCAAGACCTTTCCTTTCTGCATCTTGTGATCATATGCCCCGCTTACGCGACTGTAAGAAGTGTAAGTCAAACAGTAAAGCAAGATTTAGCCATTAAACTTTGTGAGTAAAAAATAAAAATCAATTTATAGTTAAGTTACTAAAACTTATTTATAAAAAAACTAAAATATTAACTAATTAAGGTTAATATTTTTTTACTAATACTTTCACGGTACCTAAAATCCTACTTTCCTAAAATAAAATATAAATTCTAATCTAATAGATAATGAACTGATTTAGTCATAAATACTGACTAATTACAAAAATATAACATTAAATAAATTGTTCTAGCGTTAAATAATTAGTAAGGAAGCGCTAGTTCCCTTTTATATACTAATTATATTTAATGTTTAATTGCATAATGCAATGTTCAACTAAACGAACTGGCATCTAGACCAAGCTCGTTTAATTAAAAAAAAAAAATTGGACATTCCCAGGTACTCTTTATGGGATCTGTGCCCCGCATAAACCGCCTACTATCAATTGTCCCCCAAACCATTATGATTTTTTTAATTAGGGTTAGTTATAAAATTGGCCCCTAAATGTGTTTCATTTAAAAACCTCTTCTACTCATATGATAAGCTTGGTAAAGGTGTTTCAATTGAATCTTACCGACTACCTTATTCGCTCAAACTAGCTACATCATATCCAATAAGTAGTAACAGTAAAGCTGCATAGGGTCTTCTCGTCTATCTAGAGATAAGCAGTATCTGCACTGCTATTACAATTTCACCGAGCCAATCATTGAGACAGCTGTTGTATCGTTACATCATTCATGCGCGACCGCATTTAACGGCCAAGAAATTCCGCTACCTTAAGACCCTCATAGGTAAGGCCGCCATTGATCGGGGGTTCCTTCAAAACCTGGACTATGTTAGTCACCCAGGAAAATCCGTTAGCCAGCCGACATAGGGCAGACATCACACTCTATACTTTGATTTCACATCTTACGCAAAGTGCTTTGTTTTAATTAAACAGTCGTACAACACCATTCTGTGCCTCCTCTTCTCTATCACATATTCATGTGAGGTAATGGCCCACCTTCTCCCGAAGTTACGTGAGTCAATTTGCCGAGTTCCTTAATGATTGTTAGCTCTTGTCGCCTTCGTATTCTCTACTTGCTTACTTCTTAGTTTCTAGGTACGGTATCAGTTTATAAACTGTATATAATTTTTTCCAGAACCATCATCACTGTTAACTAAATGATCTAATCGACCGATGTGTAACTTTACATTCCTATTATTAATTTTATTATCTATATCAGCTTTTCTTTTTTTTAATAGAAATGACACTATTTAGTTTTTAATGGTTTTTATATATATTAGATTTTTCTCATTGTTTAATCCTTTAGGATTGAAAACTTAAAGGCCGTTACTTTAATCGAATGCCATAAGCTTTAGGCGAGGGCTGTAGCCCTTTTTTGTTACTCATGCCAGCATTATCACTTGGGTGATTTAACAATTTTAAATTAAAATTGATCCTAAATTAACCCAACGTTCCGCTACCCCTTTTTTTATACACAAACTTGTGTATTAATTACTATTTTTTAACAAGTTAAAAAATTAAAAAAAAAGGACAAGTTTTCGGTATATTATTTAGATCCGTTATATTTTCGGCGCTATTACTGAAAAACAAACCAGTGCTCTGTTACGAGATCTTCAAAAAATGGCCGCTTCTAAGCCTATTCCCTGGTCGTATTTTATAACTACTTCCTTAATTTCACTTAATAATAATTTTGGAACCTTATTAATACTTGTTCTGGGCTGTTTCCCTTTAGACATACAACCTTATCATACTATGTCTGATTATTCAATAATTATCATAGCCCTTCCGATTACACCAACTCACCGATAAAACCTTCCGATCCCCCGATGTATGCAAAGACACTTCGTCTTTGCCTGAGAGGTAATTATGTACCTGCTATGATGTTATTTGAATTACCTACTTAGATAGGTTTCGCGGAAAACCAGCTATCCTAGTCAGTGTTATCTTTCACCAACTTACCACAATTCTTCGGATGTCTTTACAACGACAACCCGTTCGGACTTTTATAATCCTGATCATCGCAAGATCACTAGGCTTCGGGTCTAATCTTAGATACTTATCATTATTTAATAATTGGTTTATCTGTGCCATTACAGCTCGCATCTAATATTAACTTGCTGACCCATTATGCAAAAGGTACGCTTTCGTTTACTTATTAAGATTTAACTCAAGCTGCTTATAAAATTACTCTTTCATCTCTACGGTTTTCCCTCACGGTACTGTTCTCTATCGCTTATATACCATATTTAGCCTTAGAGGAAGGTTCCCCTTTCTTCAAACAGATGTAAAATCCATTTTATTTACGAATATCTTTTAGATATTTAAGGCTGTTCTACTTTCGTTCACACTAATTATAGAATCTCGTTTGATTTCTTTTCCTGAAGTTATTAAGATTTTTCAATTCACTTCGTTTATTACTTAATTTCTCTTAGGGTTATCGAACTTTACTATTTGACACTAACAAAATTTCTAAAGTTAATATATTTTTTGTATTTTAACGATTTAATTTTAAGAAAAATCATTTTCTTTAGTGTTAATTAAATTTTACAAAAATATATTAATATCTTTTTTAATTCTATTTACTTTCTCCCTTTGGTATATAGCTATGAATCCGGAATAATTTCTTTATATACTTTACATCCATTCAAGCGTTTTAAAGCACTTGGGATGAAAAATGACTTTTCATATTGCGTACAAAACAATATATGTTTTTATATTAATTTTTATTAGACAACTTATAACGTGAATATGTAATCACTAATTTTGCCGCCCCTCCTAGTTTCTTTTTAATATTATATATAATAACTACACAAACAGAAACTAATTACAGTTTAATGTACTTGCGGACATGGCTAGATAACCTCGGTGTGCAGCTCCGACCTTATGTTGATCTAAGATTTTTAATTTTCCCCTCCCTTTTTTAATTTAATATACAGAAATTGTTTGTTTTTTTTGTTTATTAAAATTAGAGTAATTTGTTCTTAGAGTTGAAAAATTATTTGTATTAAGCAAAACTTAATAAACTAATTATCTGCTAGTTAGATGAAAAAAAAAGAGAATTCACCTTTAGTTGATTCAGCGAAGCCGAATATAAAGCTATGAAAAGCTAAATATAACTTCAGTATATAATTAAATAACCTAAGTCAATTAAAAGTAGTAGCGCTTAATTAAGATTAAACCTAAGACAATGTGAATATCTTAATTGTAGAAAACCTAAGAAATCTAAGTACCAAATATGAAATTCAATTTTCAATGAAAATTAGATCAGTTATTAAACTATTATATTCTATATATATATATTTAATGATAGCATTTGACCATGTAGATTCAAAACAGTTCAAAGTATTTTGATTTCCTGCTGATTGACCTTTTTATATAAAGAATCTTTTAGCACTTTAGCTATCTAAACTATATTGCATATTATTACAATTAGCTTATAATTTATTTATTTTTGTTTTTTACCTTAAAACCCTTTTTAGCATATCATTTACTTTCTAGGAGTATTATTCTTTATCCTTTGCATTTCGCGCAACTTTCGGATGGCTATTTTTACTTCTAGAGCTCTCTCCTATGTTTTTCTCTCTAATACTTATTTAAAGCTAATTTTATACTTTATAAATGCAAAGCAAGAAAAACAAATATAACGTAGTTTTTTATTTTTTATATTTGTTTACAACAGGAGAAAGAAATATAGCATTTATTTCTTAATACTGTTTTTTGATTTTTCTTACTTATTTAATAAAATAATAAACAACACTTTATTAAGGAGATTCTATTAACGTTTTAATAAAACTGTTAGAGATATTTTTGTCTTGAACTTTAGTTCCTAAACTAATATAGTTAAATTCTACATTTTTTTTAGGATTAGAATTGTAAGCTTTTTCTATAAAATTTTTCAAGGCTTCGTCATAGTCATAGAGAGCTTTAGTTATATTTGCACTACCGTTGTATCTCACGCTAAGTAGAATATCAGCAAGATTACTAGCCAGTGGCTGGTTTGATTCTGTTGTTGACCAGCCCCTATTAATTTGACGGTTTGGGTCCAATAGTACTATATTCACAGGAGATAAAGATTTGGGATGAGATGCATAATACACTGAACCTGATTGCCCCACTTCTCATCTACCTACTTTTTTACTACACCATGAAAACTTAAAACCGCTTTTATCTACTAGCTTAATAAAATATCCATTGTTAGGGGTACGACCTCATTCGAAAGGGCTTGCAAAATTAGGCTGAATTTTTGGATTAAAACTTTGAATATATTCAATAGTTTGTCGGATTATATTATACGAGGGATCTTTCGGTATATAACTTGAACCTAACAATGGTTCTTTTAAGCTATCAATTAAAAGATCTGAGATATATACTCCGTAGAAATTTTTATTTAATAGTTTAGCAGCGGCTGAAACTGGATTTCTTATTGTAGCCTCTCTTATAGCAATTTGTATTTTTATTAATTCATCTTGAGTTAATTGGCCAGAATACCTCACCTCACTTCATGTCATTTTTTTACCTTTATTTTTCTCTAATAATTCAATACCCTTTTCTAAGTAAGTTAAAGTATTTTCACTCGGTTTAAACCCAGCTTTTGAGCTTTGTCTAACTATTAAGCCAATAGTAGTATCCTGAGATCTTTTACTACTTTCTTCCTGCTGTGTATTAAATGCTGAACTAGCAATACGTTTACCTAAACTTTTTTCTGAGGGCCTTACTACTGTTGAATTAATATTATTGTTGGTATCATCAATACCTCTATACTGTTCTATATTATAGTTATCATAATCACTATTAAAAGGTAAATTATTAAAACCATAACTATAGCTTAAAGATGAAGAATTAATATTATTAGGATATAAATAAGAATTATCTGTATCATTTATATTATCTAGACTCAGATCTGTAGTTTGTACTGAATTATGAATAGGAGTTTGTCTAAAAGCATTTTGAGCTGGGTTTACAGAACTTTCACCTAATGAAGCTAAGTTAGGTTCATCATATATACTTTCTTCTATATCTACTCTATTTGTCATCTCACTATTGTCTGAGGGATAATAACCGTAACTACTCTCTAGATTTCCTGAATTTAAATAATAATTATTATTATAAAAATCAAAATTAGAGTTAGCCATAGAGTTAGCAGGTACTAATGACCCACTACTCTGAGCTGGATTAAGAACAGATAAAGCTTGTTCTGTATCATAACCCTCAAAGCTACCCAGTACTTCTGCTGACCCAAGTAAATCAGAGGAAATATTTTCTCTAGATAAATCATTTATATTAGGGTTGTTATAAATAATGTTATTTACCATATTTACTCTAAGATTTGTGCTAAATGTCATATCATATCTATTAAATAGACAAATTAGAGCATTTGCATTAGGATCCTTTAAATTTATATTATTAAAGCTGTTTATATTAGATTCCAAATATTTCTTTTCTGATTTTATAGATAAAGAGCTACTTACATTGTTATATAAATATTCCTTCTCTATTGCATTTTTACTTAGTATTTGTTCTATACTAAAATTAATATTGCTTGGCATATATTCTAATAAAAAATTTTTATTACTAGCTTTTAGAAAACAAGCCTTGTTTATACTGTTAGCTAAACTATTTTTATCAAAAACTAACGATAAATCTAATAAAACAAACTTGGCTTTTTTATCATTTCATATACAATAAAAATGAATTTTGTCTTTTGAAACAAATCAAAGATCTCTATTCCCACTAAGAGCAGAAGAGAAAATAGATTTACTAATTATTACAGGATTTCTAACTATTAAAGAATTAGGATTCACAAGTTCTAATTTTACATTAATAATTTTCCACTCTTGTTTATAATCAAGAGGCTTAACTCTAAACATAGTTCTTCATGCTAAATTTTGATTTTTGTAATATACTAGTGCATCTAGACTAGAATTAGTTTTAATTAAAGGAAAAATGCTCCGCATTTTACTTGGGAAAGTTATAGTTGATATTTCGTTCGCTAAACTTTTCGTTAAAGAATGCATACTTATAATTTCTACAAATAATTTACTTATATTTATAGGAAAATAACTTAAAAAAATTAAAATACTATTTAATAATAAAGGGTATATTTCAAAATACAAAAATAATCAAGATATCGTGACACAATATAAAAAATTACCTAAAGTTATTTTATCTAATGCAGATAAAATCTTATAATCTTTATTATTCGATATAATAAATATTAATTTGCTACTTAATAAGATATAAATTGGACAAACTATAGAAAGTTTATGTATAATATACAAAATATCCGAGCCATTAATACATCCGTAGAGGGCGATGTATGCTCAGTTAAACCCCAGTAATATTAGACATAAGCTAGAAAAGCAAATAAGGCTAAGTAAAAATTTTTCTCTCACAAAAGTTCTAAGTGTTTTTATATTATTAAGTAGCTTAGTAATATGTTCTCTTAAAGTTAATTTAGGTTTTTTATTGTTGTAAAAATTATATGTCATTATATTTAATATAAAGTAAATATATATAGTATATATTAAAATATCTAGGTTTAAATACAAGGGTGTTTCTAAATATATAAGATTAATGTCACTAGCTAAAAATATAGATATATAAATTAAAAGTGTAATTAAACTGGATATAATTTTTCTGTTAGTTAATAAATTAACTAATATAAATATAATTTTCTCAAAATAAATATAAAGCGTAAAAAAGGTGTGTTTTATATATAAGCTAACCCTTTTTAAAATGGAAAAAATCGAATGTAATATTCTAACACCAGAGTATCAAATATTTAGAATATACCTTTTAATACAGCGGACAGATATAAAAAAAGGATTTTTTAATAAAGTGACTAGTGTAGCATATCTTTGTTTAAATAAAAATAATAAATTTTGCATGGTTTATGTTTATGATTATATATTTGATTTAAGAAGGATAGATCACTATGCAGTCAAGTTATAGGGTTGGTATGGTCTAAGTTTAAACAATGAAGAATAAAGAATGAAGCAGCATTATTTTACCTAGTGCAGTAGGTATTTCATGCATTTTTTAAAAAGCAAATAAAAGATGCAGCTTTTATTTACTTTTTTCCTAGAAACCTTGATCATAAAACAAAAATAATATGCGGAAAGGTTCCTAGAAGGAGAATTTATCCGACGGTCTTTACTAAATATTTCTAAAAAATTAAAAATAAGAATCTTTGCCCGTACACTATAGTGGACTATGCCCGTACACTTTAGAGGATCTATCTTTTTTAAAAAAAAGTAGGTGGAATTTTATTTATATGTTTAAGTTAAACAAATATTTTATTAAACATCATATACTTATGTAATTTATATTCATTCAAGTGTTTTAAAGCACTAAGGTTAAATAACGACTTTACCCCCTAAATACCTAAACCATACATGTTTACAAATTAATATTTATTATATAACTTCTAACAGGAAACCAAAATATCTAATATATTTACAAGAGAGTTTGTCTAACGATTTTTATTTATAATAAATAATAAACATTAGATTTTTTATAGAAGAGCAAGCCCCAACCATCGCTGTGCTATCGTGCGTAACTGCCTGCTATAACTTATTTAAGCTATAGCTACTCAACGTATTGTAAGCTAGAGTAAGTTATACCGCTTTTACCTCCGTTTCTAAAAATCTATAAATACTTTGCTAACATAAAAACAAACTAAATAGAGCAAATAAATAAAATAATTAAAGTTTTATTTTCGGCTTACGCCGAAAGATTCGCTCCTTAAAAGCTTAAGTAATAAAGCATAACTTTTAATGATTGCATAGAGCGGTGAAGAGTTTAAAAAATATAAATTTTTCAAATTTCCTGCTTATTAACCATTTTAACAGGTTTTGTTAGCAATTGGCAATCTTTAGATACTAAAGTAGTTTATAAGTCAATAATAAAGTATTTAATGGAAAACTTAAAAAAGTCTTATAATATGTATATAATATATTTAGAGATAAATATCACAAATTAATTTTTATTTTTATCTTAGTATATTTTGAAAGTTAAGGTCTTTCATTTTCTAAATCTTTTATTTCCTCTAAGATTATATCTTTAAATTCCCGAGTACACTGAAGCTTATTTAAATCCCCATTTGGGCCTAATTGAGTAAATGATTTACTATTAGGCCATCTACTAACTAAAGAATGTATATGGTTTTTAGCTTGATCATCCAAAGCTAAATAATTTACTCAATTTCTTTGAGTAGTACCATCTAGTTTATTAAAAATCATATTTCAAAAATTGATTTTTTGTTGATATAAAGGTATATTGCTAATATTACTTGAAGTACCAACCAATTGTGTACTACTAGTACCTGGAGCATTCACAGGTAAACTGCTAGTTTTCGCTATGCTAGAAGAAGAGTCTGCTGGAGCAGGACTACTGTTCTCTGAATGCAGAATGTTTTGTCCATTAGCTGTAAACCTTTCCGAATGTAAGACATACGGTTTAAATTTGTTTAAAAGATTTTTTGAAAAACCTGCATTTATATCCCCTCCCATGTGTAACATATTCAATCCTGTATATCCTAAAGTAACTGCCGTTACCATATCAACCTCGTATGAATCAAAAATATAGACGACTGTTAAGGCTGTAGCCAACTGCATAAAAAAAATAATTAATAATAAAAGATCTTTCGCGGTAAAACTAATGTTACCTGTAGTTAAGTTAGCAGCTACTTTTCTCAAAAGTAATTGCTGTATAGCTACAAAAAAAATAAATAAATATAAACCCTCTTTTAAAGATATTTTAGATACAAATATAATTAAAATTGAGAATATTGCAAATGCAATGGTATGTTTATTAGATTTTATAACATTTCATATAGCTTTAAACCCATGAAATAAGTTACTTTCTAACGGTATAAAACTATTATTTTTATTTTTTAGATTTTTACTATCTTTAATTTGAGTATAAAATTCGTTTATACTATTTTCAAATATAGTAGTTACTGGTATTATTACAATAAAGTAAGCAAAATAAAATAAAGTGGCTAATTGCCCTATTTCAATATAAGGAGATTCCACGTGTTTAGCTCCCAATACCATTAATAGTAATAGATTACTTACAAAAAGAAAGAACATTACTTTATTTAAAGGTTTAAATTGTAAACCTCTTAATTTAGATAAATCGGCTATTACTGTAGTTAATATTATTAATATAGCTGAGAACATAGCAATTACACCTAATAATTTATTTGGTATACTTCTAAGTATAGCATAGAAAGGTAAAAGATATCACTCCGGTACTATAGCAGGCGGAGTTTGCATTGGATTAGCCATTACATAATTTTCACTGTCTCCTAAAACATTAGGTACAAAGAACACAAATAAAGCTAATACTCACATAAAGATGAATACAGTTATTAAATCTTTAAAAGTGAAGTAAGGGTGGAATGGTATTTTATCATAGTTACTTGAGATTCCTAATGGATTACCTGATCCTGCGCTATCATGTAATGCTATTAAGTGCATTAATGCTAATGCAGCTATAACAAATGGTAACACAAAATGTAAAGAGAAAAATCTGTTTAATGTAGCGTTGTTAACGCTGAAACCTCCCCAAACAAATTCCACGATATCTTGTCCGATTCAAGGGATAGCACTTAATAAGTTAGTAATAACGGTTGCGCCTCATAAACTCATTTGACCGTAAGGTAAAACATACAAACCAACAATTTACAATACAAAGTAAAAATAAATTTAATTTCGTATCTTTTTTAAAGGTTTCGACTATACATTAAGCAGCATTTCAGCCACCTATTAGTGATCTAGTCTGTAGCGATTATTTAGGTAACCGACGGTCTTAATATTAAATCATCTTTAACCGTTTTCACTAATATTGCCAAAGAAATATAGTCCTTGTGCTATACTTCCTTAATATCTTTGAGATATTCCACTTTAAATCTATTTTTTCCTAAAAATTGTATAGAAATATATATATTAATGGGACTATAATCCAAATAGAATAAAGTTAATGGAGTTTAACTATTCAACGTTTTTTTAATAATTTATTTTCTGTTTTTAATGCTCTATTTATAGTTCTCACATGACAATTTAAAGATTTAGCTGCTTCTGTTATACTAGAGTACTCTGCATAAACAGTATAATCTAAATTGTAAACTGTAATAGGTTTAGCCTTTTTTTTCAGATTTAACAAACCTTGTTCAGAATAAATAAAAGGTTTACGCAGTAAACTCACTTGTCTTAATCTTTGTTTTACTTCAAGCGATAGAGGTTTACCTTTATTTAAATTACCTATTTTGTTACGACGTTCTAAGCTATAGTTAGATTTCATTTTTATTCTGGTTATTTCAGTATGTTTATAACCTAAACTAGAGCCAGCTTCAGTTAATATATTATAATTAGGTAACAAGGATTTTAAATAAAAATCTTCTAAATCTAAAAGCTTTTTATTATTCTCTTTATTTACTATTTGAGGAAATAATTCTAAAATAATAAAAGCAAAATTTTCTAATTTATATTTTTTACTGCGGATTTTACTATTTTACTTCCACTCAAGTTATACAAATGATTGGAAAACCTAATGAAAAATTTGTTAGTAGAAGCTGATCCTATATAGTAATCACCGGTTACTTTGTTTAATATTAAATATATTCCACTGAGATTATATGTTTCTTTTTTAATTAAAAATTTTGTAAATCTTAGATGTAAATTTTCATAAGATGAATACGGTTTTAAATTTTTCTCTTGCAAAAATCTTATCACTATTTCTGAGTTATTATTAGATTCTTTTTTATCATTCTTGTTATTATTATTAAAATTGTTCAAACTAGACGCATGCCTTTTTATTATTAAATTATTCTTTACTCTTTTTATAACTTTATTTTCCGATTTAGATCATTTTGGGCTATTATTGTAACCCAGAAATGCGGTGGCCATCATTAATATGAATATGAATGTACCAATTGTTCAAGTTAATGTTCTAGGTGCTTTGTAAGATCCGTAGTATAAACCTCTTCCTATATGTAAATAAACTAAGAAGAAAAAAGCTGAAGCAGTATTAGAGTGTAAGTAACGGATTAATCATCCATTATTCACGTCTCTCATAATATGTTCCACTGAGTTAAAAGCTTCTAAAACATTAGGGTTATAGTGCATTGCTAATGTAACACCTGTTATTATTTGAATACCTAAAGATAAACCTAATAGTGAACCAAAATTTCATAAGTAACTAAGATTAGAAGGAGTAGGTGAATCTATCACAAAATCAGTAGCTGGTTTTAATAAAGGATGACGTTTTAAAATTCTCATATTTCATTTTTTTTTAGTTAGGGTTAAATTTTCATTATTGAAGTCCAAAACGGGCAACCGTTCTGCTGGATAGATTAGAGCATTAAAATAATCAGTATTGTTGGTTAACAAGCCTTGTTACTTGTTGCAAACACTGTATTACTCTATCTATTAATTTTTTTTACCTGATTTTCCCTCGGGTTTAATCGATTGTTTCTGTACATTGGGCTAATATTAGCCAAATTTAATTTATTAGAGAGATAAGTAATCACTATATTTTATTAATAGAATAAACTTGTTGTTTTTTTTAACTATATAATTAATTTGATATGGCATTACATTTAAGTAAAAACAAGATTATTATAGTTAAAGTTGTACAATACTTTTTTTATGTAAAAAAGTAAAAAAGTAAAAATTATAAGGTAATTATATAGCTATAATTAGGTATAACACTAACCTAGCAAAAAAATAAATTGAGTGAGTCGAATATCTAACTGACCTGCCAGGTTAGATTTGCTTTTTCTTTTTAATTGTTTTGAAAAAACAGAAGTATTATGCAAATTAGCTTCAATGCAAGGTCCCGCTTTGGTTTAACGGATGTGTTTCTCATGTAATAGGGATAAGTTTATCTGTGCCATTACAGTTTGTATTTGATATTAACTTGCAGATCCTTGGTATAAAAGGTACGCTTTCGTTTACTTATTAAGATTTAACTCAAGCTGTTTATGATGTTACTGTTTCATCTTTCTATATAATTACCACACAATATAGGTATACAAGATTTCTTAATTTTATATTTACAAGACTCCTTAATTTTATATTTTCAGAAGTATAAATCGAACTATATAGGGTAATTTTTGTTAAGTTGTAATGCTTATTATACTAGTTTACACATTAATTTTTTTTAATCTACCATGACCTTTATTAATTTTATTTAACTAACCCTAAAAAAATGAAAATTATTAATTTAAAAACAAATGTCAGATATTCTGTACAAAAGATGTAAAAATATTTATAAGAAAAAATTTTTTTTTATTTGGAAATCTACTGTTTTATAGTTTCCGACTATTAATTACAGTTTAGGAATAAAAGATATGGCAACTTTAATAAAAAAGCTAAACAAGAATAAGGGAAAGCGCACTTTTAAAATCTAGGGGAAACTCACTTTAGTTACAGTCCCTAAAGTGTTTAAGTAGGAGTATAGTCTATCTATAATACTTACAACAAAAACTAGTTTTTTTAGAGGGACTCCACTATAATATTCAAATTTGAGGTGTAGAGTAAAAAGATACAAAGATTAAATAAATTATATATATTCAGCTCAGACAAATGAGATTTTCTTTTTTTAGAGATAATAGCTATATAAATAAGCGAAAGCGTATTTTTTTTTATTTTGTAAACAGATCTTGCTCACATATATAATGCAAGGAAGAGGCAATAAAAAAGCCCGAATGCTGGAATTGGTAGACAGGGCGATCTTAAGATTCGCTGATTTATTATCATAAACGTTCAAGTCGTTTTTCGGGTAGGGGTAGATGTGAATTAATACAGCCCTAGCTGCATAAAAAATCTATTAAAAGGCCAGCTTTACTTTTATATGGCCTTTCAAATTAATTACTAAAATATGGTCCAAGCCATTATGAAAATGATGGAGTATCTCCTTTAAAAAATTAAATTTCTCAACCTTCGTAAAGGTTAGGTTGCTAAGTAAAAAAAAATTAGAAATAATAAAAAAATACTACTTATTTAAAGAACAGTTAAACTAGTACATGCGAGGGTATTTAATTTTTTGAAGTTAGAGAACATTGTTCTCTAAATAATGGTAACATAACAATTAAAAAGATATATTTTTAATCCATTATATTTTTAGAGAATCGACCTTCGGTTGATTCAGCGAAGCCGAATCTTTTTATAAGGCAAAGCCTCTAGTTCCTATGTTTTTGGAATAGAAAGTATAAAGTAAAAAGTTACTTTTTACTTTAAGCAAGTACGTTTAGCTAAAGATAGCTAATGCACGCTAAAACTCTAAAAATTTTGAGATCAATAAATTTGATAGTATTAAAACTAAGTTTATATGGTATACTTAGATTAATTTTACCTTTATTACCAAAAGCTACTGTTGAATATACATTTATTGTATATTTAATAGGAGTTATCACGATAATATATGCTAGTATTAGTACAATAAGAACAATAGATGTTAAAGAATTAATTGCCTATTCCTCAGTGTGTCATGCTGCAGTATATCTTTTAGGAGTATTCAGTAATACAATACAGGGAATTGAAGGTGGAATAGTTTTAGGTTTAGCTCATGGGTTTGTTTCAAGTGGTTTATTTATTTGTGCTGGAGGTATTTTATATGACAGATCTCATACTAGATTAATTACATATTACAGAGGTGTAGCTCAAATGATGCCTATCTTTTCTATATTATTTTTCATACTTTGTTTAGGTAATTCTGGAACACCATTAACACTTAATTTTATCGGAGAATTTTTAAGTTTATATGGTACTTTTGAAAGATTACCTTTATTAGGTGCTATTGCCAGTTCTTCAATAGTATTTAGTGCAGCTTATACTATGTTTATGTTTAATAGAATAGTATTTGCTGGTACATTTTCTAAATATTTCCGTGTCAATATCGCTGACCTTAATAAACGAGAATTTTCTATATTGTTTATTTTAGTAGCTTTCACAGTAATATTTGGTTTATATCCTGCCCCTATCTTAGATGGTTTACATTATTCTGTAAGTACATTAATTTACATTAGCCCGTTAGCTTAATATAAAAATAAACTAAAGATAGTTTAATTATATCTAGCTAACGGAAAGAAAAAATTTTTCATTAAGAAATAATTTTACTTTAAAGGCTATTATTTGATAAATAAAATAACACGGCCATAGGTTAATGGTAGACCAATCGTCTTCCAAACGAAGTGTGTCGATTCGAATTCGACTGGCTGTATTATATACAGGATTATACTAGCCTATTGTAATTTTAATGTTTTTATTTTCCTTTTTCCACGAGGTTTAAGGAGTTATAAAAAACAAAATAAAGGTTTGACTAGCTTTAGTTAGCTGGTTAACTCTAGTATTTAAAAAATAAAAAAAGAGACCTTGATTTAATTGGTAAAATATGTGACTTTTAATCATTAATATATGGGTTCGAACCCCATAGGTCTTACATATTAAAGAAATAATGTACGATTTGTTGCTTAGTAGCGTTATTTTTTCTTTTTACATAAAGCAAAACAAGAAAAAAAAATTATTTAAACTCTAAAGGCTCAGTGGTCTAATCGGTTAGGACGCAACTCTTTCAATGTTGATATTACGGGTTCAAGTCCCGTCTGAGCTAATGTAACTAATTTTGTTTCTAATTTATAATTTTTTTTTGTATTTTACTCTTCATTGCCCTTGCCTGTTAATATGCTAATTACTTCAATCTAATTATGCTTTACTTGTCTTTCATTTAATAAAGTTATAGCGCTAGTAGATTAAATACATTCTAACATGTTGTAATCGATAGAATATACCGATACTGATAAAACATTATTTGTTTTATTCGCCAGCGGTAAAAGGAAAATAAAAGGAAAAGTTGCTATAGGTAGGGCGAAGTATTTGCTAAATATTGTGTATTTAACACTTGGATGTTCGAATCATCTCTTTTCCGATGGAGTTTTTTCTTGTAGTAGAAGAAAAAGCTAATGTTAGCTTATTTAATTTTTTTATATTGGTGTTAAATTTAGTAGTAGATATAGTTATACCTTATAACCGTCAGGCTATATACCTCAATATATATATATATATCATACAAAAGGTTCCTTAGCTTAATAGGTAAAGCGTATTCTTGATAAGAATATGTTCGACGTTCGATTCGTTGAGGAATCAATCAGACAACTAGATCGTGATTTAGAAATTTTTATTTTTATTTCATTTAATATGGAGCTTTAATACTGTAAATCTTAGCTTAGATAGGGTTAATGTAAGCCCAGCAAAGAGTTTAAAAGGATAAATTTAATTGTTTTTAAGCAATTAGCTTTAAGAAAAAGTCAGGGTTGTATGTTAATATTATCCATTAAAAGAGAATTGGCTGAGTGGTCTATAGCGGTAAGCTTGAAACTTATTTAGTTTAAAAAACTACATCCGTTCGAATCGGATATTCTCTGTGAATAGATAATAAGTAAAAATTTAAGCATTATGCTAATATAATGACTTTATAGGTTAAATGAACAAGAAATAAACTTATAATTGCTTAATTTACTTATAGCTATTCCTATGTTATGAAGAATAATTTTTGTAATCTTTATATAAGCATTATATACGGGTTAGAGCCAGGTTGGTTAGGCGCCTTATTTGGGTTAAGGAGTAGTTATGTTCGAATCATAATAACCCGACTCGCTGTGGATAAAATAAAGAGAAAAACCCTTAGTTAGGTAAAGCTTGGCTTACGAAATACATCAAACTTTACTAAAAAAAATACATACGTTGAAGATATAAATTAATCAAATATAAGATTGTAAATCCAAAAAATGAAAAAAACGCCAAAATTGTTTAAAGGTAAAACAATATATACTCTATGTATAATATTATAGATGTTCAATTCATCTTTTTGCTTAGTTTAAATTTAAGACTCCTATATATATAAGCAAGACTATATAATAAAAATAAAGATTTATTTTTATTCTTAAAACGCATATAGTCTTGTGCGCTACAAATTAAGCACTAATATTTTTTCAATAGAAATTTAAAAATATGTTTTAAAGTAAAACAAGTATTACATAACTTCTGATTTTATATATTAGTAAATAATTGGAAGGCAGGTATAAGAGTCCGCTAGACCCCGAACAGTATTAGTTGCGGTGGCTAGGAGATTGGAGCTGCTCACAGTTTTCCGCGGGGGATCTTTGCATTTATAAAAGTTGAAAAGAAAGGTTGTTAGTGTGGCTGATATCTCCTTTCTAAAACCCTAATTATTTGGATTGCATCAGTCTGCGCTGAAACCTGAAGGATTATCTCACCCTGAACTGAAATTGCAGATGATGGATCGATTTTAAACCTGATGGATTATGTCACCTTGGACTGAAACCCGATGGATCAGGGTCACCCTACGGGGTGACGTGTAACGGAGAGTGAATTAGGTACCAACTAGTTGAGGCGGCAAAACAAACAAAAAAAAATTCTTATTAGCTCAATTGGTAGAGCAAGATACTTCTAATATTTTGATTTAAGTTCGAGTCTTAAATAAGAAGAATGGTTTATTCATATATTAGCTGTTAACTGGCTTTTTTCTCTATACCTAAGGCTAGCTCATTTTTAGAGATACAGAAAAAAAATTACACTAAAGTATGGCACGATATACTATATAAATTGTCTAAAGTTTACAATAAAAAATATCATAATAAAAAAGAGTATGTTATTCTTATATACGGACATATTTTTCTTACCATTAATATAAATATCATCCGTTTATTTTTCTTGTTTTTAATTTTTAAACGGATTATATTACATATCTAAAAATTAAAATTTTTTTACTACGGAGATAACTGTGGTGTAACTATAAAATTTATTATCGTGAGTGTACGATATATTGTACATTTATAATAAGGATTTTTTTAAGAGGGAAATAATCCGGTTAGAAAACAGCCGTTAAAGAATTTAAATATGATTTTATTAACTTTATTATTAATACCTATAATAGGTATCTTTATTATACTCACAGGTTTACTTAATGTTACTTTAACAGGTAGCAGAAGGGAAACTAGCTTTGAAGCAGCAGAAGATAGTAATTTTTCTGCTAGCTCCGCTAACGGCAAAGCAATTACTTTATTAAATAGAAAACGTGTAAAAACTATTGCTTTAACAGTATCAATCATAAACATGATTGTTTCTTTAGTTCTATTTATATTTTTTGATTATTCAACTAACCAATTTCAATTTGTACAAGAATATCATGAAATAAGCCATTTTCACATTTATTTAGGTGTAGATGGTTTATCTATATACTTTGTATTATTGACTACTATAATAACACCTATAGCACTGTTAAGTAATTGAACTTCTATAAGTGAAAATGTAAAAAGTTATGTAATAATAATACTATTATTAGAAACATTACTATTAGCAGTTTTTTTAGTGCTAGATATATTATTATTTTATATTTTCTTCGAAAGTATTTTACCTCCATTGTTTTTATTAATAGGGTTATTTGGTTCAAGTAATAAAGTAAGAGCTAGTTTTTACCTTTTTTTATATACGCTTTTAGGGTCATTATTTTTACTATTATCAATTCTTACTATGTCATCTATAATGGGTACTACAGATTTTGATGCTTTAATGAAAACTAATTTCAATTATTCTACACAATTATTTTTATTTTATGGTATTTTTATAGCCTTTGCAGTTAAAACACCAACTATTTTTTTAAACACTTGGTTACTTAAAGCTCACGTTGAATCTCCATTAGGTGGAAGTATATTACTAGCTGGTAAATCCCAAATGTAATAAAAAGTAGACTTGACTTGAATGAAACTCAAGAAGCTAAAGCTTATTGAGCTTTATAAATAGCTCTCTCTATATCATTCTAAATTATAAAATTTATTACTATGCCTGCTTAAAATTTAGCTAATTGCTGGAAATACCCTTGATATATAATCAGTGGTTAATCAGCAGGAAATTATTTGCTTTTATCTTACGTTTAACTGCCAGCTAAAACTGCCCACTATATTTTGAGAAGATATAGAGTTGAATGAAAAGTTAAACAATTTCTTCAGAGACCATACGCTAAAAGTAATTTAAAGATAGAGACCTTTGGTCTTTATAACGAATATAATTCGTTAAAATTTAGAGCTATGTTCTCTATTTAAAAGAGCTAATGTTAAAAATAATTGTCTTTATCCTTTTTACGGTATCTTTTTTGATTTTTATTAATCAAGTATGCTTTAATGTATAAGTTCATGTAATCTTTTTTTTCTTGCTTTGCATTTTGCTTTTTTTTTAGTCGGCCTTGTTCCTTGTTTCTTTGAGTCAACTAATCAATCTATAATGTATAATTAAAAGCTAATCTTCTAAAATATGCTTAGACAGTTTTTTCCTTTAATTATTACATTTAACCTGGTAAAAAGGGTTTTATTCTTCATAGCTCTATTCAGCTAACGATATCTATATATATCTTTTTTATAATTAATAGTAAATGCCTCAATTAGTACCTTTTTATTTTGTTAACCAAGTAACATTTGTATTTGCATTAATTTTAATAATATTATACGTATTTTCAAAATATATATTACCTAAATTTGTTTCTTTATATACAACACGTTTATATATCACAAAGTTATAAAAAAATTTTTTAATTAGGACGAGTTAGCCTATATTATAGCTTTATATCTGGAAAATTATAGCAAGACTACAGTTAAAAAATCGCAAAAAAAGCCAAGAAAGTTGGACTCTAAAGTACGTAATTATTATGGTATTTTGCTTATCTTATAAATCTAATGAAACCGAACTGATCGTGAATAGCTATATCATCCTGATATACAGTTTTATATCTAGATTTAGTCTTATTTACTAAAGGTAAAAGCTAACCTATAAAGGCTTTGGGTCTTTATTATAGCAAGAAATATCCGAGAAAGTAAAGAAGATTATACATCTAAGCCTACTAGGTGAGATCCAAGTTTACCAGTTAAAAGATAGCTTATAGGAAAGTAAACACGATGCCCCTTTTATAGGGATAAATCTACTCCAGTTAACTGGCAAACTAACTAGCTAAATAAATAGAAAAAACAGTTTTACTTCAAGATTTAAGTTTTTTACCTTGAGCTTTAAATTAAGACAAAAAAATAATATTATAGGCTAGTAATTTATAATGTGTGATACAAAAAGGCACGAAATTATTTTTTAAAATAAGGTAGGAAAGTCAGGTGCATTTAGGAGGAATAGAAGTTTAACTATCTAGGGGTAAAAGCTGTAGGTAATGAACGGTTAATAAAGTGGATAATACTATAGGATTTTAATTATCTACTAAGAGTCATTATGCCTTTCTCTAGCTTTTATTTAGATTTATGTGAGGTTACAGGAACCCGCTTATGTGTATCCATATTATAAAAACAAAAAAAAGCTCGCTTTATGACGTAAGCATTAAAGCTTGAGATATTTTGTAGCCTTTAATTTGCAGGTTTTCTAGTCTTTTTTTGATAATATCAATTTATAATTTAAAAACCCTTGGTTTTTAAAGTTCTGCTCTTGCTCTTATACCGTACAACAAACAATACATAGTTTTTCTAAGTAGAATTAGCGTAAATGTTAACTATAAGAATCGAAATTTTTTATTTAAAATGATGTATACTATATGAACACAAAGTCTTTATTTATTTGAACAATGTGATGCACCCAGACCTTGAGGTATATATTTCCAAGACAGTGCTAGCCCACAAATGGAAGCATTAGTTGAGTTACATGATAATATTATGTTTTATTTAGTAATTATTTTATTTGCTGTAGGGTGAATTATAACTTCAATAATTGTAAAATTTATATACACTAAATCACCTATAAGTCACAAATATGTTAGTCACGGTACATTAGTTGAATTAATATGAACTATTACTCCAGGTTTAATTTTAATATTTATAGCATTTACTTCGTTTAAATTATTATACTTAATGGATGAAGTGAGTGATATAAATATGACACTATATATAGAGGGTCATCAATGATATTGAAGCTACCAATACCCTGATTTTTTAGATAATGACGGGGAATTTATTGAATATGACTCTTACTTAGTTCCAGAGTCTGATTTAGAAGATGGAGCGTTAAGAATGTTAGATGTTGATGAAAGAGTAATAATACCAGAAATAACTCACGTTAGATTCATTATTACAAGTGGTGATGTTATACATTCTTACGCTTGTCCCGCTTTAGGTATTAAAGCGGATGCTTATCCAGGTAGATTAAATCAAGCTTCTGCTCTTATCAATAGAGAAGGAACTTTTTATGGTCTTATTGAACAATGGCCATAACTGTAGTAAACCTACGGTTAAAAATAATCAAATTGACGGGAAACCCCTAAAGAAATCTTAACCAAGTAGGTATAGTAATATAACTTATGGCACAGGTAATGACTCGTGGTACGGTAAAATCAAGATTTATTATACAATGGGCAATCCGCAGCCAAGTTCCAGAATAATTTGGAATGCAGTTCATCGACTAAACGGTTATTGGTATTATTAAATTTAAAAATAGTAATGCTTAAGATATAGTCAGCCTCCTCCTGAAAAGGCGCAGAAAAATATAAAAACTGTGTTTTTTATATTTTTTGTTAAATAAACATAAAACTTAAAAAGCTTTATATTTAGGGAACTCTACAATAGTTTGTTAAACTAATTTTCTAATGTAAAAATAGATAAAGCAACTTACAATTGTAATATTTGCATAAAAAAAGTATTTATATTAATCGTTCCGCTTTTTATAAAGGTATTATTTTAAATAGTATAAAGGCTCTAACCTTAACTAGATCTCTTACTAATACAAGATATTTTCTAGAAAAACCAGAGTCTTTAGCGTTAGAACATATCAAGAGTGGAAAACCTACTACAGCATCAGTAATAAATAAAATATTATTAAATCAAAATATAATAGTTAATAATTCAAAATTGGAAGAGCTATTAAAAGTTAAGGCTATTGAATTAAATCTTCCTATATTTACAATTCCTTATGATAAAGAAAAAGTAAACCTATTCACCAAATTAGTTGGTAAGTCTAAATATAAAGGTTTTTCTGGTGTATATGTTTTTTTACACAAAAACACTAAGCAAAAATATGTAGGTTCATCTAATTTATTAAGACGTAGAATGGATTATTACTTTAAAGGAAATTTCCCTTTAACTGGGAAATTTTTACCTTTACTACGTAAGGAAGGTTTAAAAGCTTTTAAATTAAGAATAATTAAGTTAGATAATAATAAATTTAAAAGTACAGACTCTTTAATTTTAGAACAATATCATTTATTAAGTAAAGAGTTTAATTTGAATCAATTGAAGGTTGTGAACGCTGGATCTTCAAAAGGTGAAACTATATATATTTATGACTTAAAAGGTACCATTCTTTATTACAAAGCTAAATCTAAAATTGAATTAAAAAGAGTATTAAATATACACACTGAAACTATTAATAAATATCTAGATTCTAATTTACCTTATCTTAAAAATTATTTATTATTAAGCTATTCCATACCTACTGCTTTTACAAGTGATATTTCTGTAGAAACATTAAAAAATATAATGCAAAAAGAAAGACAAAATATGTATAAGTTAGGAACTCGTAGAACGATTCCAGTAGAATTACAAATTAAAGAGGGAAACCTATTTTTAGACTCTTGAGGGGATACTTTAAAATTTTCTTCTTTAACTTTATGTACTGAATATTTAAGAGAAAAAGGTTTAACGATTAAAAGAGACACTCTTAGTAAATATATAAAAAAAGAAAAAGTATTTCATAATTTTTTATGTAAATATTTAAATAAAGCTTTACCTGATGATTTTGAAAAAGTAGGATTAATTTTAGATGAATATAAGAAAATATCAGCAAAGACTAGCCTTAATTCATTAAAAGTTAATAGAAAAAATAGACCTATCAAAGTAAAGGGAAACATTTTTGATGCTGAGCTTGGAAAGTTTGTGCAACAAAAAGAATTTAAGAGTATTATTGATACAATTAAATTTTTTAATCTTTTAAACCTTAAATTAGATAGGAAAACTTTATATATTCGTTTAAAAGACGGTAAACTATATAAGGGTTATACTTTTGCTTATAAATAAATTCTAATACTAGAAAATCGTGGAGATATTTCGCAATGTTCAGAAATATGTGGTATTTTACATAGTTCTATGCCAATAGCAATAGAATCTGTATCTTTAGAAAAATTCTTATTATTTTTATGAGAAAAATAACCAATAATGTTGATACATTAACTTTTATTAACTATCTTGCTTAAAGGCTTAATTTATTTTAAAAGTATTGTCGTACCTATTAAAATGCTATGTAAACAATGTAAATATTAAACATCTCTAGCTTTTAAAGAAACACAGATTATACAATTATTTTAATGTACGACAATACTTTTAAAATAAATTAAGCCTTTAAGCAAGATAGTTAAAGGTAATTGTGTATAATCAAATCGCAATAAATCCTCAACTATTTTCGGTTAAATATGTCCGTTTTGCGGCTATTATTACCTTAAAAAAAATTTTTTTAAACTCACAAAATATTG
>Ga0115856_100041_pt1 | contig 32339 bp, 31 predicted proteins | sample InSIn4gowninarea_FD_83870 | JGI IMG/M metagenome (GOLD analysis project Ga0115856, IMG submission 83870)
TAAGGGGGGAGGGGGTTGATGTTTCTCATACCGATACCACGGGAGGCGACATCCGTAGCAACCATGATTGGGCTCTTGCCACCCTTGAATTCGTTGAGAACCCAGTCACGTTCGTTTTGTTGCTTGTCACCGTGAATTGCTGCGGTAGATGTTAGTTTTGCTGAATGATGGGGAAGGGAGAGGAACTCACAAAGCGCGGGCCAGCCATCTTGACGCAAGAACCGGGTAATCTCGTCAGCAACGCGTTTTGTGCCGGTGAAGATCAGGATCTTGTTGGCTCGATCCTCCATGATCTGCTCGAGGTGCTTGATCATGCGGTCTCGCTTTTAGAATTCAGAAACAACTTCGACGATTTGAGTGATGCGGTGATTGGCTGACAGATCGTGGGATCCGACGTTGACTTGGATGAAATCGGACTGGAAGTCAGAGGCCAGTTGACGAACGTCCTTGGGCCAGGTGGCAGACCACATGCAGGTTTGACGGTCGGGACGAATCTGGCCGATAATCTTTCGAATCTGAGGCTCGAAACCCATGTCAAGCATACGATCGGCTTCGTCAAGAACCAAATACGTGACACGACGGAGATTGGTCTTTCCAGACTCGAGCATGTCGATCAGACGTCCTGGGGTGGCGATGCACACTTCCACACCTCTTGACAGGTCGCGGATTTGACCACCTTTGGGAACACCACCGTAAACGCAAGTGTTTCGAATGCGAGATGATTTGCCGAATTTGGTCATTTCCTGTTGAATTTGAACTGCGAGTTCTCGAGTGGGCGCAAGGACAAGAACGATGGGACCGTCACCAGGGGCAAGAAGCGGTTGAGCGTTAATGTGGACGATGGCAGGGAGGCAGTATGTCAAGGTCTTGCCAGATCCGGTCTCTGCAATACCAACAACATCACGTCCGGACAGCGCCATAGGCCAACCCTGGGACTGAATAGCTGTCGGTGCAGGGAAACCTTGTGCCTTGACCTCGGACATGACATATGCGGGAAAGCCAGCCTCGTCGAAAGTATGAACCGGTCGTGGAACGTTGCGTCCTGTAATGGAGATTTCCATCTTCTTGCGGAATTCGTCAACTTCCTTCTGTGATCTGTTTGTGACTGCAGGATCCTCCTTGTAAAATGATTTTTCGAACTTGGGCATAGTGGCGAGATCCCAGTGTTGAGTTTTTAGTCCATCACCGAGGTTCGACATTCTGTCACCACCAGCGCCGCCGCCAGAGTAGCCGTTAGAGCCACCGTAGCCGCCGCCGCCGCCAGAGTATCCGTTGGAATAGCCGTTCGAGTTTCCGCCGGAATAACTGCGAGGATGTTAGTCTTGTTCTAATCTCTGGCTGCTAAAGCTGCGATCACTACGCAGGACTGCCTGACCATGTCGATGGAGTTGACAGAGCCTTCAGAGACCACGCGGGTTATGTGAGAACGTACCCATTGGAATAGCCACCGTCGCGCGATGAGCCGTAGCCACCACCGTAAGACATGATGGGCGTCGGGTTGCGATTTCTGTTTGTCAAGGCTGTGGGAAGGAAGCGAGTGAAAGAGGTCTATGAAACGATCTGAAAATAGTCGCAGGAAGATGACAGTGCGATTCAAGGGATCAAGAGAAGGAAGAGGTGAGCGTGAAGTCAAGGTGAGAGAAGATTTATTTGAAGTTGTTTGATGAAGGGGCGAGGATTGAAATTTTGGGAAAAGAAGGCAGCCGCAGCCGCTAGTGATAAGCAGGCATATCAAAACGGGAACTTTGCCGAGAAGAAAATTTCTAGAATCCTTGGCATTATCATCACGTGGTCATTTTACGAAAATGACTTTGTTTTACTCCGTACTGGGTTATTCTCTGGATCTGTGAAGACAGGTTTGAATTATGTGAAAGGAGATCATTATTATGAAACTTTTCGCCCTTTGTCGACATGGCACCATGTTCAATCCCGCGATCCTTTGACACCAAAGCCTTCAGTGCCTGCGGACTACCTGGAGGCAACAGCATCACTGATATTGCCCATAATTGCTCATACCCCATATATCGGTCATGTCAAAGTCGAATAATGTGTCCGAGAAGGCGTTGAACTGCCCTTCTATGGGGCCAAACGGATCAACTTCAGGCATGGGAGCAGTTTGCTGGCCGCTCATGCCAAGGAGTGTGTTCGCCGTATTGTTGATTGTAGCGTCCACGCCGTCCAGTGGGTGGATTGATGCTTTCTGGAATTCCATCATCTCACGATGGAGCCTAGCAACCCGGTCGGCAGTCTCTCGGGCATGAACGTTCGGGGACTTGTCCGCAGAGATCTTGGATTGCAGAAGTGCTAGAGCACTGCTGGTGAGCCAGAATGGGTGAAATCCTTGTCCAAGCTGGCGGATCCGACTCTCCATAATATCCACCCCTTGACCTATGAGCTTGACAACGGCAGTAGTATCTTGTGCCAGGTATTCCTTTGAGATCATCTCCACGATTGTGATAACGCAGATCCCAAGCAGCGCGCGGAAGAGATCTTCGCGAAGACTGACGAACAGCAAAGCTGCCTTGGGACGCATCTCCGCGTAGATTTTGGCAATGGACAATGCCGCATTTTGGCGTGCAACCCTGGAGAAAAAGTGCCGCGCTTGAGCATCGGTCTCTGCTACGACTGGTTGATGTATCTGCAGCAGAAACTCATACAGTACCAGTCCTGACAAAGGTTGAGACGCAATTTTCGCTGCAGCGTCTGGCCACTGTGGAATGTCGTCCAAGTACTTCCTGATCCGTCGATCAAGCTCGATAGCTGCGTCGTCTTCGATGTATGGTTTGACGCTGTTGAGCCTAGACACAAGTTCCAGCCTCAAGGGGAGGTGTTTCTGCGCTAGGCAGAGGAATGATGTCCTGGTAAATTCAGTAATCGGCCGGGGCGGCGGCAACTTCTCTATGGACTGGTCAAAGTCCTCGTCGTGGAGGTTCACTGGAGGCAGACAATCGAAGTCGAAAGGTCCAATGCTGGCACACATGCCCTTATCAAGGCTTGCCTGAAGTTCTAGTTCCACGATGGTGAACCACAATCTCCGGCGCATTTCCTGGTCAAACACAGAAATCTTCTTGCTCAAAAATGTGGGTTCTCGGTGCAGTCCAGCAGACATGGCGAGCCGTAGTAGATGACCAGCGACCGTCCATGTGCGCTTAATCTTGACGCAGTTCAATCTCTTTGCGATGGGTATGAGTATCTGGACTTGGAATGTCTCGAGGGACATGTGCTTCTGGCTCTGCAGGTCAAGCCAGGTTTCACAGACTTCAATCCATTTGATAGCGTTATCCCGTTCCACCGAACTGGGTCCGGTGTAGGCAGGGATTTTGGTCTGTGCCACAGCGTTCGCAGACGCACACACAAGGAGAAGTTGAACCAAAAATACTGTAGAGGTCTCCAAGGACGTCGACTCAGAGTGTTCTGCAACCTCGGCTGGTGTAGGCGCCCGAAACTCCTTGTATTGACGGAAGAAGGTAGGCGCATGCAACACACGATAGGTGGTCTCCAATACTTCGAAGTATAGCTGCACCAGGCTATCAGTGGTAGCCTGGTCGGGAATCAAGGTTAACAATGTGTCGTGTTCAGGAAGGACTATCGAAGAGGTGACATTTCGTCGATACTGCTTCCAATCTTTCCTGGCTTTCTCGAGTGTGGGTAGCCGGTGGAGGATGTCTACGACAAAGGCAGATAGTTCTTCGAATTGTAACAGAATGCTTGCTGCATGGCTTGGGCCAAAGTATTGCGTCTTGAAAGAGCGCCCCTTAAGGAGCGCCCGCTCAAAGTCCTGCTCGGCTGGCGCGCCCACCGGAATGGCTGGTAGCAATTTTTCACACGGCAGCTGGAGGGACGGTGTTAGACGTGACCCTGCTGTCCGTACATGGGTCTCGAGTTCCAATACACGTTCCTGAAGTTCCTGCAGTGGTTTCGGTGTTGGCGGGTTCTTTGAGTGAGAGGTGGAAGTGTTGACTGCGTCCTCCTGCGTCCGAGTCTGGTTATCTCGCTCTTTTGCGCGCGAGTGCCACACATGGGCTTGTTCGGTCCATGACGCGACGGAGGACTCCCTGCGCAAATGGGGGCTTTCGTCATCGGGCGTGGGTAAGCCTTCACCATTCTTGGATGTATATGATACGTAGTCACAGGTGACACCACCTTTTTGACAGCGTATACACGTGGGGTAAGTTCGGTCACATTTCACCTTACGTCGACGACATCCCACACAGCTTAGTGCTAAGCGGCGTCGCTTCTGACCCATGGCCGCTTGAGGCCGAGACGAGACTTTTGTTACAGCCGAAGATCGAGGTGATAGTGGTCGGTGTTGATTGGCTTGCGAGGAGGTGAGGATGCTGGACCAGACTTGGAGACTTTAATGAAGCACTTTTAAAGGCAAAGGCCAAGTCGCACTCTCTAGCCTCGAGGGGACTTTCAGCAGAAGACGTGACTTGAGCCGTGGTCTCGCGCCAAATTCATCAATGGCAGGTTTCGAGATGAACCGTATGATGGCTCGTTGAAGATGTTTCGAAGAGATCTAATCAATCAAACAGGCAGCAACGTTTCTGGGCGATCATCCCGGACAACAATTCTGACTCCATTGGTGTGCCTCACATGCTGAGTTGACATTACCACGACGTCGCATGGATGAAGCTCTCGCCTGTATCGGTTTTCGACCGAGTGACCTCAAGTTCGCTGGCACAAAGACCGAGCACACAATGATGCTCATCTTCACGCGTAAAGCGCAGCACCGGAGATTATCAGGCGGCCAGCAAGATGGTCTCGGAAAAGTGGCATTGTCTGACAAGGAGTACATCGACAATTGTAACTTCGAGATCCAGCAGGCTGGCGGCAGTGAGCTCTTTGACTACAAGCTAGTACCTGTAGGAGGAGACTGCTGAGGTCAGGAAGGTCTCCCTGTCAAAGACTAACGCTATATCGTTGTGTTCAAAGGCCTCCGGGCGGACATCAAGGAATAGTATCTATTCGACCTGGGGATACAACAGATGTCAGACAGTGCCACTTTTCCTGAAAACTGGCTTGGTGGCCAGTCTACTTACCAAGACACCTTTATCCACCATCCATCATCCACACCTTCCCTCGACTACAGCTTCCAGCAAGCCCATTCAGCAGCACGCACAGGTTTGATATTATGCTTATCTGCCTCTAGCCTCATGTGTCCGACATTCAGATATAGCGCTGGCTGACACTGAACTCCCTGTGCCTGTAGTGGTCCGGAATGTTTTCTCTCCTATCTCAACCTTTGCCGGTACCATGGTCAGTGCAGTTTCGAGGACTTTCAATCCTTTGCACATTATGAGCACAACTCACCCTGGGGCCACGACTCTGCGTATCTTCGATGGCATATCTGCTCCGCACGATAACCTTGATCTTCGTACCCGTGCCTTACGCGATGCACAATCACTGCCAACATCACTATGAGGACCACGACCGAAGCAATAATCCCGATGTTTTGAGCTATATCTCCCATGCTGAGATGATTATGCGTTTTGTAGACTCTTTTCAGAGTGGAGATATTAGTACGCATCAAGCTGATGTTCACAGTGCAGCCTCCAACTCAGTTCTGCTACCTGCTGCTTGGTTTTTCTTTGTTCACGTCATCACAAAGAACCGCCATAGGCAGCTGCATTATTCGACAAACAACGTCAAACAGTATCGACTGCGCTCTTTGTCTCGACTTCACCTTCTCACAAAGAAGCCTTTCTCGAGTAAAAGATCATCGACAAACAGACCTGAGACATTGGACACGAATGGATGAGGCAAGATTCAGCCTTGCGCCCGACCTGACGAATACCTGGCCTCTTCATGAGACCTTAACGTGAGATGTCGTTATCGCACGACAATGCGCTTTGTTTGTGTGAACATAGCCTTGTTACACCGTTGTTTCGCACCAGCTTAAATATGCGCAGGGCCGTCCTCGAGGTCAGATTTGCTCTTCATCCTTTTTCCAGACAAATCACACGCCCTACGCCTTTCGAGAGGCACAATCGACCACGAATCAGCTTTGTCGAAACATTCGACATCTGTTTCAACAAAATCGATTCACTGATTGAACCTTTCGAATGGCGTGCCAACTAGAAGGATCACCCACTTCAGGAGGCAGGACCTCCAGCTCTCCGCCCGAGACTGAATACGCTTATTCAGAAACGAGCTCTGACCGAGTCCATCCTCTAAACCTTCCTCAATCACACGTCCCACCTTCCCACACCGGTCTGGACATGACCTCCGATCTCATGGATCCTTATTCTCAGTTCGATCCCGCTTTGTTCATCAGCGATGAGGAGATGCGCCGCCAGAACGAGGACTTCATCAACGACTTCAATCCAATGGATGATTTCTATGCAGAAGAGGAGTCTCACTTCACTGAGGCTATTGAGTCACTGGCAATGGAAGCCCAGGTTCTTCCAGACGCTCCTCTCACCGAAACCCCAGAGTCATACGTCGCTCAACCAGAACAGCCCGCGCCTACATTGTATTCCCACCTGCCCTACAATTTAGGTCAGGTAGCAGACTACACATATAGTCAGCAGCCTGCATGTGTCGCACCTTCTGACGTCTTCCAAGCCCCTGCTCATCCATGGGAGCAACCAGCCAGCCATCGTGATCATGCCCTACCACCTTTGGACTTCACCTACCAGCCGGTTGTGGACGATGGTTTTCTCGATGGGTATGAGAAGATTGATGTTGATGCAGAAGACGCTGCCCGTGCCCAAGCTCAAGCCCCAGCCCTTTCATATCCTGCCAATGCAGTGCCTATCCATGATTATGCTAACACTGGCGTTCATGCCACATATTTTGCCACTGCAGAAGACGACGATGACGCTGAGGCAGACTCGGACTCACTTGCCAACCTTGCCCCGAGCACCCGGCGTAAGCGAAAGTGGCGCAAGAACCCAGCGAATCGTGAAAAGGAACGTCGCAACGACAAGGAGCGCCAACAACGACGTCGCGATAGACTAGCCCAGCAAAGCCAGGTTCAACGCCTATTCACCCAGCCAGCTCAACGCCTGCTGGCCCCATCGTCAAATGCAGTTCGACCTCAACCCAGCCGAGTTGAGCGCAACCGACCCCAGCTTCGTTCTATCGCACGAGGAACCCAGCTCAAAAGCACAATGCCTATCGCCCGTCATCATCCTGCTGCCGTGATGCAACCCAGCTACCAGCCAGGTCCGCCCATTCAGTTCCAGCATGTCAATAACCCTAACGGCAACGTGTATCGTGTCTTTCAAGGTGGACATGAGACTGGTGTCTGGAGACAATTCACGGCAGAAGAGGCTCGGCAATATGAAGCACGACAACAAGCCAACCGGATGATGATGCCGCCGCCTGCTTTGCCTCGTGCATACCCACACGGGGCTCCGGCTGCCTACCCAGCTCCTGCGGCGTATCCAGCTCCTCCTGCATACCCAGCACCTGCTGCATATCCACACCCAGCTGCATATCCCTCGTATCTAAACGCGAGAATGCCAGCCCCTGCCCCTCCGAAGGCGTCGAATGAGGTCGTAATCCCTCCTTATCTGTGGGACGGGCCGACTACGAACAACCTGATCGAGCCGACAACTCAATATGGGAGGATTGCCCAACGACGCCGCAGTACCCGCGACAGTCATGCCAATCACTTCCGCCCATATTGATTGAATCACTGTCAAGGTAAGTCAAGCACAGCACATTCAAGTCGACAAGGTAAGTCCAGCACACTCGTTCCCACCCCATACTAGCCCATCTCTTTTGTTTCCCCTAATCACACGGCGGCCCCTTATCTTTTTGTTTGCACCTACCCTACATGAAGCCAAAACAACATCACCAAAGAAGTTGAAGAATGATTTCTCGATACGTTGGTGATGGAATTCCAGGTAAGTTGGCGGAAGGTAAGTACCCGTTGCAGAAAGACAAATCCCCCAAAGATAGGTAAGTCGACTTGAAGAAAATAAAATGGTGTCGAAACACTCTTCTCTCTCTTTGACTCTTTTCCTACCCTAGTCTTCATGACTGTCTACTCAACAGCCTTACAGCTTCAAGTTGGTTCGTGATTCGTGGCAATACTCTAGGTCTCAACAAAGGTCTGATGAGCATGTGCCCACTCTGTTCAAAGTGACCAACACCATCCATTCATTTTGTCTAATCCCATACAGTCACACATCGTAGACACCGAAAGGTAGGTTACATTGCATGACCCGAAGTCCATTACATTCAGGGAAACCACCGTATTCTATTCAAGCATTATCCCAGACCTTCATTTACCTCATACAACTCAGCCCAATAAAATCAGCGTCACATCCAAGAATCATCATCTTCTCCCAATGAAACTCAACTTCTCACTGATCTTACTCGTAACATCACTCAAACTCATCCCACTTGACGTACCAGAAACCCCAGTCTTCCCAGTATCGCTGAACCCACTGCTCAATCCAGACTTATGACGCCCATGCTCGTCTCCACCGCCAAAGATCTTCTCAAACTTAGCTTGTATCCGTCCTTCAGCAATCGCGGAAACGATGTTGATAATACCAAACGCCGAAGAACCAATAGCGCGGAACAGCGCGAGCGCAGCAACACTCCAAAGCAAGAAAGTCAAGTAGAAGTTCTTCGAAAGGTGCGTGCCCACAGGATACGCCTCCGAAACAGCCATAGCAAGGACCGCATTGCAAATCATGTAGAATGCCACCACGTACGTCCGCACCGATTTGTAATAGTCTTCCTGGAGCTGGTTCTCGCTGACAGGCGACTTAGCCACTTCGATCCGATCTCGCAGATTGCGTAATGCGACATCATAAGCAGAATCAATATCAAGCTGTTCAGAAGGCATTTCAACCTCGACCGTATTTCCAGATCCAATGGCTTTGGCGGCACCGAGGTCCGTATGCATGACATTGTCGCCCTTTGTTCCCCACGTCACGTCATGTGTATTGCAGAATGCATAGACCTGCAAGGTACAGATGTATGACGGCAACAGCGCGAAATATTGTGCCGAACTGGTAAACATATGCCATGGATCGAGATACAAGAACGACATGAGGAAGTATAATCCAACGGTACTGAGCGTGCTGACAATCAGATTGGTGAAGACGTTGTTTCCAAGCTTGTACGTTGAAGTTGTCGCTTCCAGGGAATGATCCGTAAGCTGTTTGATGACGATATACAATGAAGCAAAGGTCGTGTAGGCCATGATGATAGAGTAAGTCACCATGGTACCCAAGAACAGTTTCTTCGCTCCTTGCGGACGATTGCCCAAGCTCAAGATGAATTGAAGGCAGATCAAAAGCACACAAACATAACGCATAACGACGAAGATGTATTTGCCAATGTTGTGGCCAAATGGATCGATGGTCTTATCCGACAACGAACCGGCGACGAAGTAGAAGGTGAGATAGAAGTTGGCGAGTGAGAAGAAGGTAAAAAGTAGAGAGATGAGCTGATAGACGAATTCGATGTGAAGCAGAATCTTCCGCGTCAGGCTGTGGTCAGTCTGCCAGATCTGTTTGAAGTGAACGAGGGAGTAGACGGCGGCGAAGAAGGCACCATTGAGCCATCTTCGTCGTTGTGAAATGAATTCTGGAACGGCATCTGCGGCTCGTTAGCAGTCTCTCACAAAAAAAATAAAGGGCCTCATACCAGGCACATCAGTCTCGCCATAAGCGCTCTTCACAAACTTCAACACCCATTGCTCGCCACGCTTAGCAACAAGCTCCCAGCAGAGAATTCGATCTTCGGCAAGATACATGTTTGCGGTGAACACATCGGCATCGGCGCCATGTAGCGTTTCTCCCTTGAAATATTGGCTGAGTGGACCATGGCCACTGGCATCGTTCTGCAAGGCAAAGTATCGATATGCTGATAGAGCTCCTGGCAAGACGGTGATGTATCCGAACACGGATTCGAGTGGTTTGTCGAGAATGTTACTCATCTTATACTCGAAGTTTTGTGACGCGACCAAAGGATTGAGTAAGCCCATCCATCCTTTACCCTTGTCGGCCTTGATTTCACCGGCGGCTCCGGCGACATTGGAATCTTGATCGAATGCTTTCCAAAGGTAATACAAAGCTTTTGAGTCTGGCTTCGTGCCCACATCAAGGAGGATGCAAACATTTGGTGTCAGCGCGCGGCCAAAAGCATTGAAGAACCATCGATGGGAGTTGAGCTTCTTCTTGTTCTTCTCTTTCAGGCAGAAAATCATTTGACAAGGCACGATGCCCTTCTCTGCTCCCTTGAACTTGAGTGATTCATCCAGGGACACTTGGGTGGTGTATTCGTAGACATGTGCGCTAACCTCCTTCTTGTTGACGACGTTCTTGGCTATGCCGTCCTGATAGACACCTAAAGCTGCCAAAGCATTCAGCGTCCGAGGATGCACCTTTTGCCTCCCGTCTGCAATCACACAGACGACAATCTTCTGCCAGCCATCCTTTCCCCAGGTCCTGGACTTGGCTCGGGAGCAGAAGTGGGCGATGTTCCTCATAATACCATGCATCGTCTTGGTGAACTCAATCTCGCCTTCATTGTACATGGTCACGCAGATGAGGAGTTCTGTTTCTCGCATTGTTGGTCCAAAGTTCTGACGAAGCTTGTATCCTTTCAGCACGAAGTCGTCAGGGTCGCAGGTAACGGCAGTGTACCGCATATGCGTGAATTCGCGCTCATCTCTTCGAGGTAAGAAGCTGTGCAAGATTGTGGGAATCTTGCATTCCAGAATCAACTCGCCATTGATCAATCGAACCTCTTTCGTGGTTACTTGTGCATCTCTTAGTCCTCGTCGATCTTGCTTGCCTTCAGGAGCCTCCCCATAGTAGTAATCAACCTTCTCGTTTGCCAGGTCATCTTCTTCTTCAGTGACTGTCGAATCGGTCATGTATGAATGTGCAGATTTCAAGCTTGCTCTGGGATCATTGTCTGGCAGCACTTGGTGATCACCCATGAAAACATCATCTTCCGATTCTGGTGTCGGTATTGGTATTGGTATCGCGGTTTCCATTACTCCGCCTTTGGCCGAAAACAATGGCGCAGGAGGTAGGGGTCTTCTTGGACTGCCGCCATACGCCGAGGACGGCCGTCCCCTGGCCAAAAGAAATACCTCCCTCTTCTACCGCCATTTCCTCACAAGTCTTCTGATTCTACATCGTACTTTTCCTCATCAATTTACGTGCGGTCATCCATCTTCAAAACCTCAGTTTTCCAATAAGGTAAGTCACAGACCAATCAACAATGTGTCAAACAATTCTTCAAATCCACGCCTGCGGCTGTCCAGGTCAATGTCTCCGTCGTTACTGCGCTCTCCCCATGCGTGGCTGCGACGAACGTGTCCGAAACCTCGAACGCCAATACCTCCCAAGCTCATGCGACCGCCACGCCCGTCTGAGAAGCCGCAACATTCCCAGCCAACCATACGACAACGTCCACCCAGCACTGCGCCGTGGCCCGAAAAGCCCCAGTCCAGCGCCCAGAATGTTCGGAACGTTGCGCCACCCAGCCCGCGATCTCGAGTCCATCGATATGCCAGACGCTCGGTCCCGCCGCGGCTCCGAAGAACCACGCTTTTACAGTAACATGCGCAACGTAAGTGAAATCCCACATATCCCACAATTCGCATCGTCTCGTGGCCGCCGTGGCTCGGGCTCCCCTTTCGTCACCAACGCCGGTGTATCCAAGCACAGTAATGGACGCAAGGCTTCATACACTGAAGTTCAACGCGAAGCACTTTACCAGCGCCAAGCCGACGTCCGCTCCAAACGCCAACATTTTCAGCAGTGCGAACGTCTCGTGGCTTCAGGCAGGTACTCTCACAACAAGCTCACCCGCCATCCTCTGATCCAGCAGCTTTCCGAGCAAGATCGGTTTTCCCTGTTGTATGACGCTGAGCAACGTGAACGTGAACGCGAAGGTGAGCGCCGTTCCAGAAGACGAGATGGTGGGCACAAGAGTCGCTGTATCGTCATGTAAGTCTCAAGGTAAGAGAACTCTAGGTAATTTGTTCCTGCAGTTAGACTCATGCACTGGTTGCAAGCAAGAAGATGTGGAGAGGTTGGATGAGTGTAGCCGATATGGTTGCATTGGTTTCACAAGACAGAATAGACTCTCAAAGAGGTAGCAAGTGAGGCTCTGGTAGCTGAACACATTCAAAGTAATTTCCGCCATTATTGATCTTGTGATACATTATCGTTGTCTTCCTTTTGTTTCCAGCCTCGCCACTCATCCAAGATCTCTCTCTTAAACTCCGCTATGCCAATGGGGTATCTACAAATCAAAGTGAATCCAACACGTCTAATCCATCCAAGCCCATTAAAACCATCCTCCTGGTCGTCCGACTCATAGAAAAATTGCTCCAATACCCAGTGTCATACATACGCCGGCGTCTCAGGAATTTCCCAGCATGAAGGCTCCTAACCTTCGTTGCGATTTTGCGGTGTAACGTAATCAACATTAGAGTTTGGTGGTGGCGCGAATGGAATTGGTGATTGAGATGTGAACACTGGCAGATCTTCCTTCGTTCTCCGTACGGGCGTGCCGAAGTCCGCCGGATTTGATGAAGAAGGAGTGGTGTCCGTGTGTATCTGTGGCATGAAATAGCTTGGTGGTGCTGCCTGCTCAGCCGTCATCGTCTGCTGGTAAGCAGGGAGTGATGGATACACTGCGCTCTCAGGAAAAGCCTGTTCTGTGGAAACGGGTATTGACTGTTCACGCATGTAGATGTCTTGCTGCGGCGATGGGTCGAACCGTATTGGTAATGCCTCGGGGAGCTGTTCTTTTCCTGCTTCCTCACTTGGTATCTGGATTGCTTCCGGGCCATTTGGATTTGCAGTCAAGCTTGCGGATGTCTCTATTGGGAACATTATGTCTTGCAATGTTGGCATGGTACCATTCGGTATGGTGTACTGTGGTTCCGGTGACTTGTGCTCCTTGCTCTTCAGGGGCTGAGACTTGATCGGGGCAGAATCCTCAACAACAGCAGTTTGGGCTGGTTTGATTACCTTAGAGGTCTTCGGCACAGGCGGTTTTCTTGGAGCTCTAGGCTTTTTCTGTTTGTCGTCCAAGTTCTTCTGCTGTTCCCTAGCTGCATGCTCTTCAGGGGTGGGCACCTTGAGCTTGATGCTGATCTTCTTGACGCCATTGGTTAGATTGTCCATTTCATCCGTCTTTGGCACGTTGTTGCTTGCAATCTGCGAAGGAAGCGGAGCCTCCACATTGTCTCCGCTACTATTCATAACCTCGTTGTCGGTGATTGGAGACATGCTGGACCTTGTAGCCTCGTGAGCACCGGCTAGAGCTTGAGGGACGGTTCTCAGCTTCCGTGGACTAGTCTTCGGCTTCCCGGTTGTCTTCGCTGCTGCTGGGGCTCTTGGCTTTCTCACGACAACGGCCTTGACAGCCTTATCAGGGGCAGAAGAAAATGCTGTCGAGGCAGCGAAGGCGGCATGGTTAGTTGGCAATGGTGGGATTGCATCATCTCCAGACAATTTCATGTTCTGAAAGCTTGACAAAATGCTCGACGCATCACTAGATCTTCGGCGCGGTCGGCTGTTAACAAAGTCCTGTTGTTGCAAAGTAGGATCAGGCAAGTCGCCGATAGCTGCAATAGTAGTCCTTCGGTGACCATTCCTGGAGGTAGCCCTTGCAGCACCAAGCACAGCCGGTTGTGCTTTGGCTTTCCGATCACGAAGTTGCATTTTCTCATCTGACGCAACCGCCACACCCGTATTGGATTGACGTTCTTTCCTAGCCCTCGTGGCCTCGGCGTTGAGTTCTTCATGAGTGCAGCTCGTTGTTTGTCGGTCTTGAGGGACAATAACGCGCGACAGCTCGTACGATGCAGTCGCCCAGTCGACATCGGGCGGAGGTGGCACATAATCAGACTCCAGTGAGAGTCGAGCCTGCATGGCTGAGAGTGATTGCCTCTCCATAGCCTGATGGGTCATCTTCAGTGTTGATGCTTGTGTAGGCGAGGAGTAATTCCCAGCCTTGTCTTTGAGCGATTTTGGTGGTTGAGGTTGACGACCAGCGACCACAGCTTCTAGCTCTTCCAAATTCTGCAGTGCCCACCAGTCCGGAGCGTACGAGCTGTTTTGGCCATTGATCGAGATAGACACGTCTTTGGGCATCCACTCGTTGATGGTCTGGAACCTCATTGTCTCAGGCGTCCTTGGACTTTCAGTCTTAACGCTAGCAGCATCCCCAGCAAAGCCGCAGATATGGCTGAGCACTCCTGAAGTCAAAGCACGATCACTGTATCCACCTTCAAGCACACTAATAACACGACCATCGACACCGAGGTCATCCTCGTGAGCTAGCTTGACAATATCGGCCGTAAAACGTGCATAGAATTCCGTTGGGACATTGACGCTGTGTCTTTGCATGCCAGCTCCCTCCCACTCACTGGCATCGAATCCCGCAGAGATGAAGATTGCTGCTTTTGGAGCTTGGTTTCCCGAGTCGCGAAGTCTAGTTGTATGATGTCGAAGGAACTTTCTCGCTTTTTCCAAGAGAACAGTATATCGCGTCTCATATAGTTGCCAAAACTCTTCATATGTTTTCCACGGCTCGAGATGGACATTCCAGATAGATTGACCATGAGCATTCTCAATGCACAAACTCGCATTTCGAACCTTATCTTCATCACCCCATTCGCAAGGATATGAATTGATGTCGTGCAGACTGTAGTAGCCAATGGGCGTCTTTTTGTGTGCAGCCGCATTCTTAGCAGCTCCCTGGGCTTTGCGATTGTGGTCCCATGCGATATTCTGAGAGCCATCACCGTGGTGCAGGTCGAAGTCAATGATAGCGGCATGTGTGAGACCATGATTCATCGCTGCGTAAGAAATGCCGACATGAACGTTGTTGAGCCAGCAGAATCCGGATGGAAAATTGGAGGAGCAATGATGTCCAGGAGGGCGAATACAGACAAAAGCCCGCTTGGTCGGATCTGACGAGAAGACGGTGTCGACCGCATCACAGACACCACCAAGACAGCCTTGGAAAGCGGCCAACGACTCGGAGCACAAGTAGAGGTCACCTTCATGAAGTTTGGGCAGGGGATTTCCAGCTTCATCTTTTCCATATCCGATCGGGCGCACCAACTCTTTCCCATTGAGCGACAGTTTTCCCTCTGCTGTATCACACATGATTTGCAATTCTTCCATCCATTTTGAGCCGTGCACGAATGCCACAGAAGGGTGGTTGAGAGGGATATTTCGAGATGTCTTCCGGATCCGAAATGGGACATTGCGCACTTGTTTAGGATCGTGATTGGGACCAGGGGCAGTTTGACCCTCAGCATGTCGTCCTCCTAAGCGCACGTAAGCCGTGGATGCGCCCAGTAGGGTGGCATGTATCCGCTCTGGTCGTTCGACAATCGTAGCCAAAGCGTTCTTTGTCGCACGCGGTCGAGAGAAGCGATGACCATAACATGAGTCATGGACAATTACCACAAGCGGAGACTGTAAAGCCGAATGTGCTTCCAATTCTTTTCCAAAGTATTCTCTTGCGACGGAGGCGGCCGTCACTAGTGGACGCTCTGCCGGCACAGATTGTAGGGGCATCTTGCCATTTGTCGCAGGAGAAGCTGGATTTAGGTTTGACGAAGCACGTCGAAATTGCGGTGTTGCGCCTCTTGCCGTACTGAGATTAGAGACTGATCTCCTAGTAGACAGAGTGGGAGTGGATTGTCTTTCACCACGATACGAACTTGCGGAAGAGGGTGACCGTGAGGGTGAGTTAGGAGAGGATGACTTGATTTTGTTCGCGCTAGGAGAACGATAAGGGCTGCGCATAGGTGATGAGGGCGGTAGCGGGACTGAGGTGGCAGTATCCAAGTGCAAAGGGTCGATTGGCTTCACTTGTATGGAGGGGGACGCGAGGGTGGTGTTGTTGTTGTTGGGGAGGGCATCGTGCCCTTCTATTGAGGGTGCTGGTAAATCTGGATCCATGTTTGCTGGGTCTGGCTATTGTATGCCGTTTGTTATCATACCATCGAACGCGACGTTGAATACAACCACTGGATTGACCAAAATGTTCTTTGGATAAAGTGGGAGAAGTGGCTTTGACAGACACCATCAAAATAATCAACGTCATATCAAAGCGCGACCATCGGCATGACCCTTGAGTCCCTGACGCGTGCCCCCCGACTTGGTCTCAAAGGGTCCCTCTTCGCTTCGTTTCATACACCCTGCATGCCCATGCGGATATTATTCCCCAGTACTTTATCCGATGCAAAAGGTTCCTCGTTACTCCGTACAAGAGGTAATCACTCCTTGTCAACTCGACCAGACATAGCGTCTCGAACAACTACTGAAATTTTGGTCAAGCAAGGCCTGTGCAACTTCTTTCGTATATTCATGAACCGCAGCACAATGTGCTTCATCGTATATCCTTGAGTATGGTCCGCGCTTGTTGCCAGCAAGGTTTTCAGGTCCTCTTAAGGCAGTCAGGGCATATCAGGTTCCTTCGAAGGAGTGTTCTTCTTTCTCTCCTGTCGCGAGATTCCTTTCCTCTGCTGAGCACTTCGAAAAGATCCAAATCTTCACGTCCGACACAAGCCTGTCTTACTCGCCAGGACTCATCGTCCCATAAGAGGCAGCATACTGCAACTGCTTCCTTGAACAGGTCATACCATACTCCAGCTTCAAGCGACGAAAGGTAGGCAACATCTCTGCTCTCCATACAGACCCAACCCGCACTATACCACATCTATCCCCAGTCTACGTGCTATGTTCTTCACTTGCAACCTCTCAAAAGCCCATGTTAATCCGTCTCGCGGCTCAATGCCGCACATCGGACAATTTGCCCGTATCTCCGTGTTGATATCAATCCATGATTTGTGATCCATATTCATGGTCTTTCTGTCCTGACACCTAATCTAAGCCCTAGAACATTAACAAACAGCAGCTCAAAAATGGCGCCTCGAACACTCATCTTCGGCACAGGCAGCATCGGCGCCATCTACACCTACATGTTCTCCCGCGCCGTCACCGAAGCCAACGTCTTTGCTGTCTGCCGCTCCAACTACGCCGCCGCCTCCAGCCAAGGCTTCACCATCAACTCATCTCTATTCGGCCAGAACATCAAAGTCCATCCACAAGTCGTAAAGACCGTCGACGAAGCCGTCAGCAAGTCCAACGGCAAACCATTCGATTACATCATCGTCACTGCGAAAGCAATCCCCAGCACTCCATCCCTCCCCCAGCAAATTGCCCCAGCCGTCTCAAAAGACACAACAATCGTTCTCGTCCAAAACGGGATAAGCATAGAAGATATCTACTCCTCCAAATTCCCGGAGAATCCCTTACTGTCATGCGTAGTCTATATGCCCGCCTCACAAACATCCCCCGGCACAGTCAAACACGGCGAAGTCGAACTCCTCCACATAGGCACATACCCTGCCACCAGCCCTCACAAATCGTCCGCCGAGAACTTCGCATCCGTCCTTCGCTTAGGAGGCGGCACCGCCAAAGTCCATGACGACATTCAAATCGAGCGTTGGAACAAACTCCTCGTCAACGCCGCATGGAACCCAATCTGCGCGCTCTCACGTAGTCGGGACGTCCAATTCATGCACTCGTCAGATTCGGCAACGGACGTGATAAACCAAGTCATGTCGGAAATCGCCTCCGTCGCACAAGCTTCAGGGTACCCGGAGATCAACCAGGCTAAAATCGACCATCAAATCAGCCGGGCGAAAGCACGTTCTCTACCGGGCGTGGAGCCAAGTATGCTCGCGGACGCTCTGTCGGGTCGAAATATGGAGGTGGATGCTATCGTCGGGAACACGCTACGAATAGCGGAGGAGAAAGGTGTCAAGACACCACTTTTGATGGCGATCTATGCGTTGACCAAGGGTCTGGATGCGAGCTTTGCCAGGGCACGGGAGAGCAAGGGACCGTGATTCGCAAGGTTTATGCTGGAAGACAGCCTCAGATTGGTTTACCATGGTCCGGTAAAACAGTACATTTAAAACTCCAAGGGAGTGGGTGGTAGGCAGATTTTATAGATAGACAGACAGCGTGGCTAGCTGACGAACAGAAAAATACATATCTCCTCACAGGGGGTGCACGAAGTATTGGTATTATGAATACAGGTCTTCAGAATCTGCGGTTCGAGTATACACATCTGAAGTTCCTCAAATCTCGATTCCGACCCTCTTGAGCGCCCCAACCGCCCATTCCGGCGCGCCCTTGCCCTCAAAGTACATCGCAAAGAACCCCTTGATAAACTCAGGAAACCGGTCTTCCAGGATCGCATTCCTAATCCGTCCCATAAATGACAACAGATGTTGCACATTGTGCATGGTCAATAAATGCGCCCCAACAGTCTCCTTGGCCGCAAGATGGTATATAAAAGCCCTAGTAATTCCCAGTCCGCCATCTTCTTTCGGCCGACAACAAGTACAGATACAGCCCTCTTCAACGGGGCCAAAATCCTGGCTGTAGCGCGAGTGTTTGAGGTTGAGCACACCGCGAGAGGTAATGGCGTTGCCGAAGCGCTGTTCATCGACATCAGTCAGCCACAGAATCGCACCTCGAATCACGCGAGAGGTAAACTCACCGCCGTCCTCGTTGGCCACACACAGTCGAACATATCCGCGCCCAGAGCGACAGCTACGACGATATCCTCAGGGTAGCCCTGGAAACATCAGCACAAACACGCATCAACGGATATCCCTTCGTACAATGCCCATGACATATCGTGGTTTCTTCTCGGGTAGTAAGCCCGTGCAAGTATCCACGCTATCAGACCGTTAGCATACCATCACCAGTCCTGTAGTCATTGAGACGAAGATGAAACGTACACTCGACAGAAATCCGACTTGGCCTCACCTCCCGAAAGCCCACCGATAGCAATGCCCGGTGTATCCCTCAGCACCATCTCTTCACAGCACTGCCGCCGCAACTCAAGGTCCAGACCGCCCTGAATAATGCAAAACAAATTCTGTTTCTCAGGAAACTTGTGTGCAACGATACACCGATCGAGCCAGCGGACCGAACGTTCCATAGCCTCCTGCATGCGCGCCCGATCCGGCGACGTCGTCTGTATAACATCGTCCAGTTGCATCATGATATCCGACCCGATCGAGTTCTGCAAGGCCATGGAATGTTCCGGCGTAAGTAACCTTGATCCATGTCAGCCTCATATCCAGATAGAGAAGAGTACTGTATACATAGGACTCCCATCATGCGGACTCAAAAACCGCACACCCTCCTCGGTAATCTTAGCCAACTTGAGCAAGGAGACCATCTGGAAACTTTGTTGTGCACCTCATCAGTTCAATCGCCATTCATGTCCAGCCCCGAGAAAACTAACCCGCCACTATCAGTCAAGATATTGTAGTTCCACCCCTGTAATCTGTGGGCGCCACCAATAGTATCCAACACGGCTTGTCCCGGCTTCAAGCCCAAATGGTACGTATTGTTTAGGCAGAGCCTGCATCCCGTCTCTTCCAGTTGTTCTGGAGTCAGGCCCTTCAGGGACGCCTGCGTCGCGACAGGCATGAACATGGGCAACTCGACCGGGCCATGGGGCAGATGGAGCGTGGATGCCCGGGCCTTGGATGTCTAGAGATGTCAGGAACGATCTGTCAGCCGCGGCTCGACCAGCTCTCAACGAGCGGAACACATGTCCTATTTCTTACCGAACACCGCGCTTTGAGGTCAAATGTTAAGGCTGAGGGTTGCGGACTGGACGTAGACATCTTGGCGACCGATCTGAATGCATAGGGCCTGAGACTCGGGCGGAAAGTGTGTCGCCTTTTGGCGGCGGCGGTGAAGACGTCAAATCGTGGTCGGGTTACTCCATGCGCCAGTCGCATATGATAAACCACCACCGGAAATGTGTTCTGCCGTCAGGTGGTACCGGGATGTACTGGTTTTCTACACGTCAGCTTTGCATCTGCAAGGGCACTGACGGGCGTTCTTATGCGGTGGGACAATGCAAGATGAAAGTAGTCGAAGACAAGTGCTGAGTGTTGATGTTTAAAGGTCAGTTGCGGAGTTGGGACTTTTTGGCTGGAAAGCGCGACTTTTAACTGGCGGAATGAAAGGACCCCTAATAACCCCTGGCAGCCATACAATTTGTCGTCCACAGCATCGGAGATATATACACCACATTGCATGACAAGGAAAGATTGTCCTACTTGGAGATCCGTCGCACGACAGGTCGCCGTTCACAGCATCAGGCCACATGATGTAAGCATACAACCTCTGGCCTCTATTCCCATAGATCACCTATGGCGGTCAACAGATGCGCCAGACCTGTAGAGCGGTCAAAGAATTCGAAGGAGGACTGAGATCTCCTTAGGTACGTGCCTGAGACTGTGCCCTAGAGACCTCCTCTCTGTTGGGGCCATATGATGGGAAATGGAAACAAAGCAAAAGAAATACCAATCCCATAGAAAAACCCCTCCTATCCAGCCCCAGATTCGCCAGCAACGCCGTCGCTATGCTCCAATCCGAACCGCTTTGAACTGGTTGACAGTGCTCAAGGACAGGTAAAGAGACATTAGCCTGTCTTGGTCCCACCCTCGGTGTGTGTATTGCTGCATTCAAACCACTCTGCTGCCAGGTTGATTCAAGGCCGAGACATCAACGGTGCCAGCCACCCTGACTGTGCCCTACTGGTGTACGATAGCTATCGGACCGGGAAGAAGTGATGGAAGGATTGCGGAGCTTCGTGCAAGCAACCTCTGCTGCATCTTCTTTGGCATTATTGATGTATTGTCCATCGTACCAGTACCGTGCGGCCAGGTTTTGTCCTTGAATAGTCACTGTAGCTGACCAGGCTGTGCGTCCGCCTGGAATCACGATCGCAAGTTAGTCCTGGGTACTCCATGAATGCATCTGAAGTTTGAACGTGATGAGAAAGAGGCTGCTCACCACGACGATCAGAGACAATGTTGAAGTTAGGTGTTGGGAGTCTGAGTTTGCGGCATTCAGCTGCTATTGTTAGGTCAAGTCTTCCTTTACCACACATCGGGAGGCACTCACATGCGAGTTCCTCTTGCCAAGTTGCGTGAGTCTTGGTAGCCATCTTTGGTGATCTTTGTAAATTGACAAACACGACGAGTGAGACAGTGGCCGGGACCGGTTGTTCTATAGCGGGAAAATGGATGTAGTAGACAGGCCAAGAACAACCTCGTGAGTGAAGGGACAGTTCTATGACCTTCCGCCGCAGGAGATAGTGCTTGACTTTTATATACGGCCGAGCTTGATAAAGGACTCAACCTCCAGCTGAAGCACAAAGCAAATGACGATTGTGGAAACAACCATGAACGACTGGGTAGCTGCAGAAGCTCCTGCATCCGTGGACGGGCGTCGCTTCTATCCTGATGACTGTCGCTTCATTCCTCTGAGCCAGCAAGAAGATTGACAGGAGTACACATCAACGGAGGTTGTTGTTCTGTGCAACGTGAGATCTGAGATCTCGTGACACTTTTTCGATCCGTGAAGGTCGCCCTGACATGGTCTATAAAAGTATTGAGGTGGTACGAATGCGAGGACGATGCAGGAAGGCGAGCTGTCAGGGGCGTGGGGAGAGATGGAGGGCGAAACGCGAAGCACACAAAGGCTGAAGCAACATGCTCGTCCAGCGAGAACCTGCCAACGCAGCAGGATCCAGTTGCACACAGTAGTGGATAGGTTCGAAGCCCCGAAGAATGATATGCATGATGGCGTAGAGGCGAGGAGTATTGGAATCAAAGTACAAAGACTAGAAGCCTTGAAATGCCGGGAATGAAAGGTAGAAGTGGGGTGAAAGAGTTCGAAGCCGAAAGCTAGTTGTAACGGAATGCATGATGGCGGAGCTGTGCATGGTCTGGATGGAGTATAACATAATCTGGTATGATGGAAGGGTTCCGTCACCAGAGTCACTAATCGATGGGACGGTCAAACGACCGTTAGATGTTGTCCTCTTTTCGTGGTAAGTTTCTGCAGTCATGAACTGAGGCATGAGGGGTCATTGGCTGCTCTGTTTCGGTTGAGAAGGGAATGAGTATGGGTTGGGCAGCAATGAAGTGTACTTGGGGGCATCGACCACAACGGCGACTGTAACCAGATTATCTACTGACGAGATGGCGAGCCGATGGAGGCCTCGGCAGAGAAGATTGGACCGGGAGCCGGCAGCGGCTTGCCATGTATATTCGGAGCCAGGCAACAGTCATAAAATGACAGCTGGAGGATGGTGTTAGGACGATAAGGGAATGAATTGAGAGGCTTCGAGCGGTGTGGGGGCGAGAGAGATGTGTGTATGGCAGAGCATGCACAGTTCAGTTCATTGGGGATGCCAGATCCGCCATGTCCTGGGCAGGAAGATTTCTGCAAGCTGCAGCAAAGAGAAAAGGCTGGCGGCATTGACGCCGTGCAATGCGGCAGGGCTGTGAGAATGAGAACAGCGAATGGTTGGAGAAAAGGAAACTTCTGCAGAATGATGGAAGAAAGAGAAGAGTGAATGGAGCACAGTTTGGTGAATGTCAGGTCGATCTTCTTCATTTTCGACCAATGACGATTGCGACTGCTTCTTGCCGAGCCCACTAAGCAAATATCAGACTTCATGCCATTACAGGCCCATATCAGGAGAATTGTACGGTACAAGATTATGATGTTAATGTGTATCGCCAATGGCTACCAGCATTTGCCACAAGCATACCTAGGTACACAGATGCATGACAGTCTGGGCCTTTTGCGATCTATCCTGATACCAGCCTTGGAAACTCACAACGCTACGATCCGCTTTATGCAGATTCTCGACCCGTGGTGATGGGGCAAATTGCAGATGTTTCAATTGAAAACCTACCGGACGGAACATACCATCTGTCTCTGTTTCAACTTTACCCTCAGCAAGACGCTCATGCAGTCAGGATTATGCATTTCATCCTCACGAAATCTTTGGTTTGACCCATTAAACCCTACCCACTTTCGTGGTCACGCAAACGTCAGGGCCTTTGACCTCTGGTGAACCTGTCGTATCGTATATAATATACAGTAAAAAGCTGAAGCCATAACAACGACCTCATGGCACAATATCATACGGTCATTCAGATATTGTCTTCGTAGTGCGTCCACACCGCTTTCGGTCTGCGTAACCCCGCAATAGGAAACTTCGTCCTGGTTGGATTACAGAGAACAATGACTTTGAGGCCATTTGTGCTTCCAACTAAGAGCGGTGAGCTTCATGCCAGTGTCTCCTGATAAAATCGTCGGTGAGGGAGATTAGTCCAGTCGCAATGAGCACATCTCCCAGATCGTTCGAGACCTCTTCCTCCATGATCCGCATACTGCACGGCGGTATCCAGCCTCCTTGGACTGCTTCTTTCCGCCTCTGCTTCTCGGATAATTTGTCGGGGGTGATGAGAGCAAGACACCTTCCGGTGGTTAAGTTGACCATTTCGAGCGAAAACACGGTTTCTGAACCGTCCTTGTAGACCTTGTGTCTCCATGAATATGTTTCACCCCAATACTCAAAGTCATATACACTGCTGTCATTCCGAGGATTTCGGCTCAGCTCGACTTGGGCATAGTTGGAGAACTCTATCCTGATGTTGTCGGTGGGTACCGTGGCTTCTATTCCTGACCGAGGACCACAGACCTCGATTTCCTCATCAGCATCCTTGCCCTTGTCCTCTGGAGTATTCTGGGGTTGCGGCCTTGCTGCAAGCGCTTTCCTGAACTTGAGCTTTGGAAAGGAGACCCCGAAAGACGGCTTTCTGGGTACTGCTGTTGATCTTGTTGATTTGGCTGCAGGTTTCACATATTTTCGTTTCGAACTGCAGACCTCACGCCCGGATTGTCTCTGATATCGGCGAAGGGAGAATTTTCGTTCGGCCAGGTCATACATACGAAGGTGGAAAAGGGTGAGCTTCACTTTGTGGCCTTTCCGTAAAGTCATCTCGGTATCAACACGAATGTTGAGGTTGCCATCTGGCGTCGTATCGTCATGTTGTATCAGAATTCTTCTTGTTGACGGAAATAGTTTCGCAAACTCGGACGGCGTACACCCGAGTGCATCTGGCTGGTAGCAGGTCTGTCTTGCCAGTGGCCACAAATTTGAAGTCTGGCGTGATCCTTTCTCCGATACGGTGGTGGAGGCGTATGTGTCGCACGATGCTCGAGGATCGACATCATGTTCATGCTCAAATTGTGAAGGCTCGTGGTCCGTCTGTTGTGTTTGGCAAGTTGCCTCGTCGTAGGGCTTGACAACAGGCTTCGTATAGCTGTAGGAAGTTGCATTTGTATACTGACTTCGGCCAGAGTGGGCAGAAAGATTGGACCTGTGAGTGCGGCTCGATACGGAGCTAGCGGAGGGCGCTGATCCTTTAGACCAGGCCCTTGAAGAACTTGGGCGAGGCATGATGACAGTCAAGGTGGGCGATGAGTAGATGGTATGTAGGTAGAGGTTTAGATGTGTCTGGTGTCAGTAGTCAAGGCATTGCAGTTGTCGTAAAGAGAGGGAGCAGATAATCAAAGTCCTCAGATGAAAAGTCCTCTGGGAAGCATCAACGACGGCATAACAAAAGTATTCACGGAGGTCGTGGTGGTTGGGCATGATGGCTGTTGCATCCTTGACAAGCTAGTATCATAGAAATCACTCCACATAAGAGACACGAGATGTGGAGGTTGTCGTTCTCGACTATGGGCAGTTTGCGTAAGGGGAGGACAGACTCCGAGGTGGCGCAGAGTTACTCATAACGATTTGCTGACCATGGCTGCAGAACTCCGAATCAGACCCGGAGTCGCTCAAACAGAAGGCGGCAGCGGGCGGAAGCCGCCATCGGAATATTTTTTTCTTCTGGAACCCATTGCCTGTAGTTTGCATCGCTGAGACGAGGGACCTAGACTAGGGGAAAATCCTGCTCTAGTGGCAACGGTTGCTTCTCCTTGTTACTTCATGATGATCTGAAGGGGCGAGATGCTGATGCATAATGAGGTGACATTCGTCCCTAATCATGCATTGCAAGCCCAATATGGTGGCGAACAGCATGTCGAGACACGAGTCGCCTGAAGGTCGAGGAGCTGGGCTAGAGAGTTCAATGATGCCTCAGTCCATAGGCGTGAAAAACAGCCTAATGAAAAGAGTTCCAGGCAAAATGTGAGTGGTGAACAAGCACCTGCCTTGGGCATGCCATGCGAGGGACCGAGTAAGTGGTTGGAGGGTCGGAAAATGTCAGCGAGGTGCTGTGCGAATAACAACGAACGAGCATCATGCGACTGATGAAGAAAATAGGATAATGTGTCAGACGGTCAGACACATGATTTTTGCACCCTAGCACGCCACTTTACTCGATAGAGATTAGTTCTTGAATGCCTAAATCAACCTAATGCACTGCAAGTACTTGTAAAAGGTCTAAAACAACCTTTCTGCATCGTGGCATCGTCCCATTGGCATCTCATGTTTATATCGCAACGTTCGTTTCCTCCCATAGGCTGCATTAACGGAATGTTCGTTGTTTACTCGTGGTGAGAAACATGAACATGTGTTCGCGCACCACCCCATGCTGTACCTGCGCTCCCACCCAGGCAGGGTTGCCGTTAGAAAAGCTGCCCATGCAAGGATGCCCTCGGCATCACCAGCTTGGGCAGCTGTCTTGCTTCATTTTCTTCAGCGGTGGAGAATTTTTCTCGTTCTTCGGGCATTGTACTCGCTGTTGAAAGTGCTTTGTGATCCTGTCTTCGGAGCACGTGCGAATTTGTCGTCTTCAAGACCTAGCAACTGCTGTCCATGATCGATCGATGATCCTAGACAGAATGCATCGCATTGCACACCATGAAAACACCACGGCTCGCGCCGCAACGGTCATCTTCCACGGCTTCGCGGTCCTCCCCTACAGTTCCGCACATACCTAACTATTTTCCATGGTGCCGATGATCGTCTGCTAACGACAGTGATCAGGTCCAGTTGGCCCAATGGAGCTTCTCATGGCACCAGGTCTGAATCGCGACCTATTACATCATTGTGCCTGGGACTGAGGATTAACTATCTTGCACAAGACCAGTATGTCAGCATGCTTCCTTTCGTAAATTCGCTGGCATGATTGGCCTGGATGTCTAGATTCGATTTCATTCGATGCGATATGTATCCTGATTCGGTATGGTTTAATGGCCCCGATCAGCTCTCTCTCCGTGGAAGGAATCTGCCCACACTCCTCGACAGTATTTCGAATTGATTCACTTTCCAAGTCTGATCACCAACGAAACACAACATCATCCTATAACTTCCAATATCACATATCTTGAAAATTACACCATCCCCCATAGCGGTCGGGGTAACTGGATCTCACGACCAAGCTCAACTCCTCGACCCATGAAACCGCGGGCCCGATGGTCGACGCCCACATATGCTCCCCTCCTCCTTCCTTCGCCGTCGACGTCACGATCTATGCTCCAAGTTCTCAAGCCATAATAGCTTCCGACACGATGGACGAGCCACCGCCCAAAAGCCGCCCCTTTGTCGTCATCCAGACCTTCGAATATCATCATTTCGGTACTGATCGTATCGCTCATATCCTCATCCTTTTGTCTTTGTTTGCGGCCGGGGGAATCGTGCATGGCACCGTTCCGGCCAATGAAAACGATCTCCTCGTCCTCTTCACTGTCACTTGTCAAAGGTACGTCGTCAAGTCCTTCGTCACGTAATCTGGCCTCCCTTTCATTCCACCTCTGCACGAATGTCCGTACGGTCTCTTCCAGATCTTGAAGCATGCCTTTCGCACCTCCGGCGAACTTTAGCCTGGCACGGACCTCTTTAGGAATGCTGATAGCGGCTTCTTCCATGGGACTCATGCCAGTATTTCTTTTCCCTCTCGATCTTGTGCTATTGGCGCGACCTTTCATCTTGGCCTCAACCGCTCTTTGAAATTCGGCAGCATCCCAAAGTGGTGCAAGATAGTAGGGAACCCTCCGCTGAGGATACGTCGGACGGACCTCGAAATCTTCTGGAAGGGGTGGTTCTGCCCACGGGTTGGACAAAAGGCGAGCTAGAGACCTAATCAGCTTGACCGCAGTCATCCCGTTGATGTGGCGGATTACCATTTTCCCAGCGTCGACGCTGCCGAGAGCCCTCCTTGCCCTTCAAGAGAGCTTCTCGGCGCTCGATACTGTCGCGACGAAGGATCTTTCGCTCAGTGTAGACCCTAGCAGTAGGGACGGCTGTTCGGGACGTGGCGTCCAGAGGCACGCTGATGCGCACGGATGTGCCGGTCACAGGCTTAGGAGATGCCGAGGGCTCGATCGAGACATTGTTCATCTGCTCAGTGATCACTTCCGCACCAGGGGCAGGAACCAAAGCGGCGCCCTCTGCAGGCACCATGATCGGGACGATTGCCATTGTGTGCGGACTGGATGACCGAAGTCGCGTCGTGCGAGTTGACGAAAGGGAATGGCGAGGGCTTTCTCTATCACGATCCTCGAGTCTGTAGCGATGCACCACTGCTACCTGCACCTGCTTGGAAGCGCACAGAAGCAAAATAAGAATAGAATTGAGTGAGGCAAAAGAAAGAGAATCAGATGGACAAGGACAAGCTGCCCGGAGTCATGGTCGGAGTCACTTGGTCCGACGAATTACGATAAGACGCAGATCGTGGTGGACTCCTCAATTGTGACTGGTCCGCTTGAAGATCCATGCTACCATTATTCTCCGCTGCAACCAGCAGATACTCGTATTATGGTTGTTGTTTCGCTCCGAGTATCGTGACCTGCTCAACGGGACGCCGGTTCACATATTGGAGCATGACCTATTGACGAAAGCCATTGTGATCGGCTCAAGAGAGGACACGTGATGCACAGTATCGACAGAATAGTGTTCCAAATAGGTAGATCCAGGATAAGTGTTATCGATAGGCCGCCAATATTGGGGTCGTTGATCCGTCATAGGTGCTGCCTGCGCTATTGTTTCGACGTTCTCCAGCCATCTCCTTCGTCCAAACACAGCGACTTAGTGATCTACTTCAACGACATATTTCTCCCTTTGCGTATCTTTTAAGCATTCTGTCTCTCTTTTGTTCTTCTTGCTAGCTATGAAGTGCAATCCTTTGGTGGCCGCCTTGGCTGCCACGTTCGCTGCCGTGTCAGCGCTTTCCATCGACACTGGTTCCCAGCAACAGATCCCTCTTGATGGCAAACAACCTATCGCACAGGAGCAATATTTGATCGAATTGAGTCCCGGAGAGACACGATGGGTGGTAGAGAGTGCATGGCTCAAGGTCAATGAATGAGAGGTCATAAATGGAGCATGTAGACCCCAGACAAGCACGTTATGTGAAGGACGGCCATGCAGAGGAGTGGTCTAAAGTGGCTTCAGCCTTGCTGTTTGGCTTAACACCGGGAAGTCCGTCTCTGTAATGAGATATGGTATTGGTGCGGTTGGCGGGCGTTGCGGCCGCAGTACCGATGTTCTTGCTGAACACCAATGCACCAATCTCAATAATGAGTATACCTTTCGCTCGTTGTCGGAATTGACTCGGTATGCATTTTGTGTTCCGCGAGATGAAGTAGAACGTCTCAGCGGGTTAGATGCCCATAAGGAACACAGCAATTCAAGCATAGGAAATTCCAGGGTTCACGCAACACTCCCCTTTCATGTGCTTGCACCTTTGCGTCTTGAATGATAGAACCAGCTCGACAGAGAGGTGTTGACAAACCGTTGTGCCAACATAAGAGGCAAAATACCAATATTCATTGATTCTCAACAATGATGTCGTCGAGTGGCTCAGGCCAACCACTCTGCCGCATATTGGCACTTGAAGCTGAGGGACGATAGCCTTGCTTGGGGTTGAACTTCAGGAGTTCCACGACAGCTAGAAGTCAACCAGAGTCTTACTATTAAACCCAGACCGTTGCGAGCGAAGCATTGGATGACAGGGCAGGTACCGAAGGTACCGTATCTGAAGGAGCGACTCGGAGCTTCACCGTTATTTGTCGGTGTCAGACCCGAACATCTCGCGCCTATTGGCTCAAATAGCCGCTTGTAGACAGGCGTCTCTGCAAATGGGCAGCGGCAAAAGTAGCCTTACACGCATTACGGGCTGCCATAGCACGTTATGCCAGAAACCTTTGGGTCCAGCGGAAAGACTTAAAGCAACACAGACATCCCTGTGGTCAGACAAAGGACTGTCAAAATTCGAAAGAAGTGTTTCAGGATGTCTGGACCATGCAAATTCGTGGTCTGGAGTGCCGATCCCCGGAGCACGGTCTGGTGGACACAACAAACATGGGGACTTTGATATCCTGCAAGCTCTGCCTGCTCGTTGCGAGGGATGATATATATATTAGCAGCCATAAATCCGACATTCGGCTTATGCTGGATCGCAATACACGGGTTTGAGAATAAGAGTACCATGAATTTCCATGGCTATGGAAGCTCAGCGGTCGTCTCTGTCACTTGATTTTCAGGAACTGTCGCCACACAAAAGATGCTTTAGGCTTTCGCCGTGGTACTGGAACCGACGCTGATCAGGCCCAGATCGCATTACTCAGCTAATGCTCGTTCATTACGATCCGACGAGTTGAGTACCTTAAATAGACACTCACCACAATGGCGCCTCGGAACTGTTCTTGACGCACTCTAGAGACTTACTGAATGATGCTGAGGAACAGATGTGATTGCTGTTAGTGGGACAGAGCAACAGTGGCGTGAGTATGGTTGCGTATCCAAATACAAAGTACATCTCGATCATTTTTAGCTTAAGCGTTCTGGAACTCTGGGTCAAAAGCTTTTGGGAAGCTTTCGAGAAAGCGCCCACTTGTCACCCCACGATGGGATCAATCTTCAAGATCGTCAGGATCAGCTTAACTAACTCGAATCTGATGTTGAGTTAAGATTGTCCGTAATGCGCGGTATTGCAGGATTCATTTCGAAATGCTAAACTTCATAGATGGACAGTAAGGAGACCGATCGAAGAGCGAAGATGGCGAGTATCTACCATAATTTCTTTGTAATAACAGTCATAGCGCAGTTGTGTTTGAAGGCGAGAGGCGCTGCTCGACGAGGGCAACAGGGGCCGAATATTGATTGTTATTGGCAGCAGAGGCCTCTTCATGGGGACCCTAGCCCGTGGTCCAGTCGCTACCAGGCCCAAGGCTTGGCCTCCCGAGCCAGAAATTTAACGTTACCAGACTGCGAATAATGCGATGGAGAAGCCTTGCGCTTCGGCGCTGCGCTCCTGCGACTTGAGACTTTCAAAGCCGAACACCAAACACCTCTCGTTCTCCCAATTACCATCATCATCCCTACTTTCTCACATCTTCAGCCACCGACACATCGCCTCGTCCTTCTGCCACATCCCTCATACATTTCGTCCCATCGAGCTTCATCTCTGATCGGTCTCCTTGTTTCGCATTCTGTTTCTCCCTTTGTCATTTGCCGAATCCTTCTCTGGTCGCAGAGTTCGAGTCTCCAGTCCTCGCATCCTTCGTCTCTCCGCCAGCCCACTCCGCAAACCACCTCTCACGCGTCTCAGACTCGGACCGCCACGCTCTTTACCAGTCGACCTGTATATGAAATCATATGCTCTTACATATCGCATCCCTCCCACAAAGCTACGACGTTACCTCGAATACGCCCTGAGCTGCGCACCGATTGCCTGACACCTTCCACCAGGGGATCCACCCGACCTTACCTTCACCCTTTCGGTTCACCCCGTACAATTATTATCTCCTTCTGCATCAAGAAACAATCAGATTGATGGCTGCTTGCTCCTTGAAGTATCGTTTATGGTAGTGAGCAAGGCCAGCATACCGCCTGGGTAACGTCGACTCCTTTCTCTCGCGAACGTCACTCAGCCGATCAGAGTCACCCAAGCTTTTACGGGAAAACTTGACCACTTCGGAGTCAATCATTGAAGACAAAAGGGTCCAATTATACACACGAATTGCATGTTAGGGTTAGTTGTCGGACAATATGAGGGAGGTCAATTTCAGCATCCCCAATGTCAACAAGGCCTCCGTACACATAACCCCGACTCTTTATGACCGTCGAGCATTGGATTGTACCTCGACTTTGCCACTCATCAATTCTCTCAACCATTTAGCCTATCTGACCACTTCCTCTGCTCGAATAAGAGATATATTGACAGTGGATGGCGGAGTCGAACGCCTCGTATGCATATTAAAGGAAGGCAGGAGCAAAGATGAGATGCACATGTGGAAGTGGAACCTGGCATTTCAATGCATTGTGAACATAGGGGTTCGGGGTTCGGAGCTTGTCCGCACTCGCGTCGTCGAGGCAGATATGGTACCGGTTATCGCGACCATTTTGTGGGACTACATTCTCGTCATTGAAATGGAGAAAGCAAAAGCGGACGCTGAACAGGAAAAGCGAAATGGATCAAAACATGCCGGAAGCAGCAGATCCTCAAAGGCCTTTCGCGAGCTGACACAGGACCCTCTTTCAAGAACGTCGTTTTTTGAACATATGAACGCCGCTGCCGACCAACGTTCGACGCGGCGTCAAGCACCTCCACCTTCGCTCGATCTACCTCAATCGTTCTCGCAAGCGTTTGGCACCGCAGAAACAGGCCCGGCGGAAGGCAATGTCATCCCTCCGAGCGTCTTCACCTCTCCCCCTGACCGAACGGTTTTCCCTCCTCGGGATTTCCACCGACACAACAGAGCTCAAGATAGCAGAGGATCCATCCACCGATCCATGAATTTGCAAGCACCGGCCACTGCATTCCCGTCGATGGATACTTCTGACGGCTTTCCGTTACGTCCAGTCCGCGAAGTTGATCGCCTGCCTTCAATGTTACCAGCGCTGAACACAGGTGTTACCTCACATCCTGATTCTCCTACCACGCCTTCTGCACCAATCCACCGAGGAATTCTTTCTCCTGCAGGACGTCGATTGAGAAGACCCTCTATCCGACATCAGAACTCCACTGGCGACGACGATGATGTCATCTTGGAGGATATCACAGCCCCAGCCGACGAGCTCCTGGATGCTGATGGCCAAGGTGAGGGGCAGAGCAGAGTACAGACACGCGATCCAAGCCCACATGACGCTGAAGACCTCGTTGGACGTCAGCCCCTGAGCTTGACGATCCCTCTCCAGCAAGATCGGGAGCTTGACAACGTTGACATTGCCCAACAAACGCCAATAGTCGGAGGTATGGCCAACCCTCTCGGTCCTGTTGCCCACGAAACTGTTGGAGTATCACCAATACCTCCCGCTCCTGCTACCGCTGCTTCTCCTGCGATCCCCCTCAACGCGTATCCAAACTTCTTTCTGAGGACAGCTACCACGACCCCTTCGACAACCGCGCTTATGCCTCGCGATGAAGATGTCCTAATGGGACTGCAATTACTCGCATATATATCGAAATACTGCTACCTGCGCCATTACTTCCAGAAAACCCACCTGGTTCCCAGGCTTCG
>Ga0115856_100050_pt1 | contig 30991 bp, 34 predicted proteins | sample InSIn4gowninarea_FD_83870 | JGI IMG/M metagenome (GOLD analysis project Ga0115856, IMG submission 83870)
GCCCCACCCCCTTCCCCCTATGGGAGGGGGACCCCTTGGTCTACCCCCTTCCCCCCCTTCCTCCTATAAAAAGGGGGCCAAAACCCTTGTTTTTTCATGAATCCTTCCCCATCCTTGTGCTCCTCATGCTTGGTTGGTACTTGCTTAATTTTTCACTTCCCCTCACCTTCATTTGCAGCCAACATCACTCCATTAGCCCCCCTTTTGCTCAAATCCCACTCCATTAGCCCAAATTTGCATAATTTTGGCCCTAACTAGGTGTGGGAAGGGACAAATCTCTCTTCTCCTTCCTCTTGCTTCAATCCCCATCATTTGTAATCTCCCTCTTGGCTGGTCATAGCTTATGTTGTGGTTAACCCCATCCCCATAGCCCTTGTTGCCCAACTAGCCCTTTTGTTGGCCAACTAGTTATTATCACAAGCCTTGTTTTGCCTTTACCCTTCTTATCAACCAAGTTCCCCTCATCAACAAAGTGCAAATTTTGTTGGAGCAAAGGATTGAAGAAGGAGAAGCGGTTCAAGAGGCTACTCATCAAGCATCTCCACCACCAAGCTAAGTTCAAGCCTTCAACTAAGAAGTAGGTGGACTAAACCCTTCTCAACTCTCTTTATTTTAGAAATTTAAATATGTATAATGTCTAGCAAGAATATTCAAATTTTTATCATTGGTAACTAATTAATTAATTAATTAATTAATTAGTTAATTAACTCATACCCCTTAAATCAAGTATAGAACAAAAATAAGGAAAAATAAAAATAAAAATTAAAAGAGTAAGTCTCTTAAGTCCCTCTCATATTTTAGGGAATCCCCTTCCTAGAATATTTGAGTTATAATCAATTTCCATGAAGTATAATTAGAATAAATCCTAGTAGAATCTAGAAGTTGGAATATTAACCCTATGATTATGAGGGAAAAGATAGACTCACTAAGGTCCAATCCCCCTAAGCTTCATTAATTTCTAAGAAAAAGAAGAGAGGCCTGGAAGGTTCTCTAAATTCACCCAAGTTTGAGTTACATATTAATTGCCCAAATAAATAAAGAAAAGAAATACTTGAATATCAAGGTAGGAAGGATAAAGTCCAAACCATAGGATGGTTAAGGATAATTATTTCCTCTTTATTGCTAAGGGTAGTCCCTTTAGGAAGGACCAACCCAAAGCTAGAAATGTACTTTTATTCTTCCCCTAAAGGTGGCTTAACCACTCGGGGTGAGTAAGACCTTAGGTTCGGGAATGCATCCTAAGGCTAAGGGAAAGGTTAACTCCCTTTATCATGGGAGAATACGACCTTAAAGTTCCCTGGGGTCAAATAAGAGACCCTCCCAGTTAGAATTTAGACTTCTCAAGTCTGGGTTGAACCTTGTGACCAATAAACTGGAGCAATGCTCAAAAAGTAGAGCTAGGCCAGGGTTATCCTAACCTTAGATATGGCCTGGTAAGTCAAATAAAGAATCATTCACCCTCCAGGGTAAAGGAAGGGTAGGGTTACTCCCTCAATGGAAGTCAAGGCCTTGGACCCCTCGGTCCATTGTCTAAGTATGAATATGGATGTGTGATCAAGATTTTATTGCCTGATTACACCTGGTTATGCAAGAGGAATTGTGTGCCTTGCTAAGTAAAGGACCTATGGGTCCTGTTGAGGAATGATTGTGTTGCATTGAAGAAATTATGGGAAATACTTGCTTGGATTGCCCTGTTTGAGAAAAGGACCGAATGTGCACTATGTGGTTCATATGCATGTGTTTATGTAGCACGCATAGCACATGCATTGGGAGATGAGATATCCATGGATCAGGTGACGATGTGTGTTCCGTCCCTGCAGGTGATGGTGTGAAGCCATCTTATGGTGTGAAACCATGTTTGCCGTGTGGGTGTCACCCGCCGGGTGCCCCTCACGATGACGTTCCGAGGTAGAGACCCCCCTCGGGTGGAACGTGGGGTGAACTCCCGTCACGAGGAAGGATGAGGGCCGACGAAGCGGCCGTGGGGTAGTGATGGAGGAGGGTGAGTCACCGAGCTGCGCTCCCCCATATAGCGACCTATCTACGGGTAGGGGACTGGATACGGAGGATGGGGATTGTGGCAATGAAAACCCTCATAGCCGTCACCCACGGTGAATTAGCGGGCTCGCGGCGGATGGATATGCAGGAGCCAAGGATTCTGATCGTGAATGTGGGGAGCCTCAGCCGGGCAGATAGGCCACCTGAGCCGAGTTAACGGTCACCTTGAGCCGGGCAAATGGCCAACTGGGTTTATATTACCATGTATGTAACCACGGCCGGGAATAGGCCAAACTCTGAGGTTGAGCTGTGCAAAAGACCAGGTACCACTTTTTGGGTGAGCTAGCAACATAGCCTCGTGACTACACTTGGGGCCTGGCAATAAGGTCATGAGATTTTAGATCTGAGTCGGGCCACACGGGTCACTATGGTATTGGAATGATGGTCCAGCAACATCGGCCAGAATTGGATTTGGATTTTTTGGACCAGCATCATCGGTCTTGTGGATATTATGGTCTGAGTCCGACGTGCTGTGTAGGCCGCCTTCGCCAGGCAGAAGGGCAGTGTTTTGAATTTGTGGTGCACTCATAGTGTTGTTTTAAAGAAAGAATGCCTTCTTACGGCTATGGGTGCGTGAGTAAAAGTATGGGTGTGTGAGTAAAAAGGCATGGGTGCGTGAGTGGTGTGCCTATTTTCTATAATTGCATGTGATCGTACCGGCTAGGGGGCCTTGAGGGTGGCAAAAATGTCACCATGGAAGATTTAATGGCTCTAGTGGCAAAGCTTAATGCGGGAGGTGTGTCAAGATCTGCTTCAACCACCTACCAGTTCAGAAAAGATGTGTTCTATCCATGCTGTAAGAATGAAGGGCACATACAGGAGGAATGCAAAATGCTTCCCGACCTATGCAATATGCTAGACCTTCACGCACAGTACAGAGGTGTGCACATACAACAACAAGAACAAGGGTGCACCAATAGTCAATGCCATTGTTCCAACTTTCGACAATAGCTCCACAATATCCATGGCCATACTACAACCAAGGAAGGAGTAGAGGCCAACCACAATCAGATGGTGGGTTTGAGTGCTACTATTGCAAGGCCTTAGGACACCATAAATCCAACTGTCCGCTATAGCAGAATCATAGCAGTGAGTTGCAAGGAGCATCTTCAGATCAGCCAAGCAGCAGCATAACCACAATTGTAAACATGGTTCACATCCGACAAATGGAAACAACACCTGAAGTGAATGTCATAACTAGGTATGCAGAAGAAGTCCAACACGCCAGGACAAAAGACTACCAGACAACTGGAATTGGAGGAGCAAGCCCGAATGAGACAAGAAGCGACCAATGAAGTGCAGCAAGAATAGCATCCGAGTATGTCGATTCCGACTTGGCAACCAAAGTCAGTGTCCAATGGGTGTCCGCCATCAATTGCGGAGGAGACCAGGAAGGCAAAAATAGCCTTCGAAAAGATGAAGGTCCATGAAGAGGAAGATCCATCCCTTGAGCATGCAGATAACAAGAGGACTAAGAAAGTCCATGGATACCATAATTGATGAAGACGGTGTGCCAAGAAAGAGAAGCCCGATGGCATAGGGGAATAGTAAAACACTATTCAGACCACAGTTCTATATGAACACGATACCAGTCGCACCAAGGGTGCAGGAAGAAGAAGATGTGGGGAATAGCTTGCCAGGCTGACAAAGAGGAAGTGGAAATCCTTCCGACCAAGTCAAAATAGGAAGAAGCAGAAGCAGAAGTCCTTCCAACTTGTGGTGCCCAGGAGGGAAAGATCTCCCCAATAGAGAAGAAGGAAGCAAAAAGGCTTCCTATAAGGTAAGTGACTCACCTAACCTACGAGATGGAATGCAGGGTGGTAGCAGAAGAAGCAAGCTCATCAGGAAACAATAAAGTTTCCAAATATGATTTATGGGAAGAATTGATCAATCTAAAGCTGAGCATAATTGTAAATCAGTTGCTTACCTTAGTGCCCAACTTTAGGCAACAATTGATCGAAAAGCTTTCAGGATTGGATTAGGAGGCAAAGGAAAAGCTGCCAAACAAGGTGAAGAAAACAGAGTGTTAGATAGTTAAGGCCGAGATAGTGCCAGAAGTCAACACAATAGTCATAGAAGTGACAGTGCAAATCAGAGGGCACACAGTACCAGGTGTACTCTTGGATGGAGGATCGGGAGTGAATAATATCTCTGAGACCATGGCCAAGGAGCTGGGCATCACAACAATGCAACCAGCACCATTTGTAGTAAAGATGGCTGACCAACAAACAAGAGTCCGACCCCACTGGGAATCTTTCGACAGGAAGTAATCAACATTGAAGGATGCAAGTTCCTGTGATGTTTGTGGTGCTCAGAATGGAACTGATAGCTGAACCATACAAGATGCTGCTAGGAACATGGTTAAGACTTGGAAAAATCAAACAAAACTAGAAAACGAATGAGATTACCATCCGAAAGAATAAGAAAAAGATCTGAATCTCTGTTAAGCCAATAACAACAAAGGACAAGCAAATAGACATGCCACTATATATGCAAAAGAATTGAACCTAGTGGAGGGCATAGAAGAGGATGAGGAAGAAAGAATCCTTAGAGAAAATCCTGACCTAGTGTCTCTGGTTGAGGTGGATATAGAAAGTATCCTATCCAGGTATACACCAGGTGTGCTGAACATCCAGCCAGTAAAGGAAGAAGAGCAGCAAACACAGTTGGATGATGCGCATAGGTGCATGTTAGACATCTACAGTTTCGACTTTTCCATCACAGGTTGGACTACACTGTCATGGTTTCTAGCAAACAACAACTAGACTATGTGTTGTTGGAAACGCATTTTTCTAAATGCCCCCCCCTCATGATTGTACTGCAGGTGATGGGATGTGCTCAAGTTATAAGGCCCCTTGAGCACCCGGGCACCTGGTAGTTTCTAGTTTAGGCACTAATGGTGGCCAAGTGTGGCCAGATGGTTAGGAGATAGCTTACTTAGTAGTTAGCTGAGTAGGATGCATGTTTATGCAGGCTATTGTGACCACACTTAGATGGCATTTGATAGCATAAAAACAAACACAAAGAAGAAGAGGCAACACACACACTAGAAATGAATCCAAATCCTAATGTATATTATCCACCATAGCCATAGACAAAAACCATAGTCTCACATTGTGTAGAGCCTAAGCATGGCCATGGCTCTATGTGTAGAGCCTAAGAATGACCATGGCTCTATGTAAGCCTTTTGTCATATTGTCTTGCTGGCTTGGAGGAAGCAAGATAAGGGAAGAAAAGACTATATTATCTCCATGCTTCATCGGGTGTTCCGTGTACCATCATCTGTGGATGACCGCTTCTCCATGTCTTACATGGAGAGGTAGTGAAGATGAGAGACTTTATGAGCCATCAGAGATCCGAGGCTTATGATGCTTATAGGGACAAGAGATAGACCAAGTCACAGGTGATCCAATAGATGCAAGGGCATCTACAATCCCTTTTACTTTCAATGAGTAATCATTGATCGATAGTTGCATCTTCTTTACATTGTTGAATTTTCTTGACATTGTGCAACTCTTGTTTTAACTACATTTTCCTTGCCTTGGTGTTTGTGCTATATAGCTTAACCAAGGGATCCCATGCATCCTTTAGTGTCATTGCATCTTGTACGTATCCAATCATTTCATCTATGATGCTTTTTGATAGCCAATACATCACGTTACTGGCTCTCTCATACCATGCCTTAAAGGCCTGCACACCTGTTGTGGAGTGGGATTCTCTTCCAGAAGTTTTGGCTCTTTCTCATCACCTGCGAGATAAACTCCCAAAAGCCTTTTCCATTAAGGAAGTTTATCATACTAAACTTCCATGCTTGGAAGTTATTCTTATCAAGATTATCATTTACAATACATGATAAGGTGTCTGACATTATCACATGCCCTTTTGTTGAGTGTAACTAGAAAATCTGTAAACTATAGACAATAGCTCAAACTACAATGATCTCCATGTAGCGGTACTTGGTGAACTTCTATATTTCACAAATACATAAACCTACAACACATACGCAGGCTCCCCAAATCTCTATAGGCACTTCACATACACCAACAAACTAAATAACCACTGTGAAATGTACACACAAACACTGTGCACCAAAAACGATCGATTTTGACTATTCTACAGACAAAGGTCTACAGACAAAGGTCGGTCCATAGTGTGAACCCAATCATATGAGCTAGCACTATAACTATGCCAACGCTCTACTAGCTCTCTCACCATGATGTAGTCCATTGGCATATAGCATAACCGTAATGTTTACCAACCATGGTAGTGACATAAGCGTAGAAATGTCACCCTAGCTATCCACCAATGTCCACACATGTGGAGCTCGATATCTCAACAAAGTAGGCTTATGCTCTGTCCTAATGAAGTGTGTAATGATCATTTTCTGCTTTTGGTTAAGGTCCTTGAAGACATTGGGTCAGGACACTATGATGGAAAGGAAACAAGAACAAAGAACAAGATCTTGTAGTTGGATATTTGAAAGGTAGGGAGTTAATATCCCTGTTTCGAAAGCATATTGCCTCTTTCACCAATGAACAACATCATATTTAGGTGGTAGGCTTAGTAATTTAAAAATTTCTTATTAAACTTTCCAAATGACATGGTGGTCTCTATAATTGACTTTGCAGAGAACTATTCATTCAAGAAACAAAATGAGTTATAGTCAATGCATTGGTATTCTTCTTAGGTCACTATCTTGGTTCACATCACATATGTTGGCATGGTTATTATAATACTAATCACATAGATGAAGATATAATGCTACTCCTGTCAAGTGTAGATTGACTTGGAGGGAAGCATACAAGGAGAACCAAGCCAAAACAAAATAATGAAAGAAAACAATGCAATGCTAGAGAGTTTCCACAAAGGATCACATAGATTTATCAGCACAAAGCTAAAAGATCAATACAACATGATCTCCACATCTCACATAGAGTATGCCACACACTCTCACACAAGTGTCACCACTATTAGATGATGATATAGGAGAGCTAGAAGGGTGTTCCCTTCTCTACTACTTCTCTAATAGTGTGGCCACTATTAGATGATGATATAGGAGAGCTAGAAGGGTGTTCCCTTCTAGTACTTGTCCACCTACCCTCCATGATGATGATATAGGAGAGTTAGAAGGGACACCCTTATCCATGTACTCTCCATGATCCACCCTCCATGATGATGATATAGGAGAGTTAGAAGGGGGCGCCCTTATCCACGTACCCTCCATGATCCACCTCCCTACATCTACTCCATCTTCCTTAGGTTGGTGGTGATGCCCCTAGATCAAATGACGGTAAAGGTAAAGTAACAATCACCATACTACCCTTAGGACTAAGGTTACCCACACAAGTACTAATTGCTATTTTTGTCACCTAGACTAAGATGCACACACAACACATGTGTGCACACCACTCATGGTGGATGCTTGATCACCCATAATTTCCAACACTCTCTCTTGATCAAGCCTCCATACCAAGTAGGGTGTGCTTGACCAAGTCTAGCCCACTAAGGAATCATGAAGATGAAAACCTTCACAAAGAAGTCCACGGGCTATGGTGTTTACATAGTCTATGCATAGTGCTTGCATAGCATAGTCTTAGGACAATTAAAAATTTATAATCCGTTTGAGCAATTCACTATCTCTACCTATGCACATACACCTCTATCTATTGTATCCTATATTAATCATTAAGCAACCCTTATTCAAATCTACATGGTATCATTCGTGCGCCAGGCCAGATATACTAGGAGAAAAGCGATCACATCTATATCTTAATCCTACCCTTAATTACACTTATATTAATCCTACTCTAAATTACACTTATATCTTAATCTTAATTACACTTATATTAATCATCAAAATAAATCCACAATGGTTTAGCAATCGCTATAATTCTTGGGAGTAAGAGAGCATCAATATAATAGCTGCCTATACCTTCATCACAGTAGTAGTCAGCACACTTGAGGATGCCATCATTGCACAAAACGTCGGCTTCGAAGGCCTCCATTAATGTAAAATTAGAGTGTGTCCCATTACCTCCTATCCAGGTAGTTTTTAGGCAAATATGACCAGTGGAGCTACCCCAGGTTTTCCTATTATTAATTATCTAGTCAAATTATTTCCTCCCTTGGAGGTCTATTTAGGTGACCACAGTCTTAAGTATGCCACTGGTTATGGTACAGTAACCATACGGTTACCCAATGAAGAATACAAACACCTACATAAAGTTTATCTTGTTCCAGGTCTGGCTAAAAATTTACTTTCAGTAAGTACTGCTATAGCTGATGGTGTTGTCATAGAATTTCATCCAAGTCATTGTGTCATCAAACAATCCTTATCCTTAGGGGCGTTTATTCACATAGCCTGTCCTAAACAAGGACGCTTATATCCACTTGGAACCAGCACAGTTCCTAGTATTACATCCGCTCCTGCCATCGCCTTAGCAACTACTACTTCTATCCCTAGGTCACATGACACATTACTTTGGCATTACCGACTAGGTCACCTTAGTCTTAACACTATGAAACACATGCAGTCATCTCATTTAGTTACTAGTTTTTCTAGTCCCTTAGGTCCCATAGATATTTGTGAGGAATGCATTTATGGCAAGTCCACCCATCAAAGGTTTCCTCATAGTTCCACCACATCATCCTACCCTCTTCAACTTATTCATAGTGATCTCTGTGGCCCTATGCCTGTCCCTTCTCTCACAGGTTCACTTTATTTCCTCACATTTATAGATGACTATACTAAGTATACTATTCTATCCTTTATCAAACACAAATCTGAGGTCTTAACCAAATTTCAGTACTATCACACCTATGTTGAAAGGCAACTTCAGACACCGTTACGAACCATTAGAATAAACAACGGCGCAGTGAGTATGTCTCTCAAGCCTTTGAGGAGTATTGTATTACAAAAGGTATAAGGCATCAGTTCACTGTACCTTATACTCCTCAACAAAATGGTACCGCGGAGAGGAAGAATCGCACGCTAATGAGCTCAACTCGTAGCATGCTTGAAGTTGCAGGCCTCCATCAATCCTTCTGGGAAGAGGCTGTGTGGCGACTTCTTGCTACATACAGAATCGAGTTTCAACTCGCAGCACACCTCAACAAAGAACACCTTATGAATTATGGTTCGGTGATTTACCTGACCTGAGTCATCTCAAGATTTTTGGCTCTCCAGCATATGCGTTTGTGCCCTCACAGCAGCGAATCAAAATTGGATCCTCGAGCCCGCTACACTCTGTTTGTGGGCTATGGTGAACCATATGGTGTCAAAGGATTTAGGCTCTATGATCCTCAGTCAAGGAAATTCTTCTTCAGTCTCCCAGTGTGACTTTTCATGAAGACTTTCTCATCTCATCTCAGCACACAGAATCTGCTCCGGCCCAATCTCCAAGCTTGTCCTCTGCACAATCTGATGACCTGCAGCCAGTCTACACGGCGTCATCTCTAACTGATGCTGCTAGCTTCTTTATAGCATGGCGAGAGCCTCTTCCTTCGCCATTCTTTCCACAAGCTCCTCCTCCGCCTGCACCACAGCATCCTGCTGTTCTTCTGGGCGTTGCTGCTCCTCCGGGCGCTCCTCCACACACAGCGACACCCCAGCTCTACAGGCGCCGACCACCCGACGAGCTCGGCATGCAACTCGCCCAATTCCTGAGCGGCTAGCTGTTACGCGTTTCGACTACACACGTGGAACCCATGCCCGTCCCTGGGTTTCCATACGTTCACCTGCCCGCCCAGTGGGCTGGCCACCGCCCATCAACGAATAGCTCGTTATAACTGGTCGACATGCTCAGTTCCCGGGCCATGCAACTCCCAATTCTTCCCTCAGTCTGCATGCTGACTCTATTGGACCGGCGGCGGCGGGCGCCTCTTCTGCAGATTCCCCTGCTTCCCCTGGCAAAGTGTCTCCTGCATCTACTCGTCGTACCCATCCTATTGCTGACGCCTCTGCAAATAGATCTCTTTCTCCTTGATGATACCATCAGTCTTCACGATGCCCTCTCCGGACCTGATGCGGCTTCCTGGCGAGCAGCTGATGAGTTTGCATCCTTGCAAGCTAACCACACTTGGACTCTGGTTCCTCTGCCGCCTGGCCGCCGACCCATCTCCTGCAAATGGATTCTTCGACGTAAGCTTCACTTTCATGGCACAGTAGCACGATTCAAAGCCCGACTGGTCGCCGGTGGGGCAGATTTAGGGACTAGACTATACTGAAACCTTCTTTCCTGTTCTTCGTATGCCTTCATTTTGTCTTTTAATTGCATTAGCTGCATACCATGACCTCGAAATTCATCATTTAGATGTTAAAACGTCATTCCTTCATGGGGATCTCCTTGAGGAAATCTACATGCAACAACCTGAATTGTATAAATCCTCCACTCATCCAACATTTGTCTATCGCCTGCATAAATCCCTTTATGGTCTTAAACAGTCTCCCCGCATGTGGTACCATAAGTTTCATCATTTCATGACCAGTCTCATGGGTATACACGCCTTAAATCGGAGCCCAACATTTATATTAGACATAGCAACCCTGTTTTGTTAATTCTTGCCATCTATGTTGATGATATTCCCATCCTTTCTAATAATCTTAGTGCATTAAATGCTGCGAAGACTGAGGTTTCTTCTGCCTTCTCTATGTCTGATTTAGGCCCCTTAGAGTTCTGTTTAGGTGTCCAAGTCCAACGTGACCAACCATCAGCAAGGCATTATCCGCCTATCCCAGCAGAAGTTCATTGAAGAAATTTTAATCTATGGGATGGCCTCATGCAGACCCATCTCTACTCCTCTTCCGGTCTCCAACCGTCTCTCCTTAGACCAATCTCCTACTTCCCCTCCTGAACTTGCAACCATGCAGAACATTCCTTACTCTCAGGTTCTTGGCAGTTTGGTAACCTGTACTAGATTTGATATCTGCTATGCTGTTGGTTTCCTTTCCAGATTTATGAAAGCTCCTATTCAAAAATTTCCACACAGCGACATATAATCCTTCGGGAGTCGGCTGTTCATTTTTAGGGGGGAGCTGATCACGCAGCTCAGGGAATGCATTCATATGAAGCAGAGGATCAAGTACCTCACGGAACGCATAATCTTGATTGGTGGACTTTGGCGGAGTAGCACCTTGGCTGGGTAATGAAATGTCACTGATGCTCAGCTTCGGTTCATCATCACCATTATGATTATGTAGAATCAGGTCATTGGTAGAATGATCATCATCATTTACCCTATACTGTAGATCTTTGAATGTCCCTCGATTATCGTCATTTACCGTATACTGCAGATCTTGGAAGAATCATCATTTACCCTATACTGTAGATTTTCAAATGTCCCTCGATTATCGTCATTTACCGTATACTGCAGATCTTGGAAGATTCTTGGATTCTCGTCTGTGACCTTCGTCTGATCGATGCTATCTTCGACCAGCTTTAATATATTACAGCAGAGAATTATACAATAAAAAGGAGACGAAATCAATGCCGCGAAAAACACCTAAAATTGATGATAACAAAGTGTTTACGGTCTGCACTGAATGTATAGAAGTAGTGATATGTGAGGAGGCACCTGTTGGCCAATATGCTTGTGAAGGCGTAGGAGGATCCGGAGTTCGACCGGAGAGAAGGGGCCGCACAAGTAATTCATCCAGTGCGATGCATACCTACATTTATATAAAGCTATACAAAATTTAGTTTTTATTATTGATCACCACCAATCCTTGTTGCTAATTATTAAGTTGGTGCTTTACCAGTGTTGCTAACCACGTTGTTCCAATTGGGGCCGCCATCCTGCTCCATGTAGAGCTGCAATATCTCGTCTTCTTGAGGACACCACAAGCTCTTGCACATACCTGTTTGCAAGATGAGCTAGTACATACCTATTTGTCTGTGTAACTAATGAGACGGATTAGAGTAACTAGTGAAATTTGCGTGACTGTTTGTCTGAATTCATGGAAGCACGGTGCCATAGCATGTCGGTCGGTGCTTATATCATTGTGATTAGAATCTCAGGCGTCATTATCCAACCTACAAAAGCACAGCCCACGAGGGAATCCTACACTCCATTGTCGCAAAACTTAGAAAGGATTCTGGACAACAAAAACAATCCTCTTCTGAACCACTCGTAAAGGTCCACCACACTGCACAGTGTGACTCCCTACACTGCACCGTACACACTACACCATGACTTCCCCACACACACTACGGTGACACTACACCATGACTTCCACACACACCGGCAAAAAGAAAACGGAAGGATTTTATCCAAGAGACACGAAAGCTTTTACTTCGCCCCATATGTGTTCGCACAACATAGACTTACCATGAATTTCACGCAAGCGAAAGGAAAAAAAGGGAAGCGATTGAAGCGATTCCGTAAATTTCATTACACTATCAATGATGTCACGAGTGAGTAGAACATCACACTATCAGTGATTGTTGCAAAGATTCTATTCCAAAAGAAAGAGGCCACCGATAGTGTAAAGAATAATCTTGTGGTTCTCACATGCACGGAATACGCATAGTACACACAAAAGAAATAAATATAACTAGAAGTAGTATGGAGAGTATGCACAAGAAAAGTAATAGCAAGAGTTCACACACAAGAAAAAAGTATAACTAGAAGTAGTATGGAGAGTATGTATAAGAAAAAAAAAGTTAAAAACTTATTCGTGATTGTGCTCCTCATAAAAGTTGTTTATTGTGGATGGAAAGATCCTCATACCCTAATGAGCATATTACCATAAGTTTCACATCTTAAAGGAAAAAAGGGAAGAGAGTATGTACAAGAGTATAGCTAGTATGTACAAGGGAAAAATATATATAAAACTTGATTCATGATCGTGCTCCTCATAAAGGTTGTGTTTATTGTGCATGGAAAGATCCTCACACCCTAATGAGCTACCACAAGATTCACACAAAGGAAAAAAGAGAAAGGATTTTAGCAAGTGACAGAGAGAACCTAAAATTTTGTAACAATTCCATGATGTTTACAATTGTAGTTCTCCTAGGGATTCCATGAAATAGCTATATAGAACATCACTCTACCATTTACTACAAGCATGTATGTGTCATTAGGAATAAGCCACCCAAAGAGTTCAAAGAACAATTTTGGTGTTTAAATATGCAAGGAAAAGGAAACTTGCATCCATGAAAGCCTACATCGTGAGGTGGCCTATGGACTGTGAGGTAGGCCATGACCCCATTGTCTCAGACTGTACCTTGAGTGTGATCATGCCCTCCCTCTCTAGTCATCTCTAGATTTGGCACTCCCTCCATCATAACAACCTAATCAACAAACTCTCATGCTACACCATCTCCTCATCCCACTAGCTCTTGTAACAAAAAGCAAATAGAAAACCTAGTATATCATAATAACATCCTACAAATAATATAACATTAAGACAACGAGATTAGTACAAATAAATAATTTTAGAACCAAACTCACCTAGTACACAAAAGGAAAAAGTATAGCCAAAATTAATAAGGTGAGTATTTACAAGAGCATATTTTTTAGAAACTAATTCACGATTGTTCTCCTCATAAAAGTGGTGTTTATTGTGCCTGTAAATATTCCCACACCCTAATGAGCATATAACCCAGTAATGGACAAAGCTTAATGAGCATATTACCTATTATTAGTGTATTAACTTATTATTCCCACACCTTAATGAGAATATTACATAAGAATGGACACTTATTATGATTTTCACGTAAGGAAGGATTTTAGCAAGTAAAAGATAAAACCTAAAATTTGTAACAACACGAGAAAAAAATCTATAATTTCTTTTTCTTCTAGGCTTGCCATATGAATTACTATAACATCTCACTACCAGAATTTTCAAATATTTCACATGTGTACAATGTTGACATTTTAATAGGTAAGGAGTAGGTAGAGTATGCACACAAAACAAAAGTGACATTGGAAATAGTCATTAAAATATGAACAAGAAAATATGAACAAGAATCTAATTCATGATTGTGCATGCAAAAGACCCTACACCTTGTGAGACAAATTATGGACTAGATGACATATACCATGAATTTCATGCAAGGAAAAGAAAAAGGAAGGATTTTAGCAAGGGAAAAGGAAAGATACAATTTTGAAAGAAAATGTATTTCCATTGAGGTGTTTTTTAAAACTAGGGATGTCATTGAGGTGGTAGAACAGCACATTACAATAATGAGTTACAGTATAAATTTTCTCAAAGATTCCATGCATTGACATTATGATGTTTTAACATGTAAGCAATAGTGAGAGTAGGGACAAAAAAAAGTAACATTGGAAGCAAAATATGAACAAGAAAATAATAACTAGACACAGTCATGAGTATGTTCCTCATAAAAGTAATGTTTTTGTGTGCATGCAAAAGACCCCACACACTGCTAGGGCATACTACACAAAAAATACTCATATCATGTGCAAAACACATACTTACATATGGCTATATCCCTTCTATATGTATGTTTTTGTAAATGTTTTGGATAAAAATACCCCTTCTAAGATGAAATCACCTTATACACTTACATATTTTTAAGTGAACCCTGTGAGCATTTTATTAACTAGACACTTACCATGAATTTCATGCAAGGGAAATAAAAGAAACGATTAAAGTAATGGAAATGAAAACTTGCAATTTTGCAACAAAATGTGACTCCCTAACTTCTACTGATAGGGATGTCTTGAGGTAGTAGAACATCACAATACAATTATTGTAAAGATGCTTACTATGGATGTGCCATAATAAATAAGATAATTGAGTAAAGAAAAAACTTGAAGTTATAACATCCAAGGAATAGGAACAGAAGACACAAAATTAAGAAAACATGCCTAGAATTATTAAGGTAAGTATTTAGAAGAAAAGAGGTTTTAGAAAAAAATTCATGATTATTTTCATCATAAAAGTAATCAGTATTAGGTTTTAGAAAATAATTCACGATTGTGTTTCTCATAAAAGTGGTGTTTACTATGTTGAGATATCAAACTCCTCGTTTACAACTGGATAGCATTATGGAGGTTTGGTATATTAGTCATGTGTGACAATAATGGCTCGACACCCTGGCCATGTCTGTGGGCTTTATGGTAAGGATTACTCGTAGTGTGGACACTACCCATATTATTTGTCTTGTCTTTTGTGTATTGGAGAGTGTGAGACTATGGCTTCTCTCTATGGATATGGTAGATAATATACATTAGGGTTTGGGTCTCTGCTGGTGTGTGTGTTGACTCTTCTTCTTCTTGTTTGATTTCATGGTATCAAAGCTTGGTGCTCTCATCTAGGGTTTTGTGAGTGAGTGAGTGAAGAGGAAGAGAAGCTATGAAGAAAAGATGTGGTGAAGGACTCCATTGAAGCTTGGAGCTTGGAAGAGCTCTAGCGTACACACAAATACCAGATTTGAGAGCTTAGGACTATTGGTGGTAAGTGCTACAAGACTCCCTCTACAGATTGCAGGTAATAAAAGCAAGAAACAAACAAGATTGAAGTTGCCAAAGTATGCAAAAAAATTCTAGTTTTGAAGCTTTCATGGAAGCCAAGCTACCTTACATGTTGCCATTGTACTCTACCTCTATACTCAACAAGGCAATTGTCACAACTCTTGGCTGCTTCTTGTTGCTCCATGTAATAGCAGAGCTCTCAAAAGAAAACATGAACCCACTAGTAGATCTTCTGACTAAGATGCAACTAGCCCAATCTGCATCCATGTATCCATACACCTGTAGCGTTACACAAACCTCATAAAAGAGACCATAATCAACTATGGACATCACATAGCGCAGAATGCTCACATCACACCATCCAAGTGTGGCTTGTGAGGAACACATAAACTGACTCTTGAATCCAACTATGTAGTTCAAATTTGGCATGGTGATCATGATGTAGATAAGGCTACCCACTATCTTCTTATACATAGCGGCATCCTCTAAAATCTCACCTGCACCCTTCTGATCCAATGGTATAGAGATAGGCTTACAACTAGCCATACCATACTTGGACAACATGTCCACTGCATACTATCACTATGATAACCATATGCCCTCAGACCTCAATGCCAAGAAAGTATCTCAGCTCACCCAAGTCCTTCATGTCAAATTTCTACTTGAGGAGCCTTTTCACGTGCTCAACTTCCTCTTCATTGTGTTAACCCCAACAATCAAGTCATGCACATAGATGATTATGATCACAATGCCCCTATCACTCTTGAGGAGATTTTGCACATGCTTAACTTCCTCTTCATTGTCAACCCCAAAAATCAAGTCATCCACATAGATGGTGATGGCCACCATGCCCCTATAAGCTGGTGTTTTACCAGTGTTGCTAACCACGTTGTTCCAATTGCGGCCGCCATGCCGCTGTTGCAAGCTCACCGCCTACAGCCAGCACAACTGGATAGCATTTATGGTACAGCTGGATAGTATCATGCAGGTTTGGTAGAGTAGACATGTGTGACAATAATGGTTGGACATCCGGGCCACGTGGGTGACATTATGATTAGGGTTACTCTTAGTGTGGACACAACACATATTGTGTGTCTTCTCTTTTGTGTGTATGAGAGTGTGGGACTATGGCTTCTCTTCATGGCTATGGTGATAATATTTTAGGGTTTGAGTCTATGCTGGTGTGTGTGTTGCCTTCTTCTCTTGTGTGTGTTTCTTTTCATGGTATCAGAGCTAGGTGCTCTCATTTAGGGTTTTGTGAGTGAGTGAGTGAAGAGGAAGAAGCTGTGAAGCAAAGCTGCGGTGGCGGTGAAGAACTCCATTGAAGCTTGGAGCTTGGGAGAGCTGTGGAGCACACACGAATACCAAATCTAAGAGCTAAGGACCATTGGTAAGTGCAACAAGACCCCCTCTACGGATTGCAGGTAATCAAAGCAAGTGAAAGACAAGATTCAAGTTTGCAAGAGAAAGCATAAAGTTTCTGTTTTTTTGAAGCTTTCATGGAAAGCTTGTGAGTAAATGTATTTTGGCACATGTATTTGGGAAAATGCAAGCAAAGAAGTGAAGGTCTCATGTATTTGGAAGGGCACATGTACTAGAAACTCACGAGCAAATCATTCATGCATAAATTGATGCATTTCAAGTGATGTGTAAAGGAAAAATTATGGTTTTGTGAACTTCTGCAAAACAGAGAACATACCCCCCGTTTGCGAAAGCTAGAGGAAAACTTGAGTCAAACCCTTCAAGAACATGTTAGCTTAGGTCATTGCTAAGGTGCTGGTGAAGTGAATGTGCAAATGCCCCATCCCTAGAGCCCTCTGGAGCAGGCGGCGCTTTCTAGAGCAGTATCTTGGACAGGTTGAGAAGATTTTGGTCTAATTCACTCATTTGTACATCAAACTTGGTGCTTTGTGATTGAGAGTTTTATTACATTTGGGGCACCTCATGTGATGTATTTGACGCTCCTTTTATTCAATTAGCAAAGATTTGCAGGTTTGCAAAAATACTGTGCAGAAACAGAGCATCACTAATCAAGACATTAAACCTTGTGTATTGCAAATTGGCCTAATTTCTTTGGTACAAGTGAAGTCCCAATAGTTTCTATGCCTTTGGTTCAAGAATTTTTGAATTTGGATCAGATTTGAAGGAGATAAAACACTTTTAGTGAGAGGTGGTACCTAACATATGCAGAAAAAGGCAAACCAGAGAGCTACAAAAACTGGTGGTTCTCATTAACCTTGAAGAATTTGATCAAATGCTTCTAGGATATGTTGGAGCATTATGTAATCAAGCCATTGAATGTCTAAACATCAAATTTGGACAAGATTTAAAGCAATTAGAGCAAGTGTTGAGAATGCAAGCTCGGAGACAGCTGGTGGTAGCTCGGTGACAGCTGGTGATAGCACATGATGTGCTGACATATTAGGTGGATAGCATGTGTGGAATAATGACCGCGTCTAGCTGGTCATGTGTGTGGACATTATGTGTTGTGAATATTGTGAATATTGGATTTATTTAAAATGTTGGAATTATGGTAATCATGTGCGTGTGTTGTTGATGGTGACAGATCAGTGGCAAGGTTAGTGCGGGACAATATGATGACGACAGCACAATTTTGACGTGCATATTAATGCACAATATTTTATTGGCAACAGTATTTCCGACATTATTTATTTACACACGGGCGTGTTAGTCGCCATTATTTTGTACATGCAATGGCGGTCATGCCATATTTCATTTAGCCATATTTTATGTAGGGATATGATTGCATTTATTTTACAAACAATAACCTTAGTCAATGGCTCACAATAAAATGTGCATGAGCTTTAACCTTAGAGAGAGGCTCATATTTATCATGCAATTCTTTTCCTAAAAGAAGGCCCAAAGTGAGATGTAATTCTATTTATGAGCATTTGAATAAAAAAAGATCCATAAATACATGCATGAGGAAGCGTGCTCACTCATGCATGGGGGAGATTGAACCCAATCTTGTGTCGTGCACTCTCTTCTCTTTGTTTTCATCTTGCAAAATTAATATGATGTTCACCTCTTCTACTTGAACAAGTTGCTCCTTATTATATTTCTTCTTCAAGATTTCTTTCCCTAAGCTATCTTAAAACCATGCTTTTTTGATGTGAGAAGGACCTTTTTAAAGGGAATTCATTTATTGTTCACTTGACTTAGAAACATGAAACACCAAATGTATAGGAGTTGGTAATAAAAGTAGAAGTTTATCATTGAAACACTCCATAATTAATAAGAATAAGAGGAATAACTAGAAAATTTTAGTATTTGTCTCTTGTAGTGTTTAAGGGATAAAAATCCCAATGTGAAGATTGTGGGTTCAAGTTGTGCTCATCTCACTGAAGCCAAGTGTGACACAATGAAATAAAGGGCCAAACTCTAGCCTATAAGGTTGACATACCTAGAAATCTCAAGAAATAAATATAAAAATTGCCATATGATGATATGTACTATTAGTTTCTTCGATTCTATAACACAAAAAAGCAATGCATAATAAAGCACGAGTGATATAACAATGCACATGATTTCTTGTTAGAATGCTAATTAATAATGTACGTGTAAATTTTTATTATGATTGCAAATTTGAATTTTGTTATTTGCTACGTGATGAAATAAAATCATTCCTGGTGTACCACGTTACCAAGACAGGGTTTTCATGGACCTTAGGGACATAAATTTTATTAACACAAATTTAGCACACGTATACATTTATGTATACAAATTTAACAATTTTTCAAAATGCAGATTCCCCTATATTGTCGGGCGTGAGGACGGGTTTATTATTGCAGATGAAGACTATTATCAAGGCCGGATACAAATCATGTGATGCACAACACACTGTTCTTGAGATGGAAGAAAAGCTCCAAACCCATAAAGCTACAATGAAAAAATCCAAGAAGTTCGGAATGATGTCTGTATGTAGTTCTAAACCCTCAGTTATGTTTCTGATTAAAAAGCATTTTTTGTAAGCTAAAATAAGTCAACAGCCCAAAAAAAGGGAAAATTTTGTTGACAAAAGTAGCATGTTAATTTAACGACCGTGTTTATTAAAATGTTAAAACAATTTATAATTATCGACTGGTGGCTTTCGGCCTCTTACTGTTTTGTATTTAGCTCTGTACGTTTCCGCGTTAAAAAACCCTAATCGCGCTAACCAGCTTTGTAAATCCGATCGCAGCGCCGGATTCTGATCTCTTAAGGTGCGTAATAGTCGTATCTCTACCAGATTGTCTTTGTATCCGTCTAATTTAGAACATTAAACCGGGACATGCATCGCTCGTAACCCTGCGTTAAATCTTCATTTATTTGCTAAGTAGTTTAACCTAATCTTGGTCTTCCATGTAAGAGCTCTGCACGGAAGGTTAATCTCTTTGTTAAGTAGATTAAGTCGCATGTCAGAGAGATCAAATTAAGTAAAACATCATTTTTAAGAAATCATCTATGCTTAAGATCAAAAGGCAGGGTTTTTCTGTTGCCATGCCCCAAACACGGCTGGAGTATCTTAATCTCCGTTGAAGACAAATATAAACAGACTGGTTATTTCGCCAAAAGGTGATATATCATTCACTTGGAATCATCAGATTGGCCATGGAATACAACGCATGTGTGCGTATGTCTATGTGTGTTGGTGACGGGGGTGCACATGTGGTGTTAATGGTGGGGTTGGGGGAGTGGTGGTGGCGACGGTGGCAAGGGTAGAACCTGTGCAGTGCTAGCTACCAAACATAATAATAAATTTTTATTCACAATGAATTTTTGTGTACAATGTTGACTGTGAAGTTATCATGCCAGGGAAGCAGGTGAGCGTAGCAGCTGGTAATGGCTACCCATGACAATGTGAACCAGGAGGCTGAAATTGTTTACAAGACAAAGGTTGTGCAGTTTCTCGGCCGCTCTGTCCCTATTATTTTACAGAACGACAATGGCCCATGCCCTCTTCTTGCCATTTGTGAGTGCTTCTGTTGGGCCTTTTTACCTATCAAATCACGTGTAAACCTTTACATGATTTATAGTGAAGTAGAGCTCACATATCTGTCATGTTTACTGCCCTTACATCATTGCCAAGGTTCAACACCTCTCCACATGCAGGAACACTTGATATGACTACACCTTGTCAGTAGAGCTTTGTTGATAATGGTTGCAAAACAAACAATGAATCTGATAGATGACACCTGCACAAGTAGAGCTTTGTTGGTAATGGTTGCAAAAAACAAACAATGAATTTGAATGATGGCACCTGCACCTGCATGCACACACAACCACACACCACACAGATATACACAGTCATGTAACCACACATACACGTGCAGCTGGAAAGGAGTGTGGTTCTCATCATTCAAATTGATAAGTGGCATATGAGACTTGGAACCCGAGTATGAATTCGGGGCAAGAATCTGAAAGGAAAAGTCAATAGATCATAACTGTTGTTGAAGTGGTAATCCAACCAGTATTTTATGACATTGGAGCTGGTAGGTAAGCAGTAAAGAAAGCAGCCATGCTATTTGCAACAAGAATTTTAGTATCACATTTATGAAAAAGAGGGACTAGTGATACCTCAAGAACGTGTAAGCCGTACATAAGGTTGGCTTCACATGCGTCCTTGGACAATGTGGGACACTTTTTGCGGAAAGATTGTCTGCCAACCATGGTCTTCACAAAGACCATGGACACTTGTGCCAAGGGCCCACTTTTTTTTTCTAGGGGAGGACGTTACTCGGAGACCTCAATTAACCATTCAATCATTCACATAACCAATCATCATAACATTCACATAATGCACAACTAAACATTTGCAAGAGATAAACACGTGCTTTGTACACCACATTGGGGGGCAAAGATGGGCTGCCCTCCTCCCAAAAAAAAGAAAAAAAAAAGACCACATACTTGGAAACCCTAAAGGATTGCAAGAGCCCAAGTCGGATTCGGTGTGATGACTGTGATAGATTGTGGCAAGCGACTCACCTCCTAGCCATAGGCTCCCTTCTAGAACCACCTTCGAAATTGAGGTTGGATTGCCATGAGTCAGCCAAGTCTTGATAGCGCACCCTGGCATCCCATACCACCAAGCTACTTGCCCGCCTACAGCGGCTCTGGACTAGGAGTCCCATACGCCCGGGTGGAGCTCTCTCCATGGCGTGGACTCCATAATCCTCATAAGTGACTCCAAAATCACTTATATAGCTATAACGAGGCTATTATTAGCACCCACAACTTATTATTGCCCTTTTTAGCCTCTGGTTAACTTTTGATTGACTCTAATCTCATCCATGCTAGCTCTTAGTCTCCAAGGCGGGTCCTCTTGGCCTCCATGCGCAACTGTACTTGGTGTAGCTTTCACATCAATCTAATCATTTTGTACATGCAATCACTCTTTCTCTCTCTATAATTTCTCTCGCTCTGTCTCCTCCATAGCTGCTTGCGTGTCTCTCTTGCGCCATAGCAACTCTTAAGTTATGAACCTCCATAACTTAACCCTAATCCTAGCTTAGGTCCATCCTTGTGTCGTCTGAGCTCTATCAAGTACATCGAGAGACATCTTTGGTTCTCATATTGCATCGCCCATGCTAGTGGCCTGAGCCCTTACTGGAAGAGGTAGCGAAATCTCTCCCTTACCTCAATATACACTTGGCATCTGAATATATATAGTGGCCCTCGTCCTCTACCTCCCTTGTGGTGCATACTACTTTACATATCCTGTCCTTTGGTGGGATGTTTTTGGCTCTCCCAGTCTTTGTTGCTGGCGGTGGGAGGATACTTTGAGCTGTCTAATCACGATGCGCAAAGCATGTGACATGTGGATGCGCATATACCTTGGGATCTCAAAGAATCCATCCCATTGCGAGTCTCAAAAAATGCTTTCTATAGAACTCACGTTTCGTCCCAATCTCAGATGATGACAGGCGTATGTGTAGGGTCTAGTTTTTAAGAGGAGATTTACACTAATCTTGATTAAATCAAAGTCATCAGCCCAAAACATCATTAGTGTGCCTCATTAAGCGTCAAATTACTTCTGTAAGAGATTAAACACTGACATTATAACCTTTCCATTGCTAAGACCTTCCCGTTGTATATCATGGGTACCCACATGTTTATTGAAAAATTTAATGTAGATAATTTTTATACATGGCAAACTAACTAAAGTTTAGTCTCCCGTGGTCGCAACTTTGGAAAGACCGACTTTATTGTCTTATACCGATGAGGAGCAACATATAAAAGAACCATATCATCTTCATTAAGTTCACTTTGTTGGCGATGTTTGTCCATACTTTGTACGAAAGGCGGTTTTGTGTTCATCACCGTCACGAATACGGATCTGATGACGACTTGACTATAGATCAATCTTGGAAAACACCTTGGCATGAAGTAGTTGATCAAACAGCTCGTCAATCCAAGGAAGAGGGTATTTATTTTTGATGGTGAGTTTGTTGAGGACACGATAATCAATACAAAGACGCATTGACTTATCCTTCTTTTAACAAGCAGAATTGGAGAACCAAAGGGATTCATGCTGGGACGAATATGGCCTTTGTCTAAGAGCTCAATTAACTGTCGTTGAATTTCCTGGGATTCTGCAAAAGAGACTCGGTAAGGAGCTCGAGTTGGTATTTTGTCGGTTATTGGGACGCTTGGGACATTCAAACCATCGGTGATTGCCGGAGGCTCGGAGCAAATAGTGCACAATCAAGTATCTCTCTCTTCCATGCAACACAAGGCTGATTATTTCTTTCTACCTCTCTCTAGGTGTATGCACTAGTCTGCGAGCATATCACAGGTAGGAAATTAATTTGCTCTGATATCAATGTAAAGCTTTAGGGCTTTTTAATTATACATATTTAAGACTGAATAGAAAACAATTAAGATATAACAGATTGGAAAAGCTGAGTTGTTTGTATTGACACAAGATCCTTTCTTAAATAGGGCCCGAAAGGTTACAAGTGAAGAGGCACAACCCAAGTGTACGAGTGTGTCTCTTCATTAAAGGGTTATGTCCTTTAGGTGAACAGGACCCAGGTGTGTCTTTAGAGCGAAGGGTCATGTCTCTTGCATGGATCATGTCTCTTCATAATAACCCTTGTGAAGGAACACAACCTTTCATTGATGTGATTAAGTCATAATCATGACACCGTTTGGTTTTGGCCTTTGCCATCGGAAGGTGCTGCTTTGGGTGGCGTAGGCCGGGAAGTCTGGGGCTTACCTCCGTTGTGTTTTATCTCAGCACTTGTGCAAGTGCAAGCGCCCTATGGAAGGTGGCTCCCTCAAACATCCGCACATCCCACTGGAGAACGGGGTCTAAGCCAAAGAGGAACTGCTCTCTGTGCTTCATCTTAGCACTTTGTGAAAGCGCAAGTGCCCTATGGAAGGTGGCTGGCTCAAACATCCGCACATTCCACTAGAGAACGGGGTCTAAGCCAAAGAGGAACTGCTCTCTCTTGTTTGCCTCTGATTTGCCCAATTGTAAAGTCAGGTTATTGACTTTATTGGCAAACTGAAGGACAAGGTGTGCGTTTTGACGCGCACCTCTGAACTCGTCTTCGAGTCGCTCAAGATAATGAGGCGGCAGGAACCACCTCTTGATGTTTGTGATGAACTGGTCCCAGACATAGTCTGCCATGACCAAGTGGGTGTGAGCCTGAGCCCACTGTTGCCACCAAGGAATGGCCTCACCCTGTGTGTACCAACTTGCTTAAATCACCTTGTCATTATTTGACTTTCTACATGTTGCTAAATAAGCTTCAAATTGATGAATCCATGAGTAAAGAGTTGTTGGGTCGAGTTTACCATTATACTTACTAAATGTCATCCTTTCCAAAAGATGAGTCGAGGAAGTCGATGGTATTGATCTTGCGTCCAAAGCTGCGAGAAATCTTGTGTGTTCCGCGTGTCTTTTTGCTCTTCTACTCACGATTTGCCATCATGCAAAGCTCCAATTCACATAACTGCAACTCAAAGGAAGGGAGAGCAGGACGATGGTGTTCTGGAAACCCTATTGGGGTTACCGTCAGGGGTTCTTGGGTAGAAGGTTGGGTGAAAAAGAAAGATGGAAGAGAAGAAGGTGAAGGGGATTCTGGCGGTCTTGACCGCCTCTCTAGGGCCTGGAGCCTATGTTGAATCTCTGTGAACATATTGAGGAGGCTTTGTATCATTGCCGGTGTGATGGTCTCCAAGAGCGGGGAGTGCAACTGGTGTTTGAAACCAACCCCACAAGTGATTTTTTTTTTCTTTACTTTTTTTGAAATTTCTGGTTTTTTGGGCTGAATCTGCAAAAAGCAAAGGCGGAAGCTTATGGAAAGGATTATACTTTTGATGTACAACAATCAGCACGATGAGAATGAAGATAAGAGTGCAAAGAGAGAGAGAGAGAGTAAAGAAAAATGCACAAGATGCCAGTATTGGGTCCCGAATACCGTTTGTAGGGCCCTCCACCACGAATGGTGTATTTGCTTTATTGAATGTGTAGAAGGCACTTACTTTGACCTTAGACACTTCAATGAATTTCTGGGATATTATCCCCTTCTTGACTAGCACTTAATCCTTGGCTGTCATGAAGTAATAGCACTTGATAGATGACTTGATGTTTATAATGAATACTTATCCCATGCTTATATAGTCTCTAGGATGCTGGTCAGTTGATTCCTATTGACCCACGACTGAATTAATTCATCTAAATAAATGCTGATTATACCAAATCGCTTGGCTCCAAGGACAGAGCCAAACACAACATCTAGTGAAACTATGTCATAGGCATAGATTAATCCAAAGGAAGTGTGTAGTGTTGGAGGACAAGCCTTATTAAACACACAAAAAGCATAAAGATATGTGTGTAGGTGTGAACAATCCTTTTATTTGTGTAAGTGTATTTATAGGTGGATAGGATAAGTGTGCCGTGTGTCCCTATCCTATTATGTGTGTATTGAGATAAGGAGTGATGCTATCAGAACTACCATGTGTCATTAGCTTAGGTGTTTTGAATGAGTGAAAAGATAAGGCTTTCATTGTGTTGGTTCTCAGAGATGCAAGGAAGAGGGTGCTGTGTGTGTGCTTACATGCTGCTGTGTGCAACAGAGATGAGTGATTGAGATTGAGAAGAAGTAAAAGGTAGAGTGAGAGAGATACACAGGTTTGGTGTAACATGTATTGGGGTAGGATTATGTAACGGATAGCGGGAACCTTCTTTATTTCACTTTAAAGAGAATAAGTTAGAGAGAGAAAGTAGAGAGTCTACATCGATGGGGTCCCAATCACCCACTTAAGGGCCCCCCCTCCGAAGAGAGTATTTGCTTTATTCCTTTGGAGAAAATGGACTGGCTTGAAGACTTCTAATTTCTGTCACACACTGACTTGAGGGACTGACTGAGGACGCCAAACGCCGGCTTGGAATCCTGACTGAAGTGCACCGTTGAGGCAACGACTGAGCGGGTCCGGGAGCCTTACGCAATCTTCCTTGTCTACTTGAAGACATGCACACTGAGGCTGAATGGACTTGCTTGAAGCCTAGAGCACTGAGAACTTTGCCCTTGTATGCTTGAGCCAAGAGGCTAAGCACACCTACACATTTTTGTACACTTGAAATGTTTGAGATGGATATAATGAGGACCAAGGGCAGGCTTAAGGAGCTGGTCGGCCAAAAGAGGACTCAGTCGGCAGAAATAAATCCCCTCCCCAAATGCGGATGCACTCCTTTCCAATACAGTATGGAGGCCCCTTCCTTTGATCTTAGCCACACAGAGCTGAATAAGGTCATTAGGAAAGATATTGTAAGATTCGATACTCAGAGGACATGGAGCTCACCTACATATAGCCTCTAGGGACGAAGATGGCCTTATACAGAGATCATCTCCTCCACCAGACAGGACAGATTTATCATATGCCCGATCTACATGGATACTCACTTATCTTTTGGAGTCAGATGCGCCATTGGCCAGATCCGCACTTCCTCCCATGAGTTGAGGATTGAGATAACCAGATACGGCCTAGTGAGGATAACCCTTGAGGATTGCATCTGCCATATGCAGATGTCAAGTGTGTTATGAGATCAGGGGGAGATTTCACTGCCTCTTTTGGGAGGGATTCAGGCCATTTTCTAGGATCATGGACTTCTCAGACCAAAGATGTTTGGGGCTTTTTCACTTGGAGCTACCAAGACATAGAGAGTCTCTACTACAAGCCAGACCAACAGCAACAGTGGCTCAAGGACTACCAAAGAGGCCACTGTGACTTCTTCCACACTAGAGCCATGCCAATTGACCATCCACCCCCACTTGGACCTAGGTGTCTACGGGAGCCCGATCACAAGGAGTGACCCTAGAGAGAGCCATCGAGCTTTGCAAGACCAAACGCCCTCGGCCATGAGGACCTTAGCAACGCCCACACCATCATAGGAGGATTATGGCCATCATCTCTCACCATAGGAGGACTTCTCCACGTCGGCTCAGCTTCACTACTCTAACCTCTATGCTTCAACGCCCCCATGTGGGATAATTGGGTGAGCTTGACCAATGTCCAGTTAACCCGTCCACAAATTGCTTGGCAAACTTCCCCCTTCCTTTGATGCCTTCAAAGACACCATCTATTTTCGTCAACCTCTCCCCTTTTTTGAGGAAGTTTTGAGCTATTTAAATGATAAATGCGTAATGAGAGGCAAATGCAAGGCGGATTCTGCATTTGTTGCCCAAGACAAGGGCAAGAATAAAGGTGGACGTGGCGGCAACAACAATAACAACAATAAGGGCAAATCTGATCAGGGCACAGGCAAGGAGGACTCAGAGGAGTCCAAGGCAACAAAAGTTTCGAGTGTGATTTTTGTGGCCGCAAAGGCCATACGAAGGATCGTTGCTATGCTCGCCGAGATAGTTCTCGAGCGGCCAAAGCAAAGTACAAAGCCAAAGAGACTAGTTCAGATTCTAAGCAAGACCCCGACAAAGATCCAAACAAGGACAAAGGCAAGGAAAAGGTCAAAGACGAGAGTCATGCCAAGATTGCATATATGGCAGTTGCAGATTCTTCCAATCCCCTGCCCCTGGATACAGTCCTCGTGATCACAGATATAACTTCTTCCCAAGAGGTTAGTGGCACACAGGTGGAGGATGGATGGATTGCTGACAGTGGTGCCTCAGCACATATGACCAATTTTGGTCATCTCTTGGAGGACTATCAGCATGTTTCTTCCTCTGTTCGGATTGGGGATAATTCTTCCCTACCAGTACATGGTATTGGTAATGTACCTCTTGGTCCTTCAACCTCACTTCATGATGTTTTGCATGTGCCTCGGCTTTCGACAAATCTATTTTCCGTTCAAAAAGCTACTCAGAAAGGACTCGGAGTTTATTTTGATGACGAGGTGATCGAGGTCATTGACAGATGAACGCTCTCTGTTGTGGCCAATGGAGTACATGACGGTGGTCTCTACAAGATCACCACTTTTTCATCTCAGATTCCCTCTTCCAAGTCCCATCTTCATCAGTTATTTACTCCTTCACATGCTTTGATTTCTGTGGAGGATACTTCTCCCATTATTCCGGTGTCTTCGGCACTGATTCAGCCCACTGTTCCAGCCCCTGTTTCTACAGTTTCCAGCCCCATACATAGTGTTGGACAGTCCCCTGGAACATCTTCTGCATTGACTTCGGCTCCATCCTCTTCATCTATGGCTGCCCCGGAGGAGCCTACTGCAACAATTTTTCCTTCTTCTTCTCACTTTGTGAGGAGGAATAGACCACTTCGTTGGGTTCAACGTGGCCACATTCATCTGCAAGCATCCACTCCAGGCCTTCGATTGTCTTCTCGATTTTTTGCCTCTAGACATTCAATGAATTATATCCTTATGAGCACTTTACAGGAGATTGATGAGCCTGAGACTCCAGAGGAGGCGCTTGCATTGTCCCCGTGGCGGCAAGCCATGGAAGCAGAGTTTTCATCTATAGAGAGGAATAACACTTGGGAGTCAGTTCCGCATCCATCACTTCGTTCAGGCTTGGATCGAGCTTGGTCGTTTTCGCCTGGAGTATTGCTCTACAAAGAACAACCTCGTCGACCTCTTCGCCAAACCGCTTTCTTAAGCTACTTTGGAGGTCATGCTATACTTGGTCCGCCCATCTGGCGCTGAAGAGGAGGTGTTGGAGTTTGTGTCATCTCCAGATGGTGTATAGACACTTGTACATGCACTTTCATGCTTGTATCTGGCCCCAGTGAGGCCGTGCATGTGCATCTAGACTCTAGGTCATTTTACATATTTTTTGCCTATTTTTTTGGGCATCATTTATGCCATTTTTGCTCAGTAGGCCAGTTTCAGCCTGTCCTCTGCTGGCCGACTGCTCCCCCTCTCCTATATATATGAGGGGTGCCCTTTTGGCATATTCATTCAATCTTTTATGCTCTGGATCACTAGGCAGCACCTACGGGAGACCTCGTGCTGCCCTCCACTTGTATCAAGCATCTTTTGGTGATATTCAACAGTCCTACTTTCTACCACTCCTGTGTTCCTTTGCTGTTTTCTGTTTTCAGCATTTCTAACAAAGCAATGAGGCTATGAGCACCAGGCACCCTCTTCTCAAGGCTCATTCACCCACTCCTCCTCCAACTTCCAACTTCCTACACTCCCTCTAGGCTCTCATCTTCTCAAGGGTCAAGCACCCTCCAAGGCTTAAGCTCTTCTCAAGGCTCAAGCACCCTCCAGCGCCTTGGCCATTTGGTCTTTGATCGGCGTATTTTGCCTAATATTACTCAAAAGCTTATCTTTTTGACATTTGTACAAAATTGTTATTATTTTGATGTACTTGCAAAGTAGAAAAGTGTAGAGTATAATTTTTTTTTAAAATTTTAATTTTTAAGTGCCGTCCCCCCCCCCCCCCCCCCCCCCCCCCCCCCCCCCCCCCCCCCCCCCCCCCTCCCCCCCCCCCCCCCCCCCCCCCCCCCCCCCCCCCCCCGCCCCCCAAGCCACTCACAACAACCACAACCCTCTTCCCCGAACTATGTACCTGCACTCCACCCATCCTCCAGCCATGTCTCCCCTCAAAATCCTTAAGATCAGGTACTTTCTTACCCACAATACACATCCTTTCGTCCCCGTATTTCTCCTGGTATAGCTCAGTAACTTCGGACGCTCTCATGCTTTTGGACAGGGGGGCGTTTAAGACGGAGATGATTCCTGAGAACCAGGGTGCGACGGATGGAATGAAACTTAGTGAGAATGGGGGGGAAGAGGAGGAGGAGGGAAGGAGGTGAGAGAGGTGGGTTTGGGATTCTCGTTCGTGGATGTGGTCTGTAAGTGCGTAGGGTCGGATACCACCTGCTAAATCGGCTGGTCCCTGTGTTGAGGTGAGCGATGAATTCTGGATCCGACCTGGCCATGAGGTAGACGAGAGACAAGCGACTCACAACCTTTGGCACAGTCTTTGGTCTCCCGTCAGAATCATTCTCACCCGATTTTGTACCCGCTCCAGAATACCCCGAAACACCAAAGATTGTCGGCGCGTTACTGCCATCCAAATAAGGCATCAAAGGCGCAAGCAACAGTTGAGTGTTCGTAGCATAACAACCGGGGTTTGAAATCCTCTTCGACTGCTTTGTAAGTTCTCGATCGTACAGTTCTGCAATGGACCACAAAGGGAGGAGAAAGCACATTATTTAGCATCTCATCTCATCTCAACCTATTTGACCAAAAGCCTTGATCATGCGGATGCGAAGGCGGAAACCTCACCAGGTAAGCCATACGTCCAATCCTTCTCAAACCTATAATCCGCGCTCAAATCCACAATAACCCCTTGACCACCTTTCGATTTCTTCGCCTCTATCGCATCAACAAACGGCTTACAAACCCCATTAGGCAAAGCCATGACCCAAGCGTCGACCTCTCCTGCCTCTTCCATCCTCCCTACTTCCTCTACTGACAAGTTGGAGTACTTGATATCCGACTTTTTGTACTCTTCCAGTGGTACTCCTTCGAGTTGTCTCGAGGAAACGTGAGTGAGGTCAAGGTGGGGGTGTGAGTCGATAAGTGAGATAAGATTTTGACCGGTATACCCTCGTGCGCCGATCAGAGCTACTCGTTTACGTGGTACTTCCGTGGCTGTGGCGTATGACCGCCTTTGTGATGGTGATGGTCCTCGAGCTGACGAGATTGTCGAGTACGCTCTCGTACTCTGACCCGCTCGATGAGGAGGTACACTAGGTCCAACAGGCAAGAACACCCTCTCTATACGCCCACTCGCTTCAAATCCCTCAATGATCCTCTCAACCTCCTTGACATCCGCCACGCCATACCAGAACAAACTCCTCCCTGCTCTAGTAAAACTACCATCCGCTCGCTCAAAGTGCCAAGCTCGATTCTCATCATCCGCTTTCGCAGTCCAGAATAATCGTCGATGATCCTTCTTGATCGCATCAAACACATTATCGACGATCTTGTTGAGTATCCCATTCCTTGAAGGTAGGAATTTCGTCATCACGGCAGTTTCCCCCTCAGGGTGCGAAA
>Ga0115856_100051_pt1 | contig 30985 bp, 13 predicted proteins | sample InSIn4gowninarea_FD_83870 | JGI IMG/M metagenome (GOLD analysis project Ga0115856, IMG submission 83870)
GAATTAAATAACCTTCCCCTATGATAGGTGTGGTTCAAGGAAAAAATGGCATTATTACAGTTTGCGTGGAATATTGAACGTTTGCTTTGGCTAGTGGAAATATCTAGAAAAAGCAGATGCAGATGGCAAGATTAACTCTGTTAAAAATTATTTCTTCATTGAAATTTTTAGCTATTCAAGGCTTGGCTATTCGAGGCCATAGTGATGAAACGAGCAACTTTATTAATTTGCTTAAACTGAGGACAGCTGTTTCTCTGGAATTAGACCAATGGCTAAAAAAAGATTCCTACAGATGATTGTCTCATGAAATTGGAAATGAAATCTTAAAAATAATGAGCCATATGATACTGAGACAGCTTGTTGCTGAAGTGCATCTGGCGAAATACTTTTCCATTATTGTCGACGAAACAAGTGACATTGCAGTCCATGAGCAAGTGTCATTTTGCATTTGCATAGTAACTGACAGTTTCACAATAAAGGAACTTTTTTTGGGTTTTTACGAGACATTGAATACTTCATCTAACACACTTGTGAAAATTATCCTCGACGTGCTTCAAAGATTTAATCTATCTTTAGCGTTTTGCCGGGGTCAATGCTATGATGGAGCAGCAAATATGTCTGGAGCAATAAATGGAGTTCGTGCTAAAATTTTAGAGATGGAATCCCGAGCAATCCATATTCACTGTTTGGCACATAGTTTAAATTTAGTTGTGCAAGAAAGTGTTCAACTCCAAGAAGGCTGCCGAAATTCATTGAATATTGCTAGGAAGATAATAGTTTTTGTAAAAAATTCTCAAAACCGACTAGCATTTTTCTGTCATTTCCAAAAAGAAAACGAAAACGAAGGAAACCTTCGTCCATTTTGCCCAACTAGATGGACTAGATTTGTTTCAATGAACTCGATTGTCTCTAATTACTCAAGTCTTATACAATTTATGAACGAAACTGCTGCAGTGCAGAAAAATGATGCTGGAGCAAAAGTGAATGGCTTTTTTCTAAATATGATGTCATTTGACTTCTTTTTTCATCTGAATGTTCTTGTTAAGATATTTAGTCATGTAGATGCTACAAATACAATTCTTCAAAAAGCGTCACTCTCATTTCAGAAAGCGATTGCTATTCTTGATTCCTTAATCACTACGATTCAAAACTTCCAGCAAGAAGAATATTTTGCAGATTTTTGGAAAACAATATTGGATAAAGCATTTCCATTGGAATCAGATGAGCCACAACTTCCTCGACAGCGACGAGTTCTGCATGTAAGATTTGCAAGAACGACCCGTTCTCCTTTCTCCTAAATAAACTTAAAATAAAATAATCGACGGCAACTTATAAAAGCGTCATCTTTATTCAATCTTCCATTCGTTCGTAGTGGCGAAAACGAAAACATAAAAACAGTGTTGCCACTCTTACAATTCTAAAGTATGATAAAAAGGTTATTCAAGTGGGGCTCAATTCCAACACAGCGAAGAATTAATGATGGAGCCAATGGAATTCAATTTAAATCTCCAGAAGAATATTACAAGAAAATATTTTACGAAATGCTGGATAATGTTTCTTCCTGCTTGGTTTCCCAAATGAGTTCTACTTCAATTAAGCTTCTTCAGTTAACAGAAAAATTTGTCATTGGAAAATCTACAAATGAAGAAGACAAAGAAGTAATTGAATTCTACGCAGATGACATAGATCGGGAACGACTGTTATTACATAGGTCAATGTTTTTCGACATTTTGCGATCGAGAAATGTCATCGTAAATGTTTTCAAAAAAGATTTATTACTGGCTGATATGCTACAGGTGTTCGTGAAATTCACTCATATAATTTTAACAATGCCAGTGTCAACCTGTACAGCGGAAAGATCATTTTCAAGCCTTCGTCGTGTTAAATCGTATACCAGATCAACCATGGTACAAGCGCGCCTTAATGACATTGCTATTCTGCACACACATCGTGAACTGGCCGCAAGCATCATAGATGACGAATTTATCCAACGAAATTATTTACGACGAAAGACATTTTCTTTGACTTTGGAAACATAAGGTAAGTTTCTATTAAACATTAATTTTTGGGTAGCATATACCATTTTCTAATGATACATTCTATTGTTCAATGTACTGAAACAAAATTTTAATTTAGAAATCATTTGAAGGAAAAAATTGTTGGCAATTTTAAAATTGGTAAAATCACTGAAAAATAAATTTTACCTTTTTTTTTTTACTTTTACGAAGATAATTGAGTCAGAAATTCAACAGTATCTGTATGTTATATATATTAATGTTTCGCATACAAAAGCAAAATAAATTAAATAAATAATTATCTAGAGAACAAATATTTTTATAGTTATCTATAATACGTTTTATTTTAGCATTTCAGCTGTATTATTGTACCATTGTACCAAATAACCAGATAATGAAATTTAAATTAGACTTAAATCCTTTGTAAAATGCGCCAGTCATCCGATTTAAAATTTTTGGAACCCCCAATAATTTTTGAAGTTGGCGCCTATGACCAAGAGTCTACTGTATATGCATTATAAAAAAGCCAACTGAAAAAGCTTTCTTTAGCTAAACATATATAAAAAAAATAACAGAAACAAAACATGACTACAAAACAAGGGTGTAGTAATTTAAATCTACAAGAGGAGCAAAAGCCTCAAAGTATTTGTGGAAGTTGAAAAATGCCAAAGTAATTCCAACCCAAAATCGGCAAAAGAAATTAATATTTAACCTTTAGTTAAGGATATACAAATTAATTATGTAAATTCATTAATAAATTGGAAGATCAAGTTAACATTTGTATACACATTTCAAAATTTTTCAGCCATAATCAGTAGGATGGTACCTTTGGGAGGGATATGGGGCATACTCATCCAACCGTAATACTCCCAATCAGGATGTGGTTGCAGGACTGGCCCTAAGATACCCTTTTGGGGAGAGGGTAAGACCCCTGAGTCCCTTCTTTCCTACATCACAACTACAAAACATAATTTAACAACCTAAAACTCAGAGGCATGAGTAGCTTCTTTTTTTTCTGAGGGGCCCATAAAACAATACCTTGTGTTTGGTCCATTTCACCGACACCTACTTGATTGACAATTTTTTTTTGCAGGTTAACAAATACATTTGATTAACAGGAAACCTTAGTAGACAAGCCTTTTGGTACACTTGGTTATCAGATATGTTTTGTCCTCTGGATAATTTGTTGATAAATGTTAATTTTTAAAATTTTGCAAACAGAATTATCGAAAAATAAGATTCTATAAGAAGGTTATGAAAATATGAAGAAAAAAATTAATACATTTTCGCTATAACCTAACTTTTTTATTTATTCTGTAAATTGCTATTCTTTCTTATACTAGGTTACTATTATAAATATGTTTTACATTGTAAAAATTTGTGTTGTAAACAAATATTTACTGTTCATAGAAAAATATGATTTTCAAAAGAAAAACAATAATAATTATTAGTATTACTTTTAGGAACTGTTCTATCTTCATGATTGACTGCACAAGATTAAAATTTTCTTTCAATGATTACACTGAATGAAAACTTGTTTTGATACATGTCTCAGTTTGGAAAAAAGAAAAAATTAGTGGCATGCATGCACATTTGATGAAACCTTCTGCTATCCACAGGCAAAATTTACAAACAGCATATGTCAAACAAAATTCCTTGTTCATGAAACATGTCTGTCAACAAAATAAGTGGTGCCAACCAAATGAACTGTCCATAAAGTGATTGTCAACAAACTGAATGCCACCAAATATCTTATAGATTAGACAGACAGAAAAAAATTTTGTTCTCTTCTTTTTTCTTAATAAAGCAAACATTTCCCAATCCCTGCATATGCCACTACTAAAATCAATAATCTGAAAGCAATAATGAAAATTTTTTTCAGTTTTATTACTTTACTGTTTACCCACTAAACTTATTGCATTAATGCAACTTTTGTTTCATGCTGTATATTCTGCATGGAACTATATTCTAACTGGCATTAACATTTCAGTATCTTGTCAACAATTAACAATACCTCTACTTGTACCCCACATGCACAGTTATTTTGTTACTTTCTGGATCTATATTGAAAAAAGAAACAATTCAATGAAGAAATTAAATATTTTAGAGGCAGCTCTGCTGTATTTAATATTATTCAGCAGTTATGTATACATTACATAAAGCCATATAAGTAAATTAATTGTTACTGAAGAAATCACTAGTTAATAATTAAAATCTGACATAACAGTTTTTTTAACAAAATCTTGCATAAAATGCGATAAAAATTTTCATTTTAATCCAAAAATTATAGCATAAAATGAACTAGAGGCTTATAGTTTATAAAGGTGCATATACTGCATCATAGTTTATCTAGATATTTCCACTAGCCAAAGCAAACGTTCAATATTCCACGCAAACTGTAATAATGCCATTTTTTCCTTGAACCACACCTATCATAGGGGAAGGTTATTTAATTCTTCCTCTTATATGAAGAACTAGCATACAAGCCAAAAATAGATGGTGAACGTTTGGTTTGAAGGTACCAGTGATTTATATTTATTTTTATTGCCTTATATTCTAAAACTTAGTCTTTTAAATTATTTCAGTGAAAACATTTATTATAACATTAAAAATAACTTTGGTCGCAGTAGCTCCCATTTTAAAAATATTTAATTTATTTACTTCATTTTAAATATTGTAAAGTAATAATATTTATTTGACCCAAATACAATATATAATTTATTTTGTGACAACCGAGTAAGTTCACAATTACGATTATGTGATGCTAACTTTTGTACGAAAGCAAAGTCTAAATTTCATAGTTTCCTCGAAAGTTTCTTTAACTGAAGCCTAAACACACTAAAATGGAAAACTACTTGACAGGTCGAATATTTGGAAACATAAGGCTTTAAACAAAACAGTTGTTTTTATTAACAAACGATGATATTAAATAATTGTAGTACAGTCGGCCCTCGTTTATTGCGGTTAGTCGTATCCAGACTTAACCGCGATAAGTGATTTCATAAAGTAGCATTCTTCATTTATAAATCGAATATTTTCGTATTAGAATCAAGCAAACCTGATTACGACTTTCTAAATACACTTTTAACATAAAGAGCCATCCAATAATATTAAAAAACATTATTAGAGGGTTATTATTATTAGAAGGTTATTATTATTAGAGGGCACAAATATGTTATCATTAGTCACCGTTTTTCCTACTCTATTAGAAAAATAAGTGAAAATGTTACATTAAACTTAACAAATATCACATCTTTGTTTTATATTTAATTACATTACACCCGTAATTTTTCCGCACAACTAACTTATGAAAATAATGTAATTTGTTCGATGATGAAGCGATGAATGTATTGCATAATAAGACCACCGTTACTGCTTCTCTGAAGACACGACCTCAGAAGGATAGTCTGTTCAGCAGTGTCCTCGTCGTCTTTTTCCGCTAAAGGAGTGCTAGACGTAGGCAGTAGGCGTCTGGGTGCGCGGATGAACATTGGGATACGCAGTTTCTGGAATTGTCTCTTCATATGTACGAGATGGCTTTTGTTGGGTTCCATCAAGAACATTCCAGAAACGCAAACGCGAGTCATTTATGAATCCCATTCCAATCAGTGTTGAGTAAAGGATAGACAATAAGTGACCAACACACTCATACTCGAGCGGGCGATATATCATTTTCAGTGACTCGATCGATTTTTTAATGATTACGTATGATTAGAAAAAACCGCGATAGAGTGAAGCCGCGAAATTCGAAGCGCGAAGTACCGAGGAACGACTGTATATGCCAACTCGCTATTAAATATTTTAAAATTTACGTATGTATCTTTATATCAATTAGCCCAAGACATAACCCATAACCTATAAAAATGTCTTAAAATCACTTATATATCAATGAATACGTATTTCAAATTTCATTTGCGGATTGACATAGGAGTTTTGTCCCCGAAGCGGACCAGTCGGCAGAAGCACGGTTCCCAACAGAACAGCGTAAGTCAAGCGGCACAGACCTCGGTCAGTGCTTGGGAGGGGTGAACAACCGACAAAAGTTGTGACACTTTCATTGATTTGATGTAATTCAGCATTATCAAATCAATGAAATGATTCGCTTTATATCGTCCCATAAGAAAAAAAGAACGAAACAATCGAAATTTTTTGACATGCCAAAACCAGTCAGAGAAAAGCGTAACTCGAACTTTAGTCGAGTCTTCGAACTATACAAATCGACTCCGACTTGCTTAATCAAATCGCTATCTTAAGAACCGCTAACAACAATTTTTGGTGTAAGACATATACGAACCTAGGATTTGGGCCCGTAAAACACGAATGCCAAACGGAAAATATGCATATTAAATTGCTAAAAAACGAAATTAAATATTTGCGGAACTGGTCTACATAACAGCAATGGCACAGAAACGAGCTGCCCAGTGGGCATGGTGGACAGCGCACTCGCTTCCTGAATCCCGTTTGAGGCATGGCTGTTCGTCTGTGTTATCCAGCAGACCCCTTCACAAATGGATAATAGTAATGACAGAAGAATAAGTGTTCGATACAAGTAAGGAAAAAAATGGAAAATTAAAAAATGATTTCGGTTGTCGAGCATGTGTGTTAACTGGCACAAGTATACAGCTTATTTCAAAATACGTCATATATGGAACATCGCGGCACCACTTTAGTAAATTCACTGCAGTAGGAGATGGGGACCCAATTTTTACACCCAATTTTTCTTACCGCATCCATCACTTCCTGATAACCTACGACATCCTCAACTTAAAATTAATGTGGTATATTCGCCAAGTTACTCTTTTGACTACAACTGCCGTAATAGACGCATCTCGTCAGGGGCGTAGCAATTCAAAATCCATGCAAGGGGTTCAGTTCAGCTCACCAACATTTTCACAGAATTCTCTAAAATATTGGGTATTCCTTATTCAATAGTCAAAATTAAACTAAGTACTCTTATCAATTAGTAATAATTAGAAAAAGATTATAATTGATAGCTAGATTTAATTAATAAGTTATTCCTTTCATTAATTATTAATTGATTTTTTTTCCAAAACCGGCTGTGCGCACAATACACTGTTACCGAATGGAGGGGCTTGAGCCCCCCCCCCCTTCCTACGCCACTACATCCCGTAGAATACTAAAATCATCAACTTCTAATAACAAGAAGAAAGTGGCAACAGTTTAAATGCCGGTAAGGCATAACTTATCGAAGCTATTCGGGTACTAGAGAATTTCTCGATGAGACGAAGACTTTCATAAATACAGAAAATTTAAATTACGGAAAGAGAAATTCGGTACTAATGCATAAAAAATAACTTTAAAATGGATTCCAGAAATCAAAATATACACTTCATATTAAGCGCATATATTAAATATACAAATAAAAATAACTTGAAAATGGATTCCACAAACCAAAATAGACACCCCATATTAATATGCAGATTCGACATTGTAAACGTTATACAACACTACACGAATGAAAATTAAACTAGATATTTCTCTACCGCTAACAATAATTAAAAAGCAATTTTATTTAACACTAGTTTATGATAAATACACCTGCCCTCATATGTAATTATGACATCGAACTTTTTAAAAGCATAATTCATTCAACAAAGCCACATTTCCGGTGATTCATGCATTTAGATCTTTGGATATTACTATTCAGGCATCGCACAAGACTAAATATCAAACAAGTGCCTTCTTATTTCATTGCTGATTTACTAACAAAACATCGCACAGAGGAAATTTTTAACTTGCATACATTAAATACATTACTATGTAATCCGAGTTAAGAACTCTGTGATGATAACACCCTATATATTTATCTACCAATTTCTAATTTTCGCATTTCTCTCATACACTTATGACAAAACTGGAAGCATATTAAAACCATAAACCTGATTATAAAATCCATGCATTTCATAATTCTCATGCATTTCAATTTACAATTTGCAAATTTTAACGGCAAACAGTAACCTATTCAAAATTTGTTTGGAAATCGCTTTAGAAACAAGCATGAATCATCTATTTAAAACTGAACTGTATCAAACACCGAAATCCGCTGAGTTAATAGTTGCTACGAATAAGGAACCACAAAGTCATCATAAAACATGCCACACAACATCCCGTTCGACTTAATTCAGCAATATACACTAATATACATATACATTTATAAACATGCTTTATTCAATAATACTTACTGCCAAAATTTTTAAGTCACTCGCACGTAATCCAAACAGCACTATATCCGAACATTTCACGTACCAACAGTAGAACATAAAATCCTCAGTGAAAAAATGAACTCATCCAGCGAGAAACAAAATCACTAATATACTGTAAAAACGCCAGATTTCGACAAATATCCAAGGCGACTAACGCAAAAACGCACACACACCACGGAGAACACACACACCAACACCAAGAAAGCAGACTTGTATATGAAGAAATGCACTTTCTGCTGGCCCACCTTGCCGGGCGAGGGAGAAAGAGAGAATAACACCGCTTGTCTTCCTCCCTGCTTCGGCCCATTCCAACGAAACGGCGGGGGAAGAGAAGAGGGGAGAGCGCTGGGGAAGGGCAATTACTGAAGATTATAGGCGGCAGTTTCCAAAGGGACCGGAATTTGTCGCCGGTGTCCGTCTGCGAGGAGCGCTAAAAAATCTACACTGCTCGGGGAGTTCCATTGTGGCGGCTGAAAGGGGGATGTGGAGCATAACGCCCTCGTGGGCCCTGGCATCCATTTCCCAAGCGTGTACTACATCACTTGGAAGGATATTTGCCTCCATTGTGCGCCTCGCCAGCGGGGAGGCGAGAAGAAAAGAGATCGCACCCCTCCCAGCTTTCGGTCGGTACTAAAAGGAAAAAGGTGCAGCTGAAACGTGTATCCTTACCGCGAAGACACTTTCGAGGGCCTGTTTCACGTCTCCCGGCTGATGTTGCGAAATGAGAGATGCTTCGCATCAGCGGGTCGCATGTCCAGCATGTCACATATCAGATTCTGCCCGGTAAACTACTGTCTCAACTACTACCAGGGTTTATATCTGCCTAAATTCAAGCATTTCCCTCATATACATAGTCGTAGCGTGGTAAACAATTTCAGGGGGAGACGCACACTCCCGACGGTACGACTACGCCTTGATACAAATAATTTTGGATGAAAATTTAACTTAAAAGTGGGGGGAGAGTCGACTTGTATGCGAGATCAAGAAAAATATTTCTTTCGTTGATACAATTTTGCCGACCCAAGCATCAAGAGTTTAAATTCTACCAATTCATACGCAGCCAATAAAGAAAAAATATATTTAAAAAAAAGTAAATCCTAGAGTAATTTCTTACTGTATTTAACCGATGGAAATCGATTACTTTCGCATATACGATTCATTCGGTATACATTTTTCAGTTTTTTAATTACATCTGATCGAAAAATATAATTTTCAGTTCGATGACTTGCACGCCGGTTTTGGACTTTGGACCGATTTTTGTGCTCAAAGTGTGGGATCAATTTATACGCGAACTTATACAGTAATTCACTTGAAGAATATGTGTATAATCTAGATGGGAAAAAAAAAAAAAAAAAAAAAAAAAAAAAAAAAATTTTTAACAGTTTATGGAAAGGGGAAAAAAAAAAAAAAAAAAAAAAAAAAAAAAAAAATTTAAAAAATATAAAAAAAAAAAAAAAAAATATATTGCCGTCATTAGCTAATAAGTTTTTCGATCGTGTCCAGTAAAATTATGAAAAAATGGTTATAGTATACAGAATGAATTTCTGAGTAGGAAAAATAATTGTACATTAGCAGAAAATGCTATCTTATTTCAAGAGAAACATGCAAAATTAAAATATTTAATTAGAACCAAAATAAATTTATCCAAATATAAAACTATTAGGAACATGAACTTTATCATATAAAAAAAAAGAAAAACTAAACTCTTAGCTTAATAATTTTAATGTGGTTTACACACAGCAACAAACATGAAATTATAATTCGAAAAACGAGTGCAGGTTCTCTATTAAAAACAGGAATCAAACCGATAAATGTTCGATAATAAAATAAAATAAGAAATTAAAGATCTTCACACAGGTTCCTTCCTGCTTCAAGTGTCGACATCCAAAGTCTGTTCAAAGCGTCAAGAGACTTTTATCAAACCACACACAATGTCCTGTCGTAGATATTCCTTTTTTTATCACAGCTTTTTCAAGTGAGTGTTTATACACCTGAAACATGCCGAAACGCGAATAGCTGATATCCCAGTCCACAAAGCCACGCCTGAAACAACTCAGCACAATCTGAAGACTCAAGTGCTTACCATGCCGACATGTTACAGATTAGTTTACAGTTCTCCCACAGCATCATTATAAAGACAAAATCTTTTTAAATAATTTGAATGACCAAACGGCAATCAACATGAAACATCCTACTTGAGTTTCTGGATCGACTTACAACAACAAAAGGGGAAAATGTCAGTGTAGCAAATTTTTTCATACTAAGAATTAAGTGCAAACATTCTCATTTTGAAAATAAGAATGACCTCAAAGAAATGTTACAATGCCAAGCTACCTCAAAATATGTAGCTTAATGCAGAGTCTACCTCAAAATAGACTCTGCATTAAGCCATAGAAATTAACAGTTAAAAGAATCGTTAAATTCGAACTCCTTCGCATTTACAATAGACTGAAAAACAATTACACTGTAAATTAATATTTATACCTTATTTAGTTTTCATTGAATTTATAAAAATTATTTCTTTAGTTTTTTTAAACTATATTTATTTTTATTTTTTTAACACGCTTTTATTTTTTCTATAAACTCACTATACACAACTCTGTCAACTTACAAACCATTGGGTAGGTTTGGAAAAATTACTACGAGTAAATTCTCGATTCCATAGTATATTATATTCATCTTTTACGGCATCTACAATTATTTTAGGTTCTGGGTTTCTGAATCGACTTTTATGAATTATTTCTTAGTCTTATTATTATTTCTAAATATTCACGAGTGTGAGACAATATCAGCTTTGAAAATGATCTCGCGCAAATGGATTGAATACAATTCAGCTTCGCACGTGCTTTTGTAACAACAATATATAACAAAGACTGTACTATTTCATGAGTTACAAACCCACAAACATACATGCATACAAGTGAAGTTAATATAAGCGTGTTAAAAAAAACGAACTCGTTCTTCGCTATACACGCATCAAAAACAAAACTCGTGATAGAACAATGATTTAAATACTAATTTTCTTTCGTCAGTTAATAATGACGACGCTTCCTACAATAATCAGTTAATTATAAATTTTTTTGATTATTTAATATTTATAAAACTAAATAAATAATACATAAAAATCTTTTTTACCCGAAAAAATGAGGTTCAGATTCTATGTTTTTGAAGCGCATATCATGACCTTTTTCAATAAAAGTAGCGTTTTAGAGAAAAAGGCAATGTTTTTAAACGCTGTAATTTATGTTAACTAAATTGACATCTAAAAAACTACGTAGTTCATATTCAGAGCTCTTTACGTATATTAGGAAAAAACGTTAGTGTTTCTATTGCAAATTGACTTACAGAGCGGTCAAAAACATTAACATAAAATTGACCTATTGATTGAAACGATCTTTATATCGATTTGTTCTCTGAACGTTTCTGTGTTTTTCCTCAGTGAGAATTTTGCATGCAAATTCATTAGCGATTATAATTTTTAAACTGAATGATAGAGATCATAAAATCATTGCTTCTACCTGGCCGATTTCTTAGAATTTTTACCAGAGCCTTCCGCAAGCCACTCGCGAGGTTTTCACGGAGCACATGTGATCCGTTGGCCAGCACACACTACTCAACAACTTAACCTAACAAGAAAACTAATAAACACAACCCAATGAAAAAATAGAAATGTAATCGTATTTTGATTACTGAGTTGCATACCGAAATTAATGCATGCTGATTACTGAAAATGATTCGCATACGTGATCTGTTTTTAAATATTTCATTAAATTACTTTTCTAGTTTTTATGTTTCTCATTTTTCTGCTTTTCTGTTGGGTTATAATTGTCAATATACAAGTCTGGTTTCACCCTTTGGTTTAATCTATTTTTTATGCATAATTATCTATCGTCCTATATCTTTTAATATAATTTATTTTCAGTAAATTGCATTTTAATGAAAATATATTTATTTTTTTAAATCAAATTTCATTTGCTTCACTTAGTGCTTCGCATTGTTATGCATAGCTGCCTGGCTAAGTCATTTCTGTGGATCCAGGGCACATTCGAAAATGTTGTGCTCTTTATGTGTAAACATTTAGATAATGTACGTTAAAAATATACCCGGAACAAGTAGTATCGCTATCAGGAAAAAATATCGCAGTCAAAATGACAAAAAATTAGTAATTCTGTTAACCAGTAAAGTAAAATTAATGAGAATAAAGACTTACTTGCTTTATTCATGCATTGATTTTACAATGCATAAATTTACAATTTTGGATTCAGTATTCTTTGCATTTTTCGTCTATGCACACATACATACATATTTATATATAACAAGATAATCCATGTTGGGATCAATCGCACTAATACACAACTGCAGATTGTTTTCCAGATTATCATCAGTAAGCCTAGTTCAATAATTTGATTTCTTAGTTTTCATCATGAACTGTTAGTTTACAAGTGCTACCAAAATGAACAAACTGTTTTTCTTACAAATAATCTGAGCTGTGGATACTTTTCTTCAGGAAGGTGTTTTATGTACAAAAATCACTTACCTCTATATTTTCAAATGTGCCTTTCTGAAGATCGATCAACTCCATTTGCAGATTTGTCTTAACCTTTTCTGTATTCGTTTTCATTGAAGTAACAATGAAGTTAAACCGGATTAAAATTCAAGGCGGGTCACATACGGCCCGCGGGCCGTCGGTTGCCCATATATGCTTTAAACTATTGAAGATACATTTTTGTTTTCCATTTTTCCGCTTACATCTTCATTTAATATGTGCACATCGAGTAAAAATTGCATATCAATCGCATGTTCTTATTTTTATTTTTACTATATAAAGAAAACCGATGAAAGATAAAAATAAAAGAATTTTTAATGAGCTTTCCTGTTATTCAGTGGAGAAAAACACAAGTGTGACATTTATCAACTTCTTGAAAACCTTTTCTTGAATTGTAAAAAAAAAATAGTGCAATCTGTTGTTTTGATGATAAGCCATACTTCATGCGTAGCATAGAGTTTGTAATATAATATATAACCTTGATTTCTTTATAACCAATTTAAGGTAAAGGAAAGCCGAGTAAGAATGTATCAATTATATATTTTTGTGCATTAATTGCATGATCTGCATACGTTTTATCAAAAAAAGTTTAAAGATAAAATTAATGCAATTGATAATAAATTATGTTTTATGCATATATTTTTTATCACTAATTTAAAGAAGGGGAAAGATGAGTAACTTTGAATCACTTACATACGCACACTGTTCATGAATAAGACGAAAAAAAACCAGATAAATAATGAATAATCACATTACAAAAAATTTTCATGCCCATGCGATAATTAAGTCCTGCTTATGCATATAACATTCAAAACAAAGTACAAAAGTTTTCAAACCCAGAAGACAATTAACTGTTACCGCAACTGCATTCCCGACGAATATTCGTACGTAAATAGGAAGGTGGTAAAATATTCACCTTGCCTCTTCTCAGTCTGTTGACGTTTTCCAGAACGTTTTTCACTCCATTTTTTTCCTTGTCTCTACCCCCCCCATTCCTTCTGTTGTCTAGAATACAAACCCCATCCTGTGAGTTGCGAGTATTTTTAACGCCGCAAACGCTTAAAAAAAAGAAGAAAAAAGAAAAGAAAAAACCGCGAGAGGGCCCAGGGGACAAAAAAAGAAATTATCTCTCTTGTTTTGCGTATTCTCGCTTTGCATTCCCGAGAGGCTCCACCTCTGAAGTCTTCACGCGTGTTGCCAAAACTCTCTGCAAAATTTTCTGGATAATCTGTTCGACATCGGATTCATTACTGAAGGTTTCCTTTCTCGATTCAGGATTTCGTCATCGGAATCACCTTTCGACCTCTGTAAGTGTTTGCTAAGCATGTTTTAATTTTTGTTTACGTTATTTTTAAATGCGTTTACTCATTTGAGATTTTATTCGTAATAGTTCAGAACTTCCTTGCTGCTCAGGAATTTTTTTGTTAATAGAACATTGACATGAAAAACTAAAGTATACATGCTATTACCTATATCTATATCTCTATATTTATCTATATAAAAGTGAATGATACATATCCAGAAATAGGCTCGTAAACACGTGGATTAATCAGGGCCAATATTAGCGGAATTGTATTTCACAGTCAAAAGCTTTATGAAGAAATGTAAACAATCGCTATAATATATGACAATTAATTATTGCATCTTTGTAAACTTTCTTGGATAAGTTTTCATAATCTTAGGTTTTCTCGCTGCTATGAAACTTTGAGGTGGATAACACAAAGATACAAATAGCTTTTCTCTCATGAATTTCCCTAATTATAAATTCATGGAATGAAACATATTGTATTCAGTCATTGTTAACGTTTGTGAATGAGATACCAGATTAAAAGAGAAATTGGCAAATAGGGAAAGTTAGTATTTTGTGAATAAAAAAATGTAAGGAGTGAACGTGCATGATAGGGATCAGTTATTTCTTTATATAAAATTTGGTGCAAAACGTTTACTTTTTACTTGCTCATTTCTGAAACGAGTTTCATCAAGCAGTTTTGCTTTCATATAAAAATTAATAAACATGAAATTCAGTTAAAAGCTGTTTAATTGACTGTTAACCATAATTATTTTTTTGTTTCGTATGATATACTGGTAGTTAAAAGATTGGTAGATTTTAAGCTTTTTTTCACTATCATGCCGTCATGGCACGAGTTATTTTCATTTTTTTATCGTTTCATTTTGATTATAAAGACAGTAAATTTGTATTTCCTTTAACTGTTATTAGTATATTTGTTATGAATAATCAAGATTGTAGAATCTTATCTTTATTATGGAAGCTTCTGTAACCCTAATAAAACTGTTCTTTTATTTGAATGAAATAGGGCGGCAAAATAACCTGTTGCACGAAATGTCAACTTTCTGGGGCCGGTCCCTATGTTTGGATACACATGTACACGAATAGAAGTGCATTCAAAACCGTTCTTTTTACTTATATGGACCATGTTAGCTTTATTCTCAAAAGCTAAATTACTCGGGCTTAAAAATTGCTGTGTGTAAATTGTAAATTAATTAAAAGAAATTGTTGAGCCATATATTAACTAATTTCTGAATGATTCATCAAACAATCCCAACTTCTAGGATAAAAATAATTGTTTTTGTTCATCTGAAGAAATATGGTCTTAAAGTTGTTGACTATTTGTATCCTGTTCCTTGTGTTATATGCTACTCTCCTATTTACATAGACGAAATTTGTTACAATATTGTCTGTATATATAGCCTCACGTTTTATTCTACATTTGAAACTTAATAGAAGACGCTGTGTTTATTACGTTTTTGGTCATTCCATAATTTCTATACCCGCTTGCATGAGCCCTTTAAATAATATTCCTGAAAATGGATAAAGGCTTTCTTTAAGTATTAAAAAAGGACGTAACTTGATTAAAATGGTTCTAAAGTGTTTGTTTATGTTGTGTATGCTACCTGAAGCAATAATGAAAAAGTTATGGTTATTTGTTATTCAGCTTATAATGCCAGAACAAGGGCCATCAAAACGTCAAACATTACTGTGTCATTAAATATTTTAACTAGAACTACTTATGTATATATGCTTGACAGTTTGTGATATTAATGGCAGTGGCACAAAAAATTAAAAAATGTATAAATGTCGGTAGATGCACTGATTTATTTTAGATTTTTACAGACGATTCTATAAAGAAACAACTAATAATTATTCACAACTCTATTAGTTTTAAATAACAATTGTCTGACAGGTGATAGCTTTAATTCCAGATAATCTTACAAAAAAGAACTTTTGGCTACGTTTGTCAGAAAAAAATATGCCCACATAAAAAGATATTTTGCAATCTTTATAGTAAAATTGAAAAAGCAAACGATATTTATTTAACATTTCAGAATAAGTTTTTCCCAGTTGTAGTATTTTTTCCTAAAAAGAATAGAGCAGACGATGTTTTTCGTATCATAATCAGAACGTAGTTTGGAAGTTTAGATTATTCGAATCTATATATTTTGTAAGTTTTTTTGAAATGCTTTTAATATTTTTAAGTTTGTTTTTCCTCTTTATCTGTTGAAATACATCTATTTATTTCTTTAAAGTTAAATGTATGTGTACAGTAACTTAGAATTATTTGAAATAGTTATGATTTATGCTAAAAATGAGAGTTATCCTGAAACAGCCAGAGAATTCCAAAGACGATTCCCTAATTCACTTCGGCCTTCTCTTCTCGTATGTACGTTCATCGATTAGTGCGTCGTTTAAAAAATACGGGATCCTTACTTCCAGGAAAACGAGCTTCTGGACCCACTAAAATGGTATGTGATATAGACATAGATATTCTTGCATATTTTTCTGCCCATCCACTAACAAGTATACGAAATATAGTAAAAAAACTAAACGTACCGTTTTCATATGTGTGGCGGTTGCTTAAAGGACATAATTGGCACCCTTACAGCTTACATGGTTGTCAAACCCTTTTGCCCACAGATCCACAAAGAAGATTGGATTTCTGTAATTGGGCTTTGAATAAGTATGCTGAAAATCTTCGTTTTCTTCGGAATGTAATTTGGACGGACGAATGTCGCTTTACTCAGGATAGAGATATCAATCCTCAAAATAACCATTATTGTAATAATTGCAATCCTATGTTTGTTAAAGAAATACAGTCTCAAGAATGATTTGCTGTAAATGTCTGGTGCGGTATATGGGGCACTCAAATAATCGGACCGATTATGTATAGCACTTCCCTTACTGGTGAAAGATATCTCAATATGATCCTAAAGAGCACAATAGAGGAATTGGACAACTTACCGTTGACCGTACGCCAACAGATTTGAGTCCAACATGACAGATTCTTGCTATTGACATGACAGATTCTAGATATTCTTGCATATTTTTCTGCCCATCCACGAACAAGTATACGAAATATAGTAAAAGCTAAACGTACCGTTTTCATACCGCTGTAACATCTATTTTGAATCACCGGTATATATATATATATGTATATATATATATATATATATATATATATATATATATATATATATATATATATATATATATATATATATATATATATATATATATATATATATATATATATATATTTATATATATATATATTTTAAGTTGTTAGAAAAGGTTCTCTCTCGATTTTAATTATTTTATTCAAAATGTTGCATTTATTTATTGAGTTGTTTGTATCATCTCATAGGTATAATCAAATGTTCTTTTTACTTATTTTAGGTAAGTACTACTCTGAAGCCGATAAGCAAACATGAAAAGATTCAAGCAAGTTATACTTTCGTACCGCTTTTGATGCTGGTAAGCAAGATTTAAGTTAGATATAGTTTGTAGCGAAAAAACAGATGTATTTGTGAACCTAAATTTATTATTCTAAAGACTTCTATAATAGCAGATTGGTTTGACAAAGAAAATCAGTCGCTTGATTATAGTCATTATTTCATGCGTTGTGCCTGATTTCATATCTTCCTTTTATAGTTTTTGTTCAATTAATTTTAGTCCGGAATTTTATGAAATGAATATATTTAGTTGGGCAGATTAGCACACTGATAAATATGTAGGGCCCGTAATTCTCAAGGGATGAAGAACAATGGGAAAGGAAACTGGAGGAGAATAAAGAAACAAAAATTAAATAATAAGAAAATAAAATTCATACATTTAGTTATGTGTTTTAGAGAAGGACATGGAAACTGTATAAAATGTTAGTTCAACAAAATTTTCAGACATTTATTTACACAAGCATCATTTGGAATAAAACTTTATTTGATTTAAAACATTTGTGTTTAACTGGAAGTATGCATTCATGACTGAGCGATTCCACGTAAAAGTGGACATTTTTGAAAAAAAAAACGTAAAGTAAAAACTTGTAACGAATATAACTTGTTTCGGTTTGTTAGGCTTCTAAATTTATTTATGAACACTACATTGAAGTACCAAAGACGACAAGAGTCAGAATTGGCTCAAGAGCCAATGGCACGTTTCGTATAAATTTTAAGATATTCACATATGTTGCGTCAGTTACTTTTTTTTTTTGTTATTCAACAAAATTTATGTCAGTATTTATGTCAGTTACTTCCATTTTTCGTCTATATAAACAATCAGCATAACACCAAAGAATAATGAAGTATACATCTTTTTACACAAGCATTATTTTTTTCATTAGTACAAAAATTTCCATGAAACAAATTCATAATTCACAGATTTTTTAATGTAATTATATGTTTCCAAAAATATGTCCATTTCATGTTGCGTCAGTTACTGTGATCATTTTATTTTTTATTCTCATAAGCAGGTAGATAACAAGGTTTTAAATAAGCACATTTATATAATGTATTATGCAGTCGTATGACACAGTAATTTAAACTATTTTATATTTAAAACTTTACTAATTATAATTAGCTAAAGTTAACTTTTTGTTAAAAAAAGTTGCGTCAGTTACCGTGGAATGACTCGACTAGTATAATGAACTTCCAATTTAAAACTGGACACTCTAAAAGTCTGATTCATTTCTTAATATACTTGTGACTTTTAGAAAGCTAATCACAAATTATTTTGTCAGTTAACAAAAATGTATGCAACGTAAAAGTAACATAAAACCACTTAAAATGAGGTCGGGAAGTATAAACTTAAATAGATAATTTTAGCCTTTTTATACGTATTCGAGATTATTAAAGTTTTTGCCATGTACTCGGATTTTACCGCAATTAACCCAGTTTTCCATATTACAGTAATCGTGCCATGTAATCAGATTGAATCACTACTTAAAACTGTAAAAAAAGTATATTTTGTTTATTTACGTATGCATTTTTAATATCATCGTTAAGTAGTCAGCATGCACACACAGCTTACCCATTATTTATTCAATCCCCTACTGTGAGTATTACATCGGTTAAAGTTCTTCTACAGTGTTGATCAATAAGTATTAGGCGAGGGAAATATATTGCTTATAGAGCCATTAACGTCTTCAATTTACATGTAGTGTCCCTCTTATATATGCAATAACCGTGTAAAAAAACAGAATTTCGGAGATTTTTGAATGTAAATATAAAATACAGAAACAGTATTTATGAAATATAATTTGTTATTTAAATTTTTATTTTATAAATTAAATTAATATTGACATAGCCATGTAAATATTATACGCTTTGCGTACAATTCAGACTTGCCAACTGCTCCGATTTGTCCGGAGTTGCTCCGGAAAATTAGCAAAATTGCGTAACTCCGGAAACTAACACGATACTCCAGAAAATACCAAATTATATTTTTTCCAATTTATGAAGTAAAATTTATAGTATTCATAGGGTTCTTTAAAGTCCTTAAGAACTACTTATTTTGGGTAGTCATTAGAAATGGGCGCTTAAAATCCTTATTTTCAATGTAGGTCATTAATTTTTAGCAGAATAGTGTTAATAAATTCTTTATGGCTACCAACTAGATAAAACTTCGGATTTCCGATTGTTTTCTTTGGCATCAGCGGTATTTCATCTTTCAGAGTGCTTCCGTTTATGTTCCTCAAGATCGTCAAATGATTTTTTTCGTTCGATTTATTTGCAAAGGATGGCGATAGAATTAGGAAATCGGGGAGTTTATTTGGAAAATTAAGAAGAAACTGTGATGATATCTACAAAATACCAATGAAATTTAAAATAACATATGATAAAAACAAGTGAGCGTTCAAAATTCAAATGTAATCTTTTTCCATCCTGCATTCTAATTTTTATTTTCATAATATCATTTATTGAATTGAATATTTAATTTCTCCAATCGTCAAACATCAGTTTTACATTGGTGCTCCTCCTCCCCCTTCCCCCGATATTCATTAAAGTGTTCCGGACAGTGATTCCTAAAAGTTGGCAACTCTGACAATTGAAGTTAGATTTTTTAATTTTATAACTTTTCATAATATTGTTAGTTAACAAATAATTGTCAGTTGTTGCATAGAAGCTCATTATTGGAAATCAAGTTCGTCTCGCTACCTAACATTGGTCTAAAAATGCACGCTCCTACAAGCGCCCTGGTTCTAATACGGACCAGTATTAAAACAGACCGAATGAAAAAAACGAAGCAAAACCTACAGAATTTGGGAAAGAGTACAGAAGTGGGAATATGTGTGGGAACGGGACTCTCACCGGAAATGCGGAAACTGGATAGTTTTGAGAATTAACTCCGAATACGTATGTTAGTAAAAAGCATTGCAACTAAGAATAGTCAAAAATAGGGTTTAATATTAGAAAACCTTACTTCAGAGCATGAAATCTGTGTGCTTTCTCCATGAAATTTCTGTGTTTAAGGTTAAACTTCATCATAAACAGCGAAAATGGTCTTGCAACTTTCAAAAGCACACATATTAATAATTTTCTTGCATTTTCAGATAAAACGTTTTGGTCTATCAATGAAATGTACATGTAATAATGATGGCCTGTCCAAGAAATATTACTTTAATAAAGTAATCGCAGTTAGAGTGTGTATGTGTGAATGTTCTGAGGAGGAGTGATCTTTCTAAAGAATTACATTATTTTAACGGTAGTCGTAGTTAGTGTGTGTGACCTTTTCACCATCAGAGTGAAGATGAAGTCGTAGAAGTCCTGCGCCTGTTTTCGAACATCTCCCCATTAACCCCTCCTCTCTCCTTAGTTTAGATTTCTGTCAGCTTTGCTTTAAGTATACCCGTATACCCATTTCAATTTGGAAGCGTTAAATTTCACACTAATCGCAACCTTTACAAAAGAGGTGTGACTCTCAAAAATGGCTAAATTTTGGAGAGTATATAATGTTTTTCGTATTTTTTAAATTTTAAATTAAAAAAAAACTCTGCGAAACACGTTGTGATATATTGGATTTCATGTAAACATAAATACCAAATATCTATTTAAAGTGCAACTCGTTTACCATTATGCGCGGTAGTCACTAGAAAATTTGAAAAACACCAGAAAGAAGAAAGCTTGGTTAAATAAAAATGCGTTAAGGTTACGTTTTTCTTATAAAAAGTAAAGAGACATTGATCTTGATTTTTGCTCATGTTTTGATCAAATATGAGTCAAGAATTATTTCTGATGTGTACCGATAGCTTTTTAATTCGCCAAAGACAGCATTCTGTTCTGGAAGAGAACAGCGCAATAAAAGGAGACTGTTTACTAAAACCTCTTGTATTTGTAAACCCTCTCTTGATTTCATTGCATTGAGAACAAGGAGACAAACATGCCAGTGTTCATATTGAAACAGAAGAATAGTTAAAATATTTGCTAGTATTAAATTTTTTAAAAACTTAAATAGTGGAATTTCGTTCCTTATTACTGTTTTATATGAAGTACAGGACAAATTGGTGTAGTGAACTTACTAAGATCATTAGGTGCAATATGATATTTAGACCGGAGTTGGTACGGTATAGACCATGTGATGGTTTTTATCATATTCGAAAAAAAAAAAAACTCTGTAATTACCAAGACTGGAAATACTTTTATATAAAAATAAACTAGTAGCCCTAGATTCAGCACGTTCACATTGTAAACAAAACAAAAAACATACCACAATAGTAATGTTTTTATATTAAATTGTAGAAAAAACATGGTAACATTTCAAACTATTCCGGAATTGTTTTCAATTTTTCACTTGTTTTTATGGCAGCTAAATAGATTTCTGGGGAAAACTGGTTTTCTTCTGTACTGAAATGTTTTAAAATTCAGTGTGGTCGCATGTCATATTTGACGAAAAGGAAACAGAAGATAATAACACAACAGCTGGCCTAAGCTGAAAGCACCGGATTCCGTCATATCACCGAAGTTAAAAGGCACCTGTCATTAGTAAACGGGAGGTGGCCCTCGTGACTAAATGTAGTGTGCTGTTCGCGCCATTTTTTTTTCTTTTTTTTCTAGACACATTCTAAGTATTCTACACTATGTCTTTGCATATAATACTAAAAACAGGTTTCAAATAAAGCTATTTTTCCTAAACGGAGGTTGCTGGCGAGATATTTAAATAAGTGACTGACACAACTTTCTTGATAAAACTAAAAGCTTAATCAATGATAAAACTGTACTGCACACTTAAACGTCTCTAAATAAAACTAATACATATGCACTTACTTATTCAGAACATTTAAAAAATAAAATGCATGCACAATAGTTTTTATTCTAACACCTCTTCAAAATTACAGTCGATAAAACAAATTAAACCTACGACCTTAAAAACTCTCAAATGACAAATCAAGGAAACATGGGTGATTTGATAAAAGTCGTCGTTCACTAAAACCGTATTGAAAATGAAATGCGTGTTAGAACAAAAAGTTAATTAAAAATTTCATTTATTAAATTCAAAAATTTATAAAACTACTTAAATAATCTATAAATTTGTTTATTCGAATGAAATGTTTTGATCAAGTTGTATATTTTATAAAGCGAATATCTTATTTTTTTCGATAAAAAAATTGTTTTAAAAAATATAGGCAAAATTTCCAAAAAATTTAATTAATTAACTAATGTGATAATAAGGGCAGCGTAGTGGGGAATAAAAGCTCTTTATCTGTGTTTGTTAATACTTGGAGGCTGTACTGCAAATAGATTTTGACTTATAGAGCAAACAATTCTCTAAAAGACTAACATAGAATGACACTTGAACGAACCCCCTTGGATAGAAAAGTTCCTCAGTTCGGCTTGTGCAAACAGTTTGGTACAAATGAGCGAAATCTCGTATTTTTGTTTTGGTGTCTGTTCAATTATCGAGAAAGTTTGGAAATTTCTAAAACATCGGCAGCTGTGGCGTAGGGAGTCGCCTATTATAGAATAGAGCGAAAATAGACATCTTTTAAAGTTAAAATGTTTCGGAGAGATGTAACCAGTTTTTACTGAGTTATTTAATGAAACTAAGTTTTTTTCAAGTCCTGGTAAAAGGTAAACACCCAAACCTGCTTTTGATGCGAAAAAGAGAGAGAAGATACCTCTGAAAACGTCCCAGCACTGTTATCAGACTGCAATACCTAAAATTCCGCCTACTAGAAATCAGTTGATGTCTTTACTCACGTTATAAAACTGAATTCATTCACGAGATATTGTTTTGACTGGAGATATACTTTTTATGTAGAAGAAAAGTATGGCCGGGTTCGAACACTCAGGGACGGACAAGCGATTTACGAGTGAATGTCGCGGTGTGCGTGCGCGCCGACCATTCCCGCCAATTATCGAGTCAGTCGGCGTGTTTCCGGAGTAGTCGACGTGTCGTTTGTTTTCCGCCGATGTTCTACCCTCCTTTCGAGGTGTAGTGTAGGAGTAATGCTGTTGTTACTACTGTTAAATGTGAATAGCCGAATAATATTTTTTTTTGCCGTTTGACTTTTAGTCAATCGTCCTTCGGACTGTGCAATTAAATTTAAATTCGTAATAACTTTTTTATTATAAGTAATAATATAGTAATAATAATATTTTAAAAACACCTGTTACGGCGTAATGTTAGGAGACTTGTCAATAAAAGTGTTTTTTTTATCCATAATAGTGCATCTAATAAGATAATTGTATTCGTTTACACAGGTTACAGCATGTAAGACATACTAACGTATAAGTCATAATGCGCAGTTCACATATGACAATAACACTGCAATAATTTAAATGCGCTTATTTGTTCTTGATTCGAAAAGCGGTGCTTTTATTGGAATTTGCTACAACAGAATTGTCTCTCCAATTTGTTTTGTGAGGCTGCATACTCCACTAGAGTGAAAGGCACGGCACTGTTTTTTTGTTCTAAATCCTGCGTTTAACAAGAGATGGCGTCATTGAAAAAACCCCCTTCAGCAATTCGGACACTGATTTGAAGGAGAAAAGGGCTATACAGGTGAATCCGTCGATTTTACATGCACATATCCCATGTAAGCATGAGGTGTGCCAATAGCATTTGGTCGGAAAAAGTCAGCCTTTGATTTACTTCGAACCTATCTGATGCTGCTACAGCTTGCAGCATTGTCCTTCCAATTAGGCAATTTTAGGCACATCTCTTTCTCTGTTTTTCACCTAAACTAACAGCAATGTTCCACTGTTCTGAAACAGACTTTCTGCACCTATTTACCTTTTATTGTATGTTAAAGAGCACTTAAAACAAAATTATTTACGTGCTAAATGTTTACGGTTTGGAGTGTTATGGTTGTTCGAAATCCACTTTAAACAGTAGATCCATCTCGAATGAACTCTCACCTCCTAAAAATGTCGTTAGCGCGACAAAGCGAATGAAAACCGTCAATTACATCAAATTAAAAAGAACAACGTAACGGAACACAAATGTGAGCAAAAAATGCGCAGACAGAAGTTTCGATACCACTTGGGGAATCGTCATCAATGCAAGGAGCCAAAGATGACAAGAGTCAGAATGGGCTCCTTGCACTGATGTCGATTCTCCAAGTGGTATCAAAACAGCTGTCTGCGCATTTTTTGTTCACATTTGTGCTTCCTTACGTTGGTTTTTCAGATTTGGATTCACCAGCACAAAGGATCAACTTAGCTTTTTACGTCATTTACGTTTTCTAAGAAATGTAAGTTTACCATGGACAACATTTTTTAATGATATAAACCTAAAAATATTTTATTATATTTTTCTGTTTTCGTTATAAAATTAAGATTAACGTTTTTAGAAGATATCTTTCTAGTCCCTTTATTATGAAGCACGACCTATAGGACCCATGCTGTATATCATTCATAAATAAATGATTAAATATAAATGAATAAAGATTCACTTATATTTAATCATTTTATTCAGAAATGATAGGCAGTGATGAGTTTTTCCTTGTGGAAGGTGAAACAATAGTCGGAAAATAAATCACTAAATGAAGAAAGGAAAATAAAAATGCGCATACATACATACATTTTTCACACCTCAGCTCCTTATTATGCGCCGACACCTCACCTATCATGCTCGTGGCGTGTTTGCCATCATCGCTCATCCCTTGTCCACTTTACAATTCAAAGTCACTTACTCCCCCGTGTGCGATGACATCCATTATTTACTTGTTATGCACTGTGATCTCGCTTGCATTAACAGCGAATGGAAGACAAGAAAAAGTTATAATTTTTGAGGGAGAGAGAGAGAGAAGCTGTATGCACACACATATTTATTTCCGTTTTCAATTTTCCTTGTGATGGCTAAAGACAACATTTATTTAACACGTATTTATTTGAGTTTATGTATTTTTCTTAACTCGTGTCTTATTATGCTTATATTTAAAAGATTTTATTTGTTTTCACGATTTGTCTGTTTTTTAGTTAGTTGATTTATGAGGGGATTAAGCTAAGATTAAGTACACTTATCAGATTGTCTTGAAATATTGTACCTATATGGATTCAGGATGAGAATACAAGACTGTTAAGTTTTGACTCAAAACGCAGCATGATTTTTGAAATACGTTAAATAGCAAAAATGGAATGCCGGCCGATCATTTTTAAGAATACAACTTTGTTTGAATTTAATGTAACTGAGAACAACTTATAAGAGAAAAAAATAAAAGATTCTTTTTTAAATAAAAGGGTAAATGAATATGAAATCACGATCAAACGTTTTTCTTAAAATTTTGATCGTTATTTTATATGTTTTGTGTTTATAAATATGTCATACATCTAGAATTGTATGCCTGACATGATAATTATGAGTATACTCTTGGCTCTGACAAAAGGTATCTGAGAAAATTTCCATTTGAGAGGAAAATTATAATCAAAAATAGGTTTGTCTGTTAGAAGTCTTTGTTGGCCCCAAACAAAATTCATTACAATTTTAAAACAAGATTAATTTTCCCCTTCTTGCCTTATTTTGCCCTAGCAACACCCGGGAATATCAATCTAGTCTAAGATAAATTTCTATAATGCGACTGCAAGAAGAGTACCATCATAAATTATCATGAAAAAAGGTATCCTAAAAAATGGAAAAACAAATTATTCCATCTCTCTCCTCCCACCGTGAAAGCATTTATATGAAGAACATTCGAAACGTGGGGAAGAGGAGATCTCCCCCTAGTGTGTAAAATGCTCTTTTTTATTTATTTTAGTCTCTCCATTTTGGGGAGCTCGAGCATTGTATGTCCAGTCCCTGGACGGTCGGTATGCAATGCGAAACAATCACCGAGGATCAAGAGTAAAGAAGAAGACGGAGAGCACTCGGGATCAAGAATCCGTGACATGTTTATGGCAACGATACCTGCGGAAAAGCCGATAAATAATGTCCTTGGCCTTCCCTCGAAATAGGGATCGCTTATCGAATAATGGTTGAAATTTTGGTTGAGCCGGCTCTCATGCGTCATGCCTCCCTCAGGTGTCAGGCATCGCACCGCCGCTCAATCTACTGAGAGGAGGGATGCTGTTATCGCTGGCAATGAGGTTATTGTTGTCTGTGCACAAGGCAGGTAGGGTGATTCACCTGTCAGAACTTGGCTATGGTGTATTCTAAGATATGTGTACACATGATTTTTAGGAAAGATTTTTTTTTATCTTGTACTGGTTGATGAGTTTGGCTTGGTTCGAGTCAAATGGATAATAGGGGTGAAGAAATGAAGAATTTTGGTATTTCAGGACGTTTTCAAACATTGTATTCTAATATGCAATGTTAGACACCGTTATTATTTTTTCTTAAATTGAGTCATTCTGAATTACATTAATCAGTGTTATGTTGTTTAATTATTATCTGCAGGCCCTAGTTTAGGATTCGATCGATATCGAACGAATTTAAATGACATGTTGTGTTTGATAAAGTATTTAATATGATCTAGTATTGTTTATAACATTTGAAAGAAAAACAGAGATAAGAGAAAAACTTTAAACATCTGGCAACAGCAACAAAATACAAATTTTCAATTAATAAAAATCTTTCACTACAATGCGTAAAAAATATATCTCGTATATAAAATGCTATGTGGGTTCCTCCTGATTATATTCTGTAATTTTCGTTTTACAAATGTCATTCATTATGCGATAGCAATGCTGATGAATTTCTTTGACATATAGGTATTTCTTAGTATTAGAATTTTGAAATAATACATATTAACAGTGACGTTAAAAAAAATAAATATTTTTGTATGCAGTATTAATCTTAAATGTTTAACCAACTGAATTGTATCATAGTCGTCTAAACCGAATGATTCGTAACATGACCAATACGAATTAGATTCGGTGCAGTTCTTTGATTTTTACAATTTTGGAGCCAAAATCATTTCCACACCTCACTTATTTTCTTATGCTTTGTTTTGTTTAAAAACAGAAAAAGAAATAAAGGACGATAAATTATTTTAATGTTTACTGGGGAAACAAAATAAAAGCGAAATTCGCTAAGGATGTTAAGTACTAGTCTAAAGGAAATGCAATATAGTATTCTCGAAACGTTTTCTTCTCTATTATAGTCAATCAGGTCAAATATAACCTGGAGCCAACTACGGCTGAGTTGGCAGCGCTCCGGTCTTCAGTTTTAGCAGTTGCGGGTTCGATTCCTATTTCGGCCTTGGGTGTTTGTAATGTTTCGGAATCCACTTTAAACCAAACCAAATATGATCTCTAATTTCACTAGGGAAAATAGTCTCTTTTGCTTTGGTACAATCCGATTTCACTGGAATTAAAAATGTTTCAGCTTAGTATAGCGATAATACCGAAAAGCTTTTGCGCCTTACCCCAACAAGTTTGACCAATTATTTGTACATGCCGATCTCTTCCAACTTTCTCTGTTCCCTCCCCCTCTTTAGCAAGTCAGTGTTTTTAGTCATTGTCCTTCTCCCCTGATATCTGCGTATTGAAATGATGCTCCTTTTTAAATTATTAGTTAAATTCTCTTCTTTATTTCATTAAGAGAAGCAATATATCTATATGTATTTAAAACTTTAGAAATAAATGCACATTCTCTCTTTATCTTTTCCCTAATAATTAATTATATTTAACTTTCTTCCTTTAAGCTTTAGCTCTGATTAACTTCTAAAATTTAATCGGTTAAAAGAGACGTCCCCTAATACCGGAATCTTTCTTCCAAAACAGCTTAATTTAGAAAAAATCTTGAACTGCTAAAAGTGAAATAATACGTATTGAATATGTAAAGTAGTAATAAATGGATAATAGTCAAACTTGACTATATCTCGGTTAATTTAGAATATTGATTCAAAGGTATGCGGAGTGCCTCTTGGGGTTTCGAATAACTAAGTATATTTAATGTATCATAAACTAAAAATGTTGAAAACACATGCTCACATTCAGCAGAAAACTCTCAACCCCGATGCTTTCTCATAACTAAGGCGCGGGTTTTGACAATCATTACATTTTTAGGCGTTTTTTGCATTTTTTCAGATTTTTCCCTTTTTAGAGCATTTTTAGCCTTTTATAGGGCATTTTATGTGTTTTTGAGTCATTATTTAGCATTTTGTCAGGTTTAGCAGCAATATTTACATAATTTTCTGTTTGAGGGAATTTTTACTTTTTTCAGCTTACAATTTCGTTACATATTTCACGTTTTTCAGAAATTGTGATGCCATGATACCTATGTTGTCTATATTTTTTGTGGTGTACACGAGTGTCCTCTCGCTTGACCCTCTTCAAATGAAGCTAAGTTGGAATCGATTTAAACCTACTAATCTTTCTAAATCTTTCACAAAAAGTAAAGCTGAGGCTTTAAACAACGAAGGAAAATCGAGCGTGTAACCAAAGCTGTATTTTCGTATATGCACAGTCGTAGACATTGGAAGAAGTTTTTTTAAAGTATAAAAACATACATTCCGATTGTAGATGATCGCTTAAATATAACAACATCAAAAAGCACCAGATGATTCAATATAATTAGGCTTTGATTAATGAAAAATATAGATTTAGTTCAAGGCAACAAATCTTTCAAACTCATACTTGAATACATTTCTTAATACAAAAATTAGACTATTTACATTTAGCTAAAATTATTTATATTTGCATCATGACTTTATATAAGTTTTACTGTATCCTTCGTTTAGGTATTATTTTAATTATTAGGTAATTGTTTTAACATATAGTAATATAAAATTTTAAGTGCATAAGTGCATTTTTAAGTGTCTTAACTGCATTTTATAAAAATTTTTGAATCATTTTTTTATGTCATCAAAATCCGCGCATTACTTATAACTAAGGCGCGGATTTTGATGATAATTGCATTTTTTCAAGCATTTTCCGTTTTTCCTTCTCTTTTCTTTTCGGAGCCATTTTTAGGGCATTTTCTGTGTTTCCAAGGGAATATTTGGTATTTTATAGGGTTTTGCAGTAACATTTAGCATTTTTACAAAATTTTGTGTTTGAGACACATTTTATTTTTTATTTCAGTTTACAGTTTTGCTAATTTACGTTTTAACTTTCACGCTAAAGTTATTGATATTTGTGCTATGACTTTATAAAATTTATTGTTTGCATCTTCGGTTTAAATAAATACTTTTAACATCATAGAAATATTAAATTTAAATATATTTTAAAGACATTTTTTGAGTGTTTTGTCGGCATTTTTTAAAACAATTTAAAGCATGTGACTATTGGGCACGATTTTAAATTTACTTCTTTTTAGCAGTGCTTTAACAATAAAAAGAAAAAAAATGTCATGAAGATCTCTAAAATTGCTGCTAGGTTTTTCCTTATGAGTGTAAAGTTGGCTTACGTGTAGTGGCGCCATCTTGCGCTGAAAAGCTATATTATCATTGTTCCGAATGCTTTCGGTGCATGTATTCAAAGAAAGTTTTCAATAAAATAAAATAAAACCATTTTTTGAGTTTAGATAATATCCGGTCCGTCCGGTATAAAGCATTACATAAATATACAGTGAAATTCCCGTACAACGATATTATGGGGGCCGAGTAAAATGATCGCTGTAAAGGGAGTTATCATTATAAAGAGAGGTACAAGTACAATGTGAAAACTGATCATTTAAGTAGTATATTTAACCCGCATCCTCATTTTGAATCTATTTATAGTTACGTTTTCCCGTAGAGACACATAATATAGCGAGATACTAATAATATTTAATTTAACTTTTTATATCTTCAGTTATAGTATAATGCAACAGGAAGGATATTTGGATACAGGGTAGTAATTGCACTAATAAACATACTTTAACGTATTTTATTAGAAGAAATAGTAAAAAAGGTACAATCATAAAAGAGAAAAATAATTTCAAATTTTTGCAAATATTTTTATTTCAGAATACCATTTATCTAATTTTCTTTAATGCTTTTAAAATTTATCTTTCTGGTAAAAGTCATATCGACACACACAAAAATGGTACATAAAAATTCTAAACTGATAAGCTGCATTAATTCAAAAATGTATTAGTAATTATTATTATAGAGAAAATATGTGTTATAAAGTAATATGAAATTTATTATGAATTAATATTTTTAATATAATCAATTTTTTAAGAAATAAATTCAAAACTATCATTTCACTGTTTTATATTATAGGGGAAGCTAGGGAGGTTCGATCATAGGGAAGGTTTGACCCATCCTACTTTTTTCATATTTAAAGATTTATTTAAATGATGAGCAGCAGATAGCAGTACAATATCAAGCAGAATAACATGTTACTTAATATTATATAATTATTTAATATTATTCTTAATTCATTTTTCTAATTTAAGGTATTTTCATTTGCAAATAGAACCAAGGAGTAATCACAAGTGATAGTTTTTTCAGCCCAAAAGAACCATGGAGTAATCACAAGTGATAGTTGTTTTTTTTTATTGCTGTAAGTTCATCTCTCCTGTGCCATTTGCCAGTAACATATAT
>Ga0115856_100052_pt1 | contig 30938 bp, 17 predicted proteins | sample InSIn4gowninarea_FD_83870 | JGI IMG/M metagenome (GOLD analysis project Ga0115856, IMG submission 83870)
ATAAATTTCTTCAAGAAAGGTTTATTTCATACTTTTGTAATAAGCTGAGTCTTTGATCAAAAGTAAAAAACTACAAATACAGTTGATTTAGAATGATGAATTGGTAAGCATAAAATGTGTATTTTTTCTCGCTTTTTATTTGCCCAATTACTAATACGTCTATTTATGTGTTTACATTACAGATAATTTCTGTAGTTTATGTATTTTCAAACGCCGAATTTTCTAGCATTTTTTTGGTATAATATGGCGGATGCGTTCGCTACTCCAGATAATTCGGTTAGAGGCGGTCATTCAGGTTTCAGGTTCAGCAGAAGGTATATTGAACAGTAAAGAAACTGATATAAATGAGTCTAAATTTGGGTTGTTTCTCCGGAGAAAAGGCTGCCGTTATGGATTTTCGTAGACTCGCAAAGGTTACCTGAAGATTGTATCTCTGTTTTTAACCTAAAAGAGGTACTCTAATGCATGTAGACTTCAATTATTTGCAAAGTAACTCACGACGAAACAAATACACTTTGGCTCAGTATTCGCTTGTTTAAGTTATATTAACAGAACAATATTTTTTATTAACTTAAAAATGCTTTGTCAAAATCAATTATTTATTTATATTTGTTGGTGCCCATTGGATTTCCCCAAATTCGTTATAAGGAATCATTTTCAAGGTTTACTCATTATGAAAAGTACGATGTAACATAATAATTCAATTACCTAATTAGAGTGGCAAAAAACACTAAAGGGGTTAATTGTTCCTTCAAATAAGAAGCAGATTTAACTATGGAAAAGGACAAATCCTCAGGGAAATCGAACGTTGATGCAGCATAATGTTTCCAGACTAGACTCCATAAAAATGTAGAACTTTTAGCTGAACAAACAGGCCTCAATGTTTGATTTAGAAAAACGCGTGCGAGAAGCTGAGTGAGCCTAAAGTAAAATTCTTACATGTAACCTTTTTATTTCTTTTAGGTTTTAAATGCACAAATTGTGGTTCCTTCCAAAACATTTTCTTAGTATACATGAAAATCAAAACCGCCACGTTTACCGTAGCAATAATTTCAGACGCAAAGTAGTGATGTATTTGCATGCCAAATAAATAAAAAAAAATGTAATGGCCTTAACCAATCGAAACGAAATTTCCAGAGATTATTATTGAAATACAAATTATTTTTAAAACAATGCAGTTCTGACAGATATGGTTACAATGAAATCATTTTTGGGATTTCCGGAACTTACGGTTTTCTTGCGCGAATAGAGCAGAGCATTAGAAACATAAATGAACTTGGAACGATACATGAAGAGATTTCCTATGAATATCATTTAAAAGGATATATGGCAATAAAAAAAGATAAGAGAATTAAAATTTTTTAACACGTTTTCTACATGCTCACCTTTTTAGTTGCGCCACAGCTACAAAGGGCGACACAAGAGAAGCTTCGATGCGTTTTGTATATTTCACATAATTTGCATAATACGTCTTCATCTGCAACAGGTGGGCATATTGAAAACTTGTAAAAAAATTACATTATTAGGAATTTGTTACGCTGAGCACACCAACAGGTTCAAATTATGGAGAGTTTAGTGGCTAAAAGGTCTACTAACTAGATAAATAATATAGTGCAGTCGATTTATAATAATTTTAATTAATGACTATGAAACAACCACAGAAATTCTTCCATATTGTTAATTAAAGAATGGAATAATTATGTCAATATTATTATACAGTTTACACACTCGAAAAAGTTACATTAAAATTACACGCCATTTACTTCTAATTAGTGCCAATAAAGTTCCAACGGAGCTGATGGACACTTGTTCCATAAGGCGCCGTGCTCGAAGCACACGTGCGCGAAGCTCACAGTAGGGGAATCGTGTTCCTAGCTCACACTGACCAGGATCTCGTGCTCGAAGCTCACACAGTCACCCCTTTCCCGACCCCCCGACGTATCGACTTTGCAACGCATCCCTTTTCCCCCAAGAACGAAGTGGGAGGTACGAGGAAGAAGGTTTTATTTTATTATTTCGTTAACTCCGACAGCTATAAAAGGAATCAGCTTTTTTTGGTTAATATTTTGGGATTTATGATCAACTTTCCCTCACGCTTTTATCCCAGGCTTGGGACTGGGCAATGTCAGTTAAGACACTGGCGGTGTAAAAGTTGCAGGCAATTTGCCCTTTGTCTCTCTATTTTTTATATTTTTATTATTTTTTAACTTTTTTTATTTTTCCATTATGCTTTTTTTTATACTGCAGGTTGAAAACTTGCCATTGTCATGTTTACCAAATTATTCCATTATTTCATTTCCAAATTATTCCATTTTTGTCTCGTAAATTAGGGAGGCCAAACACTTGTGTAGATTATTTGACCGCCTGTAGTCTTGCATAATGTTTTCAATGCTTTTATAGCTCCTGCCTCAAAATCCATTTTTATAACTCCTATATTTCAAACAAATATTTCAAATTAATTCAGTGATTTCATTTAATATGAATATTCATAATCTATTCTTATTTGTAATTGGATTAAACTTCATTTTAAAGGTAATAAACCTGTTATATATTTTTAATAAGAAATAACTACAAAGAAGCATGCTATAAAATTATATATGATTATCCTGTCAACTTGTTTTAAGAGCTGGGTAATTGTAACTTTGTATGTATGAAACTTATGGATAGTTAAGTAATGAAATTTCATTGAAAAAGAAAATATTTAATTATATAATTTATACTTTACTTTAAATTTCAGTTTTATTTTTTATTTTATTTTATATTAAAACTGATTTTTATGCCTATTCCATAAACATTAGATATATAACTTACTTTATTAGCCATTGAGACAGTAATTATCAGTGGCATAGCATTAGTTTTAGTTAGGGGAATGCTGAACTAATATCTTAAAAAAATGAAATGGAATTATTAATATTTAAATCATGTTTAAAGCTATTGAATAATATTGAAATGTTAACACTCAATGTCATTTATTGATACTGTATAAATAAAACTAAAAAATATAGTTATTTAAGTTTTAAATAGTGTTCATATTCCTTAAACATTTTGTATGTTAAAATCATTACAGGCATTTGCTTGGTATTTAAAACACTCAGATATGAACATATACATTGAATGTAAGATATTACTCAGATGACTATAGGAATTAAAACAAATACTCATATGTACATTGATGTAATCGTAAACCATTCACTGCCTGTTATGCTCAACTACAACTACAACATGCTGGCACATGCTATTATGCCAAATCCATGCATAACAGAAAACTTTGTTGAAAAAAAAAGCAGAAAAGTTGGGCAGATATTGATTATTAGAAATTAGATCAATGGGAAATTCAGCATGTTGAAATTGATAAAAGATGGGTGGAAATATTTAACCATTTCTAAAATGAAGACATTCCATAAATGAAAATGTAGTTATTCCTTTTTAATTTACTTTGTGCTAATCTGGAAATGATACAGCAGTTTAAAGAGTTTTTTCAGTTGGTAGTAATTTTTGGACAAGTGAGAAAATTAGGATTGAATGGTGATACTCTAGCTGCAATACTTTTTGAAACTTATATTTCTTGTCCCGAAATTTACAATTTATTATGAGAAAATGATATATTGATAAAAAATATTCAGTCAGTGGAAGAAAATACTTGTTTAATTAAGTACTAAAAATGGATATAAGGATAATTAGTCTACTTTTGTTTGAATTAATAAAATGTCTCATTTATTTACGCCGTACTTTTAAAAATTCTTTTTACCTCGTTTTCATTAAAAAAAATTGGTCACCTTACCCCTCTCTCCTTAATAAGCACTCAACATCAATTCCCTTTTCGCCCAATCCATAGCTAACACTCATTTGCGAAAGCAGAAAGTAGGCAGTTCGAGAAAAAGGGGATAAACATTCATTTCTGGTAACCATGACATCGCCTTTTCAGTGACGTTTATTAGTGATGTTATGTTTTAGATATCATGCTGCCGATACGTAAAACATAGTGTGATATGCCCTTTACGATTACCATCTATTTGGGCAATGTCTGGAACGCAAGAGTGTTCTGTTTTTCCCATTATTTCAAATTTTAAATTTTTTTAAAGCTGATTCCTTTTATAACTGTCGGAGTTAACGAAATAATAAAATAAAACCTTCTCCCTCGTCCCCCCCACTTCGTTCTTGGGGGAAAAGGGATGCGTTGCAAAGTCGATACGTCGGGGGGTCGGGGAAAGGGGTGAATGTGTGAGCTTCGAGCACGAGATCCTGATCAGTGTGAGCTAGAAACACGATTCCCCTACTGTGAGCTTCGCGCACGTGAGCTTCGAGCACGACACCGTTCCATAAGGGGACGTACAAGCGGGTATAGATTATTTGTCAAAAGAAAATGACGCAATGCAATACGTGATATTTTGCTCATATGCTATACTGGTTCTCTAAACAATAAATATACCTTTATATTTTCTTATAAAAGAAAATATAAAGCGAACATTATATTATGCGAACTGCGCTGCGCTGAATTTTTGCAGAAGTGGATTTTCATTGAATAACATATATATATATATACAGTAAAGCACCGTTTATACGTCTTTCAAGGGACCGATAAAAATCGACGTATAAATGAAAAGACGTATAAATGAAATTTTAGTAAATAACTTTGGTTATTATAAATTTAAGTGCTATTAATGCAATTTTTTAATGATAACAATTTTAAATCTTTTAATAATAATAATATAAATTATATTAACATTATACTATTATTATTAAATTAAACTTATATCATAAAATTGAGAAAAACCATACTTTTTTTATATATCTTGAATACTCCATTTCTTCCTTTATACAATTTATATTACATGTTGTAAAGCGTTTAAAATTTTTAAAAATCTTTAATCGTTGTTTGACGTGTTGATTGTCTGCGAGCATTGAGCACAGCTTTATGTATAGAATTTAGTTCATGAATATCTTCACAAGCATTTCGTTGAAAAAAGAAAAAAAAAAAGTAAGTTTTTTAATGGATTTATTGCTTTTTTAAAAGGTGGAAATTATTTCTTCACTGTCTTCTTCGTCGCTTGAATTACTATCTCCACACAGTTCATCATCTGTCAATATTTCTCAAGTACTCAAAGACGAAAGAATTCATTGACAAACGAAGTCACCAGAGACTTAGAGACGAGACCAGTTTGATAACTTGACCCTGAAATGACCCTCTTATTATCCTTTTTTCACCCCTTTAAGACATGGGTTGTTGCAGAATCTTCACCCCTCTTTCTTTTGTTTGACTGAACCCGGTTTTCCAGGAAATAGACCTTGGACCGGAAAAATAACCACCGCGACAGAAATTTTACGAATCACAGAAAAGGAGAAAAAGACGTATAACTGAAACTTTCCATGCTTTGCGTCGCATAAATGAAGTTACATTATCATTAAAATAAATAGGAATGAATCGGGACCGAGATGAAACGACGTATAAATGTAAACGACGAATAAACGAAAAACGTATAAACGGTGCTTTACTGTATATGCATATATATGTTCCATAGATACATGACCTGCAAGGAACTCTTTTTATTAACGTATTATTATTAGACTTAGGAATGTCATTAGAGAAAGTGACTATAAATGACACCACCTCCAAAAATGTATTTAGATTAAATTAGAATCTACGAAGTTTAAAAAAGTAATGGATCGAAATTAATGATAAAATAATTAATAATAAATAATAATAATAAATAAATAAATAATAATAATAATAATAATAATACATAATACATAATTAAAATCAATAATAAGTAATTATACAAATGCCAGGCATTTGACCACTAATTATAATTAATCGAAAACATTGTAAAAAAATGTTTCTTGTTCCTAGGCCAATGTATTCTAATGTTTCACTACTAAAAATAAAATGGCTGCCAGACAAAACAATGTTTCAGTGTAAATACCATAACGTTTTTGCTAAAAAATATAAAGAATTCAACACTAACGTAGTTAAAATGTGATAGATACAAAAAAAAGTTAAGAAAAGTAATGAAAAACATCACCTTTAGAATTTAATGAAATTATTCACAGGTTTTTTTAATGCTTTTTTAATACACTTTTTCATTTGAAATCATATTATTTACCTTCCATCAGTCTGAAACATCACCGGGATAACATTCTACCACACTTTCATCAACATATTCGTTCTCATTGGTATATAATAAACGTTCGTATAACTGACGTCACTCCCACTTGAAAGCTCTAGAGCCTCTTAACCATCTCATCATTCAACGCATCCACATGATTAAATAAAAGTTAATCTCCACAATCTCTTTCATTACATCAACACTCGGCCTCTTGACTACTCCTCGTAAGAACTCTGTCCTTCATTGTATAACTCTAGCCTAATATATTCTTCACGAGTAGCAGGTCGAGTCACGGAATCCAATATGCTTTCTGATTCTTTTACCAATACTGCTTATTTTACCTCTTTAACTGAGTCTTCTTAAGAATAACTTGTCCTTTTATTCTGAAAAGATATGCTGCAAGACTCAACTATCTATCGGAATTTAGGAAGTGCAAAATACATTACGGATTGCAGAGTACGAAAGGTTAAAGATCCGACATTCACTTTTTTGTTATATGACATGCTATTATCGCCTAGAAACATCAGTCAGCCACAAGAACTGCAAGTTATATTCGTAGCTTACATTGTGTTGCTCCCAACTGTTCTACGCCATTCTAAGCTATGGCTCATGTGTTTGCTATTCAGTAGAGGTACATTTATAGTTGAATGCGCAAAATTTGTAATTATAAATGCAAAGAGAAACTACAAAATATAGAAGAAGCCACAAGACAAGAAGCGAAGCAACGTAATATATGCTATGAAGAAGACAAGAGTTGAGAGCAAACATAAGTAACACAGCAACGAAAAGCATACTACACTCACAAATTCATTTTAGTCATTACAGAACTAAACTTGTAAGGTACTACACATATCGTGTTTAGTTTTATAGGCATTTCTGTAAATGTAAGCTAATTTTTAGTTAACTTCTCTGATTCGTTGTACATCATTTATAGCCACGTCCATCTTGTAGTCTACATAAGACCACTGTATTCACCATTCTCGGCGACCGTTTCAGCTTGCCACGCTAGATTCTGTAGTTCAATCCCAAATAGCGGTTGTTTCTGCATATTGTTATTACATTAATTTGCCTTTTAGCACTTCTAAGTGTAGTTTGACATTTTCACTTATGTTCTGCACATCATTATTACATTCGATGATAATATGGCTTTTAGCACTTCCCATTATTTTGACATTGTCACTTTTCCGATGCTCTATCATCCCGTATATCTCGGACAAGTGAGGCCCAGTTGCATTTATATTCAAACTTTAACATCTTAAACTTCCGTACCTCAAAAAGATTCATATCTAAATAAACAATTCTGCCATCACCTCGTAATTAAAACTTTAAAAGACCCACTTTTTATCGAAGTATGTTTCTTAAAACCTGCCTGTTTCGAATTATTAAAACTATTTAAAGATTTCAATTTCTCTCCATTTCGTAAAACGTACAAGTGGCTGATGTACAATCGTCATTCCTAGAAAGAACGTCACGTGACTCGCAGGCTCTTTTCGTTTTCCAGAAATTCCTCTTAAAATTGAGTGAGATGTAAGACCAGTCTCCCCAAAATTGATTTGAAATTTTTATGGAGATGGATCGGAAGACGATGAATATACGTGATACCGAGTGCCAGTGGTAATCCCAAATGATATAATTTGCAGATGTAGCAGAAGCACTCAGATTTTTAAATTACAAAGAAATAAAACACAGAGATTAATAAGGTAAAATCACAGTGGAAAAATACGAAGAAATGAATCGAAAAATTGCTTGGTTACAAACAATTAATGAACAGAAATGGACAAAAACTAAACAATAATCCTTGTAGTAAAATTAATTCAGAAAGCAATCAAATTTATTTCTTGTAAAAACTATAGAAATTTAAAAACTTGGATGAAATATACTAGCATCACAAAATTAAAAAAACCTTAAAATTGTAATTTGAATTTTAACAAGTTCCTGTTTTGTTGTTTTTAACCCCATTTGTCCGATGGTATCGGCTCAAGCCCTGAAAGATGGTAATGGGGTAAGGGGGAGGGTTTTCATTCAATCGAACCCCAGTGGAAAGAAGTGTGTCTTGGTTATTTTTGATCTCTTCAGCCAATGATGATGAGATTGCTCCCGATGAGAGACCGTCACCTAACTTGGCACCCTTAGAGGTATAAATGAGACATTAGAGTCATGGAGTTGCTGTTTTAATACAAAGAAAAAAAAGCGTTTGAAAACAAAATAGCTATAAATGCAATCGCATCACATGACCAATGCAGTAATCAATTTGATTTGAAATTGATTTGTATTTTTGACAACTGTTGTGTTACTCCAGAGCAGTGATTCTCAACCACTGTGCCGCGGCACTTTTGTGTGCCGCGAAATTTTTAAAGTGTGCCGCCAAGTTTTAAAAATGTATATAGCAATTTGGAAAAGTTTGAGTTCCAAAGGATTTTAATAAAACTATTCATAAAGTTGTTATTAAACATTTGACAACATTAGAGGAGAGAATCGTTCATTATTTCCCAAATTTAGTTATAATAAATTTGATTGTGATAACGAATACTTTTTTTTAAAATTAATTCTGGATGAAGCGAAAAAACTAGTTTCGGTTTTTAATAATCGAGATTTAATTAAACATTCGGAAGAATCAATTAATTCATTTTTACGTGAACTCAGATTTTCAGTATTAATCAGCAACATTTAACGAGACTGTTAAATGTAGAAGACGAGCGTAGAATTGTTATTTTTAAGACCAAAATACAAATGAAAATATCAAAAATCATCAAGCTCTAATTTCTCATTAGAAGTATTCTTATTATTGACTTGTAATTAATTCCTTAATATACGTACTGTTGCTTTTGGAGTGCATATTATTTTATTTTGCATTCAAAATTATTATCATAAACTATTTTATACAGTGTATTATAGGTAAGTCAATAACTTTTAAATTATATTTTTCTTTGTGTGTCGCCAAATTTTGAAATCGTTAAAAGTGTGCCGCGACAAAAAAAAGGGTTGAGAATCATTGCTCTAGAGTTTCCTTGCGTTATATTTTCTATAGTTAGTTTCTACTAAGAGTTTCATTTAATCAGTTTTATCTAAGTCAGCAAAATTATATCTGAAGAAATGAAACTTGCATTTAATTAAAACAAAATTTAAGTTGCAATGAAATTTAAGTTAAACGACTTTTTATTCGATTTCATATTTATTTAGCCATTTACTTAAAAAACGTAACCGACCTCTCTCTCGATAAAATTTATGCTAAGCGTGCTCTTCGGAAACCAATAATTATATCTAGTTTTTGAAAGAAAATCGACAATTGGTCGGACTGTTACCAGATTAATAACGATTTTTCGATTTATTAATAAAAAAATTCTGGAACCGGAATCCTATTTATTCGAAACCTAAATAGTAATCTTATTCTAGTTTGAAACGTTAAGAATAAACGTTTTTGAAATTTTAAATGTAAACACTGACCTTACCCTCGTTTTAAATTTTAAGCATAAAATTTTCTGAATATTTATACATAAATCGAGTGGCCTTACGTTTGTTTCTAACATTTTGCAAAATGTCATCAAGATCGGAATCAAACTGTAGGTTTTTCTGAATAACATACAAATTTACAGTTGTACGCATAGATTTGTGTGCATGAATTATGCACACACACAGACATAAGCATCCATCCTGTTACAGTCGAGCCCGCTTAATGGAATAGCCAATTTGCCACAAAAACTTATTCTAATAAGCGGGATATTCCATTATCCGGGATCACATTGACACGCTCACAATGTATCAAATCACATATAAATCTAGACAGCACTAAAACTACTAATTGTAGGCATATTTGAACTATTGTAATTAGAAGTCTGTTAATTAAAAGTGAGAAAAATATAATTATTTCAAAATTTAGACTAATGGAAAACGAGGTATTTTGTTGTAGAATACATTTCCCTTAATTTTTGGAAAATACCAATTAAAATGTTACTTGTTTCTTGCAAAAGAAGTCAGATAGTTTAGACCATTAACTACACTGTGTATGAAGCATATCTGTTTTTTGATGTTCTATTTTCTAAATTAGATTGTGTAATACAATGAAAATGCATAAGCTTCATTTTTACATAAAGATGCGTAACTAGAACAATACGGACGTTTGCACACTTTCTTTAAAGTGAGAAAATTGCTCTGAAATACATTCAGTTTCTGCACTATCAAAATGGTCTTCTCGGAAACAAATTCTGAAAAGAAGTTTGAGAAATGGAAACAGATTGATATCGTCATTGGTTAAAATTAGTCCTTTAAGCGGGACAACTCTGAACATGGTATTCCATTAACCGGGAAATTTAACAAAAAAGCTAATTACTGCGGTTTGGTACATTGAAATTTTATTACATTAAGCGGGATATTCCTTTAACCGATATTCCATTAAGCGGGTTCGACTGATATAGGCAGTTGTAAGCGCAAGCGAATGTATTATTTAAGAATCCATTTACAACATAACATTTGCTGTATTTCACTGTTTACAAAATTCATAAAAAGAATTCCAAGTTTCTTGGGTGCAAAGCGTATTTTCAATTTCAACCCTATAATAAAGCATGGCCAAGCTTTAACAGAACTATTTTAGAAACTTCTCGAATCTTTTCAAATGTATTACCTATAATATACCTGCGTTTTCCTTGCATTAAACATGTTTTTCACAAATTCGGATGAAAACATGACGTTTATGAGTTTTGTAGTGGAGTTGGTTCCATCTGAGGTGATGAAAAATACAGCAGCACATTTTCCCGTCAAAACATTTTTTCTCGTTTACTCCATGCACAGGTTTTCTGCATCAAAAATTCCATCTAGGAATTCCTCCGCTGAACTCACTGAGGGAAGTTCTACAAAAAGGATTTCACGAACTTAAACATTAAGTTGAACTGTGAATTGAATACAGATTGGATAAATCTTTAAAAACGTTTTCAGAATAAATGTCGTTTACTCCCATGAACAAAAATTTATTTCAAACGTTTTTATGATCGACTGTTACGTATTTTTCCCCACATTCCTGTTATACCTGAAAAATGTATTAAGTAAAAATAGCATTTTTTAAAAGTACATTATATACCGTAATTTCGGCTAGATAAGCCACACCATCGTATAAGCCGCATCACCGAAATTGCTTGCATGAAATTATTTCGATATTTCCATTCAAGTAAACACATACATATAAAATAAAATTCATGCAAAAACATAAATCATACAAATAATATATTATAAAAAATAATAAATGTACAAATATATAAATTATAGTATTTAAAAAGAAAATATATTTTAACTATTGAACTTAAATACAATAATAAATGTGTACAAACTTATAAACCTTCATCAGTTACATATGATGCAGTACCATAATCAGGGCGGCGAAGTAGATTTCGTTTTGAGACCAGGTCAGAAAAGGAAAAGATACGAAAATGAAACAGATAAAGTTTTTATATTTTTATAAATTTTTATTACGTGAATTCATTACACTTTGAATTCCGAATAAAATTATCGAAATTACCGAGGATATACTTACGGACTTCCAAGAATCACCTGCCAGACTTTTGAAAATTTCTGGCAGGTGAAACTGGAAACTATGGAACTGCGTGAATACAAATATATATAGAAAAGGGAAAAGCATCGTTTGCTCAAATGAAAGTCTGTGTATTGGAGCAAGTTAATGACAAAGAGAAGCAGACAGCTGCTTTAAAGTCACATGGAACATAGTTTTCAGTGCAAGCCAAGTCTAAAACAACTAATATTGTTTACAGCAAACGATACACTCCGGGACTTCTATTCATGTAAATTCATCACAGCGTAGGTGCTTTTCAGAAAAGAGTAAATAAGTCATGATGGATAAAAAGAAGTCCCTATCGTATAAGCCGCACTGGCGTATAGGCCGCAGTAGATAAAATTTTACTCTTAAACACGCATAAGCCGCGGCTTATCTACCAGAAATTACGGTAATTTGTTTCTGTAGTCTTCGTGTAGGTAAATATGTCCTGATGTTTAAACCATCTCTGCGGGCCATCTAGATGCAGTATTAGGAAGGCCAATAGATATCAAAGCCAAAGCATTGGATAAATATTGTAGGATTTTATGACGATTCGTCACACACAAATCATTGCAGCAAAACTTATGGGAAACAAAATCGACGCAGGGACTATTTGTCTACGCCACATGAGTCACTTCAAAAAGTGACTTGGAATGTCAAGATGGACATAACGGGCAATTAGAAAAAAGCTAATGGTATAGCTAAAAGTGACGTGAAGATGATGACCTTGACTTATCATAACTCATCTGAAAAAAAAAGCTTTTGCAAAAGAAATACAAAAAAAAAATACGAAATAGGTATTATATGACATGCATTAGTTTGCTATGTACCCCTGTTAGTATGCATACGTATTTTTTACTTATTAATAAATGCTTTGAAAATTTTCTTGCATGCATAACATTTCGTATCATATACCAATCAAATATCAAGTACCATTCAGTACCATTCCAGATCAGTTTCACTTCGAGACAGTCCATATCATTAGACCGTAGACCACGTATTATGCGTGTGCGTGGGTATTAATTATATCCATCACTTTATTAAATGCCATCATCTTGTTTTCCAATATCCTACTATAGCAAAACATTTTGATACATTATAGGCCTTAACAAGTACAAAAGCTTTTTCCATTAACCGATTCAAGTTGCTTTACGGAAATTTATTTCGTTTTTTTACTGGACATCACGTAGAATTTGATCCACTAACTTCTACAAGCTTTTTATGTTTCTAAACTTTCTTGTATTATACGTCTACCAGTAATCCTATAAATCTTTGTTTACATATATTTTTATAAAGGTTTTTAAATAGAGTGAATTTTTGCTGTTATGTGATGCATGTAAGGAAAGAAAGGTTTCGGCAAAGAAATGGTGTCTATGACTTCAGATTTGCAATTGCAAAACAATCAGTTAAACTGGATCATTATTATTTATTATATTTGCCGTATCTCACATTTTTACAGGATAAGAAATACACAGCGCAATATTTATTAAATCTATGTCACCAAACTCTGCTTTTACGTCTCATAAATACGCATTCCCACGTCCGTAAAATATTTCGGCATTGTCAAATCGTAAATGTTCGTTCTGAGTTCAATGCATTTTTTTCTCTGTTCGAAAAGAAGTATTTCTTCAGAAGGACTTTTACGATATTTCCAGGACCAGAAATCTAAACGGTGTGAGTTTTGACAAGAAATACCTTGACATACCGTAACCATGGTAACCGCTTTTCAGGTGATGCAATTTACATCACTGAATTCTGCAAAACCCCATTCAGTGTAAGAAAAAGAGAGAAAATTTTAGAAAGGATGAAAATGAAATTCTCTTGGTGAATTTCTGGATAGGTATGCTTTCAAATATGCATATAGCAACTTTCTAAATTTACTAAGAGGTTTACGTGTATGTTTGTTGAAGATTAAAAGATTACATACAATATATTTAGGTTACTAATATAGTTTATTAAAAAGATGTTTTTATAAAACTAAATATATAAGAGAAAAATCGAATGGTTGAATTCTACCTGCCAATAAATGTAGTTTTAATTTCTCACCGGTATCTGGCAACAATCCGTTGGCAATGTTCACAGCAGCTTTGTCAGTTCGAGTGTCCAGATATCTTTTTCACAGGAGACTGAATCTGGCGTTAGAGTGTACGCAATAAAACCAGCTGTCTGTATATTCCTCACACGTGCGCATATACGCAATTGTTAAAACTGGAATTACAAACATCAAACACGTTAGTTATGGCCAGTAGGCCGGTAAGATATTGAGCGATGAATTCCGCTTTATTCTGAATCCGCAATATAATAACAAGAATAGCAAACCTTCGTTTAACGTGCCTGTAGCTACTAAGGAAAATCATATCTTATTGAATTGGAGAGGATGTTTACATAATTTATAATATATATATATATATATATATATATATATATATATGCTTTTAGCACAGTTTAATTAATATTTAACATATAAAAGGATTATTTTTAATTTTTAAGTGTTGGATCTGGTACGGTTTTTGTACTATAAATATACATCGTGTTTTTTTTTTTTTTTGATAGAGAGTGTTTTTGTGATATTTCCTGTGTTATTGATTTCTCTCTGTCGTCTATTATTTTCAGACTGTATCAGTCGTAATGGGTTTCCGTTTAGAAAGAGCTAATTTCAAGATACCAAAGGCACAATAATCGATGAGTGAAACAGCAGAGGTCATTGCAGGCATGTGCCGAAAAGGTATGTATGCAGTACTTTTATCCAACTACTTTTTTCGAGAAACGTAGAGGTAGTTTTTGGAGTATGAACTTGATGTGAAGTTTCACTCTGAAAGCCATTGGGATGAGTAAATAAAATTTCTTCCGGATGTAAAACATTCTCGACAGTTGTATGCTAAGTTGATATTTAAGATTTCCATCCACTTTTCTTATTTTCAGAATATTCTTTATATTAAAAACGTACGAATTTGGACTTTTGGGAAGCTTTCCATTTTCCGAAAAATTCTAACACTTTATTTAATCTTTCTCGTACACCGTATTTTCCAAATATTTGGAAAACACCATGATTTTCCCCCGCTTTTTTGCACGTTTTCCTTTTTTCCTTCATTTTTTCTTATTTTGTCAACAGATGGCGTTAGGTATCCCATCAGTCATGTTTATAAGGCCCCGCATCTTTCCTCCCCCCCCTTTTTTCTAGGCTCTAAAAGTCTTTCTATTCCCTTAAAGACACAGTTATACTTTTCCTTAAAAACATCTATTTGCTCTTTTTGGTGTTTATTTGTGCTTTATACACCTTGGAATTTTTGCTTTAGTATTCATTATATTATCGTAACCAGGTTTCTATTCTTTCCTTTTCGTTTTTTTTTATAATAAATAGGCCTTTTTTACAGACATTCAGGCAAGTTTATGCTTTATCAAGAGTGATAATGCATTTTCGCTTATCTCCTGACTAAGATGTTTTCATAGAGAATTTTTCAAATCGTTCCGTACCAACGTGGACCAGTCGTAGAAGCTCGGTTCCGAATAGAACACCGAATGTGAACCAAGGCCTGAGGCCAGTGCTTGGGAGGGCAACCACTTCTCGTCAGCTGGTTGACACGCAGAACTGTGTTCGCTAAAGGGAGCTGGTGCACGTAAAATCTACCTACTGGTACTCGCTTAAAATGGAAGGCGTTTGCCTGTAAAAAGAACTTGGCCCGACCATGAAATTGGGCAAGTAGGAGCAAGTCACAACAACAAAAAGTTGTTCCGTGACGAGACGCATGTCTCACAAAAACCTTTCAGCATTTGAGTTTTTGCTTGTCTCAGTTGTAAGTCATCGTTTGCAACTGATTTCTGCATCAGTGGATTTTTTTTTCTTCGAATGGTTTAACTTTCGAATCATTAGATTCGGAGCGCAAATGTTCGGATACATAGAAAAAGGTGAATTTGGAGACTTTTCTTTCTATGTATAACAAACAACGTCAACATCATTGACTTTTTTTACCTTTCAGAGTAATACAATTTATCTTGTTTGCACGCTTAAATTTTAATATCACGCATTTCACAAAGTTGAATTATGTTCGTGCGTGGAGTCTGAAATTAATTTTTCCCGCAAATAAATTCTAATTAAGATGAAAACCTTCCTTTAAATATATGGTGCGGTATTATTGCTTTGCTAAAGTGTAAAGTTTTGAACACCATAAGAGTTTTTTTTTTTTTGGAAAAAAGAGAACAAAATTAAAATTCTATGATAAATATTTTATAAATGACTAAAATTGAATTACTTCGCATAAAAATAAAAGCTAAATGCATAAAAACTAATGGAATAGAATACTTAAGTTGAAGACAGGATATTCCTTGCAGCCCAAAGTCATTGATCTATTTCTTGCTGTTGGTCGTTATTATAATTGAATATGTATTCAATATATACTATTTGTCAATAAAAATGTGATTAATATATATGTTTTGTGGATTTGGTTTTATGTCTTTCAGATTCTGAACAATTGATTAAAAAATAAATCAATTTTTTAATAAACGCTGATTAACTTTTTAATATTTGTATTGATTTCTATTGATTTTTTAATGTTTGTATCAGATTGAAAAATTCTGCAGCTTTTACAAAGTAATTAAAAATTATTTATTTAGGAACATGTATTTCGTTAAAATTATATATGTATAAACTTAAGACAATGACAAAACTTGCATGCATGGGCATGAGACATCCTATTAAAATATGGAATTAATTAGTATCGGTATTTTATTAGCATAATGATGCGTTTCATGCTGATTAATATACTTCGCGCTTCCTTAGCTGGCACAATTTATAAAGCTATGTTACGTATCTAATTCAGATTAAGTTCAAATATTGAGTTATCCATAATACATCAGCTTCATTAACATGGGTTCTATCACGCAAGCGAAATTAATTAACAAGGGAAAATGCATTTCGTCTCAGTACAGAAATTTTATGTTATTTCCAGATAAGCGTGACGAAATTGTGTCTGTCGAAACAGCACAAAATTGTATTCGATGCTATATTATTGGTTTAATTAGTGTTTAATGGCATTTATGAAACGCTGAAAAAGCGGAAAGACATAGAGTTTCTGGACTAAAATTTTAATTTAAACTAACAAGGTTTTCATGGTGAACAAATGTAGGGTGTTTAATAATACAGTGATAAAAACATAGCAAACGTAATAATTCAGTTAAATTTTGACAGACAATAAATGATGAAGTAGACCAATAAGCCAAGTTGGCACATATGATGAAACGTTTTTTAACTCTGCAGTTCGCTTTACGGCCGTAAAAGTCAACATGTGTAAGTGCAATGTATTTACTAGAAAACATTTTAATTAAAAAATATAATATTCAAAAACATAAGGAAGATGAACGACATTGTGGCAACACTTAAAGAATGAATTTGCCTTAAAGCATCTTTATAAAGTAGCACAAGTTTGGAAAATCTATAACAAAATTAAAGAAATTACATGCATACAATAAGTAAGCATTGGAAAACGTTCGAATAGCATGGGATTATGTCTGGAGATTTCGGTGAATGATACATAGGCAGACATGAAAATAGTGCTCTATGAAGAGTTATATTGCAAGCTATCTTGAGGCGATAAAGCGGATTTATCCCTGAGTGATTTAAGAGATTTCTCAAAGCGTTCTGTACGAACAGTCTTTAACATAATCAAAGAGTTAACAGAGGAAATGAGTTTTTGGCTTCTAAATTTCCAAGTCCAGTTCCTGATCCTAAATAGTAAACTATGTACACTTAATTAAACTATTTCAATGTCCTATCTAAGCAATAAGTGTAAACAAAGCTTCAAATCGAAGTATATTGAAAGACAGCCGAAGAACGTGCAATTCTTCTCAAAATCTGTCACCTTCAGTTAGCAGCAGATAAATTCATAATGATCGGGGTTTAATCTAAAATAGAGAGGACTATGACTGATGTGTGTGTGTAGTTGAGTGACTGATGCAGTTGAAAGTTTCAATTTCAGTGCTACTGACAAAGCAACACAAATGCAGTTTATATATTTTAATTCAATGTCAGTACAGAAAAATACGTTTTACTTTGTGTTGTGTAGACGACGTGATCTTGAAGTGTGATATTTCCTCAAAGAGATGAATCTACAATGGACGTACAATAGAAGTGCAATTCCATTTTCGCAATTGTGAGAATACAATGTAATAATTGATGATTTATTTACACAAATGACAATTAATAGTTATCCCTAAAAGATTAAAAATCGACTCGAGTATTAGTTTATTTATAGCGCTGCTTGGTCGTAAAACATCGCAAAAGCGTCATTATTAAACAGCGTAAATTGTTTTAGTTTTAAAATGTTAAAAAAGTAGATTACTTGCCCATGTAGCGTACGCCATCAGCGATTATTCTAACTTCAGAAAAGACGAAGTAAAAAACTAATCTTTATTTATTTAAAGTGATTTGTCTACATTTTATGGCATATGCTTACCCAAAACTAACCTTTTCAAGATGAAGCAACAATCCCCTCCTCGACTTTTGTTTTATAAAACTAAATTTAATGCACAAATCGATTCTAAATGAACACACTCTGTCTATTCTTAGGACAAATCTGCGATTTATGGCAATGGTAAAAATATAAAAAGAAAAGTAGTATATGCTCCTGGTTTGTGAATGTGTGTTTTTAGGCGAATTGAAGATCCTTAATCTTCATAGTAGTACTCTCACACATTCCCGGGAACAGATGTATGTTCGAGCATGTTTTTCTCAGTATATTTAGGCTTTCTATGCACTTTCTTAGTACGAATTTTAAATATAATTTCAGAAAAAGTGCTCTTCAGGCGCGACACCTTGTGCCACTGTCTTATTTCCATTTACACGACAAAAGAATTATGTTTATTTCGACACCACCAAACTAGACGTCGTCTAAGGGTGTGGCTCGGATGTCACAGTCGAACAAATAAAAGAGAACTGCATTGTCACAGTGCTATTTCTATTTTATTGAATGACTCAAAAATGAATGGAGAATTTTAAAAATCCATTAATAAAAAGAACGCAATAGAAACATACTATTTGCGGCCCTATGCTTGGGAAACCAGGGAATTCTATCCCATCGATTTGCAATACTTCCGGATATTTCTTATTTTGGAATATCACGCCTGGAAAACAGTTGTGTTCAAGAGAAATCTGATGTGAGAAAAGGACCGCCAAACAATTCTAGAGAAAATTTTGAACGAACAGGGAAAGTCAGTTGTGATGTATTGGAAATGTCAGATAGCCACGTACTTTAGTTAGGGAATTGAATGCTGAAGTCGTCCATCAGTCATTTTTGTGGAATCCGTTGTTTAATAGTAAGGTAACGTTATGCATATTTTTTCTGTGAAATAAAATATGTGCCTGTGATATTTTACAGACATTTTAAACTGAGATGAGAGCTGATCGATCGTTAAAATGTGAGCTATTTTCTATTTTGCTGACACATGTGTTCTAAATGAAAAATAAAAGATAAGAACTTTCTCCCATCTAAAATCATCTCTTCAAATGATCCTCTTTCTGCAGACTTGCTTGTAATTCATTAGACAGGTTTCATTGCGCATTTCTTTCGAAGTTATACAATAAAGTTATACAAATTGTATATACATGCAGATACTAAAATAATTTATACATGCAGATACTAAAATAATTTCGATTTGTTATAGAGAGCTTACGAGCCCATTCTAAAATTAAGAGAAGAACCAAAGCTTTCTTGCGAAAGCATTTTAATTATTTTCCAAAAATATTTTTCAGACTGATGCATGCGAATTATTTTATGCAGAACTAAAAAGTATAAAAAGTGTTGTAAGCTTTTTTATTTTCCAGGCCTTTAAGTGAAGCAGTTATGTTTTTGATATCATGTATGTAGATTAAAAAATTGATAATAAATAAAAAATTTAAGTTCCTTGCACGCACACCGAGTTTGTATGATGAAAAATAATATTTTAGCAATTCGTGAATTAGCAGCATAAAATGAAAACAGTTTTTGCTTGCCATATAGATAGATATTTTCCTTCCATTTCAATATGGTTACAGTTATTTTTAAAAATACGAGTTTTTCTGTTATACAGAAGAACAATAACCCTCCAAGAATAAGAAAGATTTAAAATTTTGCTAAGTACAAGTGTTCAAAGTTCATAATTCGTCTCCCTCATTAGAAAATCCCTTGCAAGAAAGAATGCATTTTAGGAGACTGAAAGTATATAAAGGTATGACGTTGGCGTTATAAAATAACCAACGTAATGAAACTTGGGAATCAATTTAATGAGAACTTGTGAGTGAGAACTAGTGAGACAAATGCGTTAAACCATAGGGAAGCAATGAGAATCTTCTGGAAATAGAAATATTGAGAATTTACTTGAATAATTCATAACAAATATGCAAGTGTGGTCCAACAAACCTCAGAGCAGAAATCATCAAGAAGCGGAAGGCCTCTTTAAAAGGTGAAAGACCCCGATGGGGAGTAAGTGTCATCTAGAAGCGAGAAATCCCGATCTGGACTTCATTGGAATGTGATCTCCAAGTGAGATTTCTCCTTGAGTGATCTGAGCGATTTTCACATGGGTTCCTGAGATTTGAGCGGCCTCGGGATCGTTCGAGTGTTCTGAGAATTCCTTGCTTTTTCTATATTTCGGAGTCCTGTTCTTGTGTTCCTGATCTCGGTTAAAGTAGTTTTTCGGGAAGATTAGTAAATAATTGGTTGTATTGATTGTAGTAGTATCAGGTGATCGTGTTTAAGCTTCTCAGCTGCAAGTAAATACATAAAGCCGTATGTTTCCCTCCACAGTACCTGTGTGTCGTCATCATTTTTATTCAATTGTTACAGTACATTTTCATCTAATAGGTAAATTTTCAAGTAATAAATTATGAGAAAGTGGTTCGTTAATTCGCTAGCAAAGTGTAGCTCGTCTATTTATTTATCATAAGAAAAAATTTTGCATTTACATAATTCGATTAATTCGCTAGAAAGTGTAGTTTGCATATTTATTTATCAAAAGGAAAAGTTCATTTACATTTTCCACCAAAAGTTTGATCAGTCGCTGTTATCATGAATCCACCAACACAATTTTAAATTTTGAAATAACCTTTATATTATAAGAATTCTTTGTTGAACATTTCTACATTTGGACTATAGTCTGTAATGATAAAATTCCTTATAAAGCTTTGCTGTTTATCTTCTGGAGGAAAACTTCGAAATTCTTTCCCATAACTTTTATTCTTTCTGTCTTTCTGCTTCAACCCAGTAGTTATTTCCTTTTATGAAAGTGCCAGCAGACAGCTTAAACTTATCTGATAATGCTGTGACAAAAGGTAATGGGCATAGTGAATGAGAACGCGTCAGAAGTTTTATGATTTATTCTTGGAAGACGCATTTACGAAGGTGACAAGATTATGCTATAACAAGCCATAACCCAAATATGTCAAGTAAGTGCGAAGTATCGTCATTTCGTTATTTCATTAGAAAAATGTTACCATTCCATTTGCTTCACAAGCACGATATAGTGACCTACCTTTTGTCATACCTTTCTATGCCCCTTTTTATGCTCTCGATAAGTGTTCCGAGTTCGACACCATATACATAATATGACATAGACCCAAAGGTGGTACAAAACTTAGTATTTTTTAAGTATACTTAGTGTTTATGTTTAGAACTCTAAAATATAGTTTAATGGAGTCTGATCTGTTCTTTTCAAACCGAATCCTATTTGCGGTCATCCAAGGTGCAGTCAACCCTTAAAATCTTCCCAGATGTAGTTAAAGACGGATATTTTTAAGAAACCAGAAGAGCGCATACACTTTCTTCCTAATCCGAGAGTAAGCCAACTTCGTCTGAGTGGCTAGCACTCTGATCTTCATTTGAGCAGTTGGACGTCCGGTTCGACTCTCGATTCGGGCTTGGTTGATTGTAGTGGCTCAAAATCGGCTTTAAACAGTACGTCTCCGTCTAATTAACACTCGTGTGTGAAAGATAAACGTATAGTGACAAAATAAATCCTAATCCGAAAGTGGTCTCTTCATTAACTTGTACGCTTATTTTGCAATATGTTTTAATGGTACGTTTTCGTCTTTCGGTAAATATGGCAGTGTTAAAAAAAATAAAATATTTGTTGCATTAAAAATATATTTCACGAATCAATTATCTTAGGCTATCATTATTGTATCCCTTTTTATCATTATTTCTTTAATTCTGCCTTGTTGGCATTATTTCATTTTGTTAGCTTTAAAAAACAAAAATCTATGTTCGAGAGAAGCAAAAGTTATTTGCTTGATAATTAAAAAGATTTAACGAAGCAAATATGTTCGTGACGTCACTCTCTTACCCAAATTTAAATACTATTATATTAATTATACTGCTGCTTATAAGAATTGTAGAAAAAAAAACCACAAAAGAAAACAATATCATAACAATAAATAAAAATTGTTATATATATATATATATATATATATATATATATATCTATATATATAAAAATGGAAGTTGAAATGCGTATGACGGCGATAAACTCCGAAACCTCTTAACCGATCACCATGAAACTTGGCACACTGAATAAATAAAACAAGGAGAAGGATGTTATCGTGGTTTCGAATCATTCCGACTTTTCATTCCCGAGATATCGAATAAAAACTCAATTGGAGAATCATTACCACAGTGAAAATTGGCAACACTTTAACTGTTGCATACAAAACACGAGTAGCACGATTGTCAGTTAACCGGATCAGAGCTTCCATTTTAAGAGCTGTGAAAACAACTGAAAAGCGAGTCGCATGACTTGAAATTTTGCGAATGCGAGCATCTACTTCAAGGACTGCAGAAACATCTATACAACCCATCTATACAAGAAACATCTATACATCTATATACAGAGCATATATATAGTATAAATATATATGCTTTCAAATGACGTCATTTGGAGCTACAAATATTGTGAAATATGGTAATGTCAAAGCCACATTCAAAGTGCAAGAACAAATACATCATCAGATCGGTTCACTTCTTCCAGTAACCGAACAAGATCCGCAATTTTTGCAAATTTATTTTAAGGATAATGTGGAGAAAGAGATTGATCGACGATGTACATTCAGTGTAGCTACAGATCGGGAAATTGTTTCTGAACTACAAACATTGTTCCAAGACACAATTGTTTGGTGAAAATGTATATATAATTTATTATATCAATTTATACCAATAAAAATCATGAAATCTTATCAAAATATGAGTTCCATACACTCAATATAGATTCTGTTACATGCTACCCATCCATTTTTAGATATATGTATGGCAGGACAACGTCTGCCGGGTTCTGCTAGTATTGTATATTAAAGCAAAAATATTTCACTTCAATAATGCATGTTTTCATATTTGTGTCGCATTCATTGTCAAAGTTGACTCTATGACGCTTTTGGGCTTTTATATAGCATATTTTAAAACAGAAATGTGATACGATATAAAATAAAGTACATTTCCATAAATAATTTATATTAATATTTAACGATGCATTTATTAATAAATGCATTAGTTTGTATTTATTTACATTTTTTATTATTAGCATTTTTCTGTTTATAAGAAGTTTGCATTTATTCATAAATGCGAACTTCCATGGGTAAATGAAAAGTATTATGGATGATAAACATACTATTTTACGAAATTTCTTACAGGAAAAATGTACTTGTGCATTAATGTTAGCATAATTCATGCGATTAAAATAATAGAGGGAACTAGAGAGAGTGCAATTTATACGTTTTCAATGATGGTGGAAAAAGAATGAGTGCAATTCATACGTTTTAAATATTAAAGGGATTAGAGTGAGTGCTATTCATACGTTTAAAAGACGTATTAGAAGGAGTGTAATTTAAACGTCTTCAATAATAGAGGGATCAGAGTGAACGCCATTCATTCGTTTCAATTATCGAGGGATAAGTATTAGCGTAATTCATACTTTTTAAATAATAGAGGGATAAAAGTGAGCTCAGTTCATGTTTTAAGATCTAAAGGGATTAGAGACAGCGCAATTCATATGTTTTAAATAAAAGAGGAATTAGAATGACAGCAATGTATCCCCCCTAAAGTTTTGCTCTCAAAGCATAAACATTACGCTTGTTTCACATACTTATAAAAATTCATAAACATTAGAACAACGTAATTGAGTAGATTCAGTCCCCCTATTATACGAGAAAACTATGTAGCTCAATGCTAAACAAAAACTTTAACTGCAATGAATATGCCTGTCTGAATATGTCTCTGTTTTAATCCTTTATAACAATTTTAGCATACTATGTCAAAGATTGAAAGTCTTCTCAGATCATTCCAATCACGACAAAGGCTTTGCCGTCAGTGCAGAAAGAATTGAAAAACACAATTTCAGCTCTGTCTAGAACTATTAACCCGCCATAGGATTGCGTAAAAACACGTCTAGATTTTAAAATCACAGACGTAGTTGTGTCGGCGTGTCTCGAGATTAACTTTGGAAAGGAAAGAAATTTTCAGCATGCCGTTCTTTGTTTCGCTCTTTTCATACATAGAAAATGACATTTAGAAAATGCCTCATTAGGAGTGTTTAAAAGGTTTTATTTTATGCATTTATACTGGCCGTTAGATTTGCTAGAACTAGATGGAATGCATGAAACAAAATTATATTTATTAGGCACAAACAATACAGTAGAAAGAAACGTGGTCTATTAAGATCCTAAGAGATCAATACCCAGCGTATTCACAGTGCACCAGGTAGTAGTAGCCCAACCTTTCTAAGGCTCTGACAATTTCCTCCCATGGTTTGTGCAAGCTAAACTGCAGTCTCACTATCACATCTACACTAGCCATATTGAGGACATAAATGGTCTGCTGGTCAACAAGATTACAACAACCGCCCTCACTGTTCTGATATACAACTTTCTCCCGATAATATACTTAATTCTATTGCCATTATAGCCGACCTTTTCAATACTGATTTAGTCTCGGCATACCAATGCCTACACTTCTTGAGGATTGCTGACATTGCCAGGGCAGTTCTGGATAATTTCGGCTTTATTTGACTCATTATCACAAACGTTTGGCATGACAACAACTGTTACAATGTAGAACAATTGCTGTTAAAAGTGTTAGACATGTGAGCAAGACTGGGTTAAAACAAGTAACCAGTCTAGGGCTTACTTTTAACAGGCAGCAAAATGAATGATGACGATACACGCGTTCTTTGGAGTGATTATACCACTTTATTGATTAAATGGTAGAATCTCGGTTCCCAATAGAACACTGAAAGCGAAGCATCGAGGCCGGAGGCCAGTCCTTGGGAGGGTGACCACCTCTCGCCGGCTGGTTACGCGGCACCGCGTACGCTAAAGAGAGCTGGTGCGCGTAAAATCTGTCGTGGCTCCAATGTCCTCCATTTTTCAATTATACCTCTGCGTGTGCCAAGCCAGGTGACGGTCACTCATTTGGAAGTTGGTTCAAAACTGAGAGATCCAATATCTGAGCAGAAGTCGGATTTCCATCCACTGGGACTCGCCGAAAAAATGGAATCCGCCCCCTCTTTCCATTATCTGTCAAAAGGAATGGACACGACAACAACATTGATTCACAAATATATTGGAAATAACAAATGGTCAAGACCTTCTTTTATATCCTTTTGGTCGAGTAAATTCTCAAATGTGCTATTTCCATAATGTTCTCTATACTTCTTTATAGAAATATTTTGGTGATTTTTATAGAGAAAGTTTCCAGATACTAGGGCTTCCAGATTTTGCCTGCATTTAAAATAAATTTGATTTTAACCACCAAAGATGCCGAGGATTGTCAAGAATGTTCTGTTTCAAAGATTATTAGGAAACTACGGAGCAACATGCGGTCGTGCATTATCCTACTGAATCTTAGTATTAAGGATATTAAGGCGAATGTCGTGGACTTTAACACATCAGAAATGTAATAGTTCCTGTTCAAAGTGCCGGAAATGCCATCTTACTTCAATGTTCTAACTCTATTTACCATATACGAATTGCTGTTTTGTTAATTTTTACTATCATGAAGATTTATTTTTATCTATGTAATTAAACACTAGACCTGATCTAACTCCGAATTAAATTTCCTGAAGACATAGCATCGCCATTATCTACGCCATTTGCTTGCCTTCTACTACCCCAAACTTCACACATTAAACAAAATAGATCGTAATTGCCTTTGCAGAATGAACATATTTCACTCCGAAAATCACTCTCAAAGGCATTAAACAAATTATTTTCATTACTTCAAGGACGTCCCGACCCATGTAGGAAAGAAGCTTTTCTTACAAAGAAAATTACATGTCCTTTAAACAATACAGATTAAATATGTTTTCAAACGGCGCTAAACCCAGCCATTTCGTTACCCAAAGACAAAAGCCTTGGACCTAAATCCTGAATGAGGCATCTTAATTAAGAAAATCCAACACATTTCCGTGAATGGTCTCGAATGGAGATTTGCGAATAAATTAAGCACTCATTCATTTCTCAGCTTGGCAGACTCAACAAATGCGTTAATTAACATATTAATGGACAGGTGGTACATTCTTCTTCATGCATAATTAAATACTCGGTTTGAGACTTTGTGTGGTAGTTGCTTCTCATTTTGTTGCCTGCTCTTTAGAAACGGTTAACAGAGATTAGAGTTTCCCACATTGTGTTTCAGCGAAGAAAGTAAACATTTATTTTACTCACCTGGTCTGATTTCATTTCCCATTCTGTTTGCTGTGTTTGCTCAGACATGATAACTTGAGGGCACGTAAACTTGTTTTGGGATTAAAACAGCAATTATGGTGTTGTTTTAACCCCCGCTTTTAACGATGCGTAATTTGTTAATAGAAATGGCGTTCTATAAAGGGAATTCATGAGGCAGTTAAATTCCCTTAATTATGCTATTTACGAGACATAATTCATATTGTCTTTTGAAGGAAAATGTTATACTTATCAATTTAAGAATGTCTTTGAAGAAACCAGGGCTCAGACAAGATACCTGACCACATTCAACACGAAAACCTTCATCTCTATAAGACAAAGACTGAACGAGATATTTAATTTCAAAATATGTCATTTTTACAGCCTTCATTGAGGGATCGGTTTTACCGTAATTTCTGGTAGATAAGCCGCGGCTTATACGAGTTAAAAAGTTAAATTTTATCTACTGCGGCCTATGCGCCAGTGCGGCTTATACGATAGGGACTCTTTTTCATCCACCATGTCTTACTGCTTTCTAAAAAGCACAATCCTAAGCTGTGAAGAATTTTCAAGAATTGAAGTACCTAATTGTATCGTTTGCTAAAAACTACTTTCGTTGTTTTAGACTTGGTTTGCACCGAAAACGATGTTCCATGTGACTTTGAAATAGCTGTCTGTTCCTCTTTGTTATTAACTTGCTCCAATACATTGACTTTTATTATTGCTTTTAAATTCAAGAATTAAAATATATTTTCTTTTAAAATACATTTACATTTATTACTTTTTACAATATATTTTTGTATTGTATTTGTATTCATGTACATTTATTACTTTTTAAAATATATTTTTGTATGTTTTATATTTTTTGCATGTATTATATTTTATATGTTTTTACTTGAATACAAATATCGAAATAATTTCGTGCAAGCAGTTTCGGTGATGCGGCTTTTACGCTGGTGCGGCTTATCTGCTGAATATTAAATTTTTAAAGCCAAATTTCTCAGGTGCGGCTTATACGATGGTGCGGCCTATCTACCAGAAATTACGGTAGTAACAACAGAGACATATCTTTAATAGCGTGTAGGAAGTCACTGTAAATGTTTAATTGGCCCCTCAATGAAGTTAAAAAAGCGCATATTTTGAAATTAAATATATTTCTTTCTTATTTAAGAGGCTGTACGGTAACTCAGCCGGTCACTCTCCGCTTCAGTGAGGCTGCATACTCTCCCATAGGGAGACGCGTCGCACCAACTTCACCAACTGACGTAGCCGCCAACAGATGGCACCACGGACTAGACACCTTCTACAATTTAGGCATAGACCCGAAGGAAGAAGGTTACTCCGGGTCCCTGCACCCATGGCATAACGTTATGCTGAGCCACAGGACTTTCGGGGTCCACAGATTTTACATGCACGTACCCCACCTGTACATGTCATGCCCCAACAGCACGCGGCCAGCCAAAGTGGTCTCCCACCCAAGTACTGTCCACGCCAGTTGCTGTTCGCTTCGGTGATCTTACGGGAACCGACACTCCCAACACGATACGCCGTTGGGGCAATTAAATATGTCGTTCAGTGTTTATGGTATAGAGATGAAAGTTTTTGCGTTGTATGTGTTAGCATGAGTGTAAAAGATTACAAAATACGACTATAGGGACAAGGGAACTACATAAAAAAATCAAAGTTCGTAATTTTTACAAAATTACTTTTTGAAATTTTAATGCCATATCACAAAACTTTACTTCTTTTATAATGTTTTTGTAATTGTCTGCCACCATCGGCTGCGAAAATAAATTCAGTTTTAAAGTGGACAGCCTGTGTAGTGAAAATATCAGCCAGAAAAAAGTATAAGGTTATGAAAATTTTAGATGAAATTGATAAACAATTAAAAAGAAAGATGTTGCATTAATGTTTGTGACTTAATTTTGTTGCATTAATGTTGTGTTGTTGCATTAATGTTAATGTTTGTGATTGACAAGCTCACTTTCTACGATTCTCATAAAGCCGAAGTTGAAGCAAATTTTGATCCGAAGCAAAAACAAAAATCTCTAATCTCTGTGTAAAGAAATTCTCTATAAAGGGAATTTATTGGAAGCAAATGACTTCATTAAAAAGAGATTCTACTGTATTAATCCCCCCCTCGAGAATTTATTATTGCATAAAAAGAGATCATTTATCTTAGTAATCTCTACTAAGCATGCCCCCCCCCATAATAAAGCAGAGAGTATGTGTGTTTGTGTGTCAGCCCACTTTAGCATAGAAAAAAGAGCACACAGAGACACAACATTTGGCACACGGGTAGATTTTCGTCCATATTTTTGCACCTCAAACCCAGAATTTTAAAATTTTAATTAGAACGTCTGTAATTAATTTAAAACGTAATTAACAGTTCATTTTTACCTCTGGAGTGACAACGATTAATCCATTGCATTTCGCGTGCCTGCTAAAGCTAGCAGCTTAGAAATTTAAAATTTATGCATTGTTATGAAAAAGCGTTGCCATCTAATTCCACCTAAATTCATGGTTATAACAATAGTTTTGCATTCAATGTGCATGTTTCTTTCTCTATATCTTCATAGTCTTCATTAGTTCATTTTTACCCCTGGAGTAAGGTCTTTTCCAGCCATTAAGACTAATAGCATTACGCGTCGTTTTTCTAATTTTCTTACTGGCAACGATTAATCCATTGCATTTCGCTATGCTTCTCTCGAATCTTAATAATTTCCATATTTTTCTCATTTGTTATTTTGACAACAATTATATCTTTCAGTGTCGTTTTTCTAATTTTCTTACTGGCAACGATTAATCCATTGCATTTCGCGTGCCCGCAAAAGCTATCGGATTTGCAGGCATGGGTGCAAGTTTTCCGTTTGCAGGACGGAAATCCGTCTTTTGAAAACATCCTAGGACGGAAGTGGGACGGAAAATTTCTTTCACTTCATTTATTTTACATTTTTTTTAATAATTATTATAATGTTCTAAATTCCAGTCAAAAATTATTCAAATAACAAAACTATCCATCACCAAATGTGTAATTTGCATGGACATCAATATTTTGGAAGTTCCTTATATTGCTCAAAATTTACAATTTGATATAAAAAATTGAATGCATTACAAATATTTTAGAGCAGCCAATTCTCGAAAAGACTTACTTTCACATAGAATAGCATTTAAATTGCCGTCTGGATTCAGATTTATTTCATTATTTTTTAAAATCTTATACGAGTAATCGGAATCTTGTGTTTCTGTATTTTGTAGTTTATCCGATACGAGCAAAGTAATCAGTAGACTCGCGGAATACCTAAAATAGGATGGCGTAGAAATGTAACTTTTTTTAAGTAGAGGGATTTCAACAAAATGTGTACCACTGTTATACAATACAAAAGTTCCGACGCTAAATTTTAGCACTAAGCAATTTATTGTTATGTTATTATTTCATATAGCTATGTGTAATTGTATTAAACTCTTTGATCACCTGTAAATATTGCTTTCCTGCAACGTGAACCTTATTGCAGGAAAGCAAATAAAACTGACGACATTTTCCGTCTTGGTCATATCTTGTAACTTGCACCCATGCTTGCAAGCTAGTATCTGTAATACAACTTGCAAAGATACCTTGCAATACAACAATGCAAAGAATTAGGTTATTTTTCCATTCCAACTAGCTAATTGATTTATTCTTAATTCTTGGATTTAACAAACTGACATTCAAAAAGCAGAACATTAATTTACAGTCAACATATGTGAACAACATGTGTTAAACAAATAAATCTTTCAAAAGGATACATTTTTTCCCCTATTTCTCAAACATTATTCGTTTGTACAGCAGTTAGCCCTTTTGGCAAGTTTCCAAATAGAAATTCTCCGACTTAATCAGAAATCGGAGTAATGGAAGCGAGCAATTTGTAAGAGAATAGGCTGCGTTTAGCCTTTGACATAGCAGTTGAACGTCCCATTGATCCTCACATTCTGAAATGCACGACATTATGTTTACTGTAGTTTTTCTTTCAACCAGTACACAAGACTAAAATCAAGTAAGGGAGTTTTACGCAAACGGTTCTTACCATATAATACATTTCACTGTGGAGAAGCTGCATTTCAAATAAAATTTGGAAGTTTTCTTAATGGAAGAGTAACAAATGCGTGAAACATGTCAATAGAAATTTATAACTTATTGTGATTTAAAAACCTTCTTCTATCATTTATCCACAAGCTATTCTTATTAAGCTATTCTTCTATCATTTTTGTAATATATTTTAAATTTTTTCTTGAATTCTCAGTTATTAAGCATTGTAAAATGTCATTGTTGCTTTTGTGGGAACAAGTATCCTACCACTTTTATTCGATCGCCGATGGGTGAATTCAATTTTTTCGAGATATCTGATGGGTGAAGATTGTTTTTACTCTTGTGTGAATCCTTCCTTCCTTTCTTACTACCCCCTTAGGGGGAATTAGTAGAGAATATAGGACCTAAGTCCTGTCTCCCCGCCTTTTGTGAGGCTTCATACTCTCCCTAATGGGAGAACACGTCGCACCTACTGGAAAGGTAGCCGCAGGCGCCAACAGATGGCGCCACGGACTATACACCTTCTACAATTTAGGCATAGACCCGAAGGAGAAG
>Ga0115856_100056_pt1 | contig 30636 bp, 26 predicted proteins | sample InSIn4gowninarea_FD_83870 | JGI IMG/M metagenome (GOLD analysis project Ga0115856, IMG submission 83870)
TTTTTAAAAACAATTGCATGAATGTTCTTGAGCACTTTAAAAAGATAACCACTTTTGTTTTTGATGTAGATGGTGTTTTAACAGATGGCTTTTTATCAGTATTGCCTAATGGAGTAATGGCTCGCAGAATGAATATAAAAGATGGATATGCGTTACAACTCGCCGTTAAAAAGGGGTATAATGTCGTTATAATATCAGGAGGAGTATCTGAAGACGTTATGAACAGGCTACAAAAGCTTGGAGTGTCTGCAGTATTTATGGGAGTTGAAAATAAATTAGAAACGTTAGAAGAATATATACTTCAGCATAACATTAGTATAGATGAAGTATTGTTTATGGGCGATGATATACCAGATTTAAAAGTTATGCAGCAAGTAGGACTTGCCTGTTGCCCTGCTGATGCAGTTTTAGAAATAAAGGAAGTGAGTAAATACATTTCTCCTATAAACGGTGGTTACGGTTGTGGACGTGACGTAATTGAAAAAGTTTTAAAGCTTCGAGGCAGCTGGAATGACGATACTAATATTCGTTCAAAATAATCGAGTTAATAAGTCTTGCATCATTTATTAACTTGCCGCCTTAATCAAATTTTTTTTGAAACTATTATCTGCATTTTTTAAGTTAATTCGCTGGCAAAACTTGTTGTTTATTGCAATAACGCAACTGTTGTTTGTGTACTGTATTGTTCACCCTGTATTTGCAACGGTAGGTGTTACTGCCAATATAAAAGGTTTAAATTTTATATTGCTTATGTTGTCGTCGGTTACGATTGCTGCAGCAGGGTACATAATAAATGATTACTTCGATTTGAATATTGATCTAATCAATAAACCCGATAAATTGGTTGTAGATAAAATTATTAGCAGAAGATGGGTAATTATGTGGCATTTATTACTGAGCAGTATTGGTGTTGCCCTTGCAATCTATCTTGATTTTACATCACCAGTTAAATTCTTAACGCTGGCTAATCTTGCTTGTGTTGGTTTCCTCTTTCTTTATTCAATTTCACTTAAAAAGAAGCTACTTACTGGTAATATTCTTATTTCCCTTTTAACCGCTTGGGTTATTTTGGTAATTACCTATGCTGAAACAAGTAATCTTTTGCGATCGATTAATATTGCACCGTCTACAACAAAGGTTACAAGAATAAGTTTTTTATATGCCGGTTTTGCTTTCATTATTTCTCTAATAAGAGAAGTGGTGAAAGATATGGAAGATATTGAGGGTGACAGAAAGTATAACTGTTATACAATGCCTATTGCATGGGGTATAAATACTTCAAAAGTGTTTGTGTCGGTGTGGTTAGTTGTACTTATTGCAGCTCTTGGTATTGTGCAGGTTTATGTGCTTCAGTTTAAGTGGTGGTGGAGTGCTGGATATTGTATCTTGTTTATTATTTTTCCGCTACTGTATATTTTCAAAAACCTTTTGAAGGCTAATACCAGCAGGGATTATCATAAGCTTAGTTCGTTAATTAAGCTAACGATGTTTACTGGCATTCTTTCTATGATATTCTTTCGCATTTATTTGTAAGCCGTTCATTTATTGTTGTTATTTAAAGTTTAGTTGAGTTATCAATTGCACGTGAGGGTATGTTTTTTGTAGCAAAGTCTTCATGCAAAAAATTATACTCGCTTCACAATCCCCCCGTAGAAAAGCTCTTCTCGAGTTGGCTAAAGTACCGTTTGAAATTGTGGTTAAGGGAATTAATGAAACTTATCCCGCTGAAATGCCTGTAGAAGAAGTTCCGGTTTATTTAGCGAAGCATAAAGCCATAGAGGTAAATAAATTTTTAGACAGTGCTTATCATAAGCAGCACAGTACAAAAACTATTTTAGCTGCTGATACAATTGTTGTTTTAGATAATCAGATTATAAATAAGCCAGAAGGCCGTAATGATGCAATAAGTATGCTATCTGCACTTGCGGGTAGAAAGCATAAAGTTATAACGGGAGTTGTATTATTAGATGATGAGGGTGAGTTCTCTTTTTATGACCAAACGGAAGTTGAATTTCATCCTCTTAGCTTAGAACAAATAGAGTTTTATGTTGATACCTGCGAGCCATACGATAAAGCAGGCGCGTATGCAATTCAGGAATGGATAGGTGCAGTAGGTATTAAATGTATTAACGGAGATTTCTATAATGTAATGGGCCTACCGGTTAGCAGGGTAGTGCAGGAGCTTCAAAAATTTGCCAATAGATCATAAAATAATTAAGGCTATTAAAGTTTGTAATTATTTTATTTTGGAGTAAGTTTAATGGCTGCTATTCTATGACAGATCTGCAATTACTTTCTTCCCTGTTTAAACTATCTCCAAACTTTTTATTAATTATTCTGCATGACAGAGCGGCTTCTTCAATATATATGGCAGTTTCAGCACTATAATAAAGCCGATCTAACCACCGAGCAGGGAGACTTGTTACAAGTAATTAATCAGGGGCAATACAATATAAACCAAGGGCCAGACTTTAGGCAGGCAACGATTAAGTTAGATGATACAACATGGGTTGGAAACATTGAAATACATTTAAAGTCCAGCGACTGGCGTAAGCATCATCACTCTTTTGATAATAATTTTTCAAACATTATTCTTCATGTTGTATGGCTTCACGATGAGGATATAAAAGATATAAATAATATTCTGCTTCCAACCCTTTGTTTGCAAAATCGTGTTCCAAAACTATTGTTAGATCGCTACCATTCAATTTTAAACTCACAAGATTTTATTCCCAGTCAAAAACATCTTCCAGCCTTATCAGAACTTGGTTGGTCGGCATGGAAAGAGCGCCTTGCTGTTGAGCGATTGCAAAGAAAGACATCTTTGGTGCTATCATTTTTATCGGAAGCAAACAATCATTGGGAAGAAGTTTTTTGGTGGTTGCTTGCAAGAAATTTCGGAATGAAAGTAAATGCAGATGTTTTCGAAAATATTGCTAGGTCGCTTTCCATGACTGTTATTGGCCGGCATAAAAACCAGATACACCAATTAGAGGCATTATTATTAGGACAGGCCAACCTGCTTGAAGAAAAATTTGAAGAAGAATATCCTCAGTTGCTGCAACGAGAATACCGGTTTTATAAAAAGAAATACCTGCTTAAGCAATTAACAGGCAAGCCATTTTTTCTTAGAATGCGACCTGCAAATTTTCCAACACTGCGATTAGCCCAGCTTGCAATGCTCATCAAACAATCTACTCATTTGTTTTCAAAAGTAAAAGAAACACAAACTGTAGAAGATGTAAAAGAGCTTTTAAATGTTACACCAAACGATTACTGGCACTATCACTACATTTTTAATGAAGCCACGCTTTTTAAACCAAAAGTATTAGGTAAGCAAATGATTGATAATATTATCATCAACACAATTGTTCCTGTGCTGTTTGCGTACGGTAGTTTCACAAAAGATGACCAGCATAAGTCAAAAGCCTTGAAATGGCTTTCGCAATTAGCACCGGAAAGTAACAGCATTACCAATAAATGGAAATCATTTGGAATTAGGAACGACAATGCCTTAGATAGCCAGGCACTCATTGAACTTAAAAACAGTTATTGCAACGAGAAACGTTGTCTCGAATGTGCTGTCGGAAACGCAATACTTAAGAAACTATGAACTATAAATTATAAATGATAAGTTATGAGTTATGTGAAAGTGACGGATCGCTTTTCAGTATAATTAGGATGAAAAAACATAAAGAAAGTGCTTCATTCTATAACTCTTAATTTATCTTTTATCGCTCATTCATTCAATCATCATTACCATCACTCATTATTATTATTTCATTCATCATTCATAGTCATACCCCTTCACTCCCCTTCGCCCAAAACTAGTTTTTCATCCCAGCAAAACTCAACAGATTTTTTAAGATCTGCATGTAAACTTTCCATTACTGGACAGGTCATTGCCGCTCTTTCTAATATTAAACGCTGTTTTTCATCGGTACGAAGTGTTGGAGGAAAGTGAAATTTTACTTTCAGTTCACCAATTCTCCTCGGCTCAGAAACCATAATTTTTGTTATATCAATAGTGGTTCCTTTTAAATCTATATTTAAATCTCTTGCCTTTATTCCCATGATTGTCAACATACAAGAGCCTAAAGCGGTAGCAACTAGGTCGGTTGGAGAAAATCTTTCACCTTTGCCTTGGTTATCTACAGGAGCATCCGTTTCTATTACTGTTCCGCTTTGGAGATGCGTTGCTTTCGTTCTTAACTCTCCTTCATAAATTATCTGTGAAGTCATTGAAGTATTTTTGCCTAAATTTACAAGTAACAAATTTAAATCAACAGAAATCAAAGTGAAGAAGATTGTTTTAGCAGGTGTTAGCAGTATAATAACTATTATAACTTTCGCTCAAAAAACGCCCTCTCCCCGCCAGGAAAGAAAGAATGAAAGAAGGGAAAAAATTGCGGAATTAATGAAACAGGAAGAAGAAGGAGCTTTGATTTTTCAAAAACAAAGCGCTTTCGGTATAAAATTAACTTCAGATGGGTACGCTGCTTTTTACGAGTTAGGCCAACTGAAAACTCCCACTAAAACTAACCTGTATAGTCTTGAAATTGGTGAGCGCAAACATCCTAAAGAAGAGAAGATAACACAGGGAGATGTTTTTGGCTTTGCGGTTGGCAACCCTTTCATCTTCGGAAAAATCAATAATTTCTACTATGCAAAATTAGGGATTGCTCAACAACGCCTTATTGGTGGCAAAGGCAATAAAAACGGCGTGGCTGTATCAGCCAATTATGGTGGCGGTTTTAGTGCAGGCCTGTTAAAGCCTTATTATTTAGATGTAAATACACCCGGCAATGGCAGGAGCGATGTTAAGTATAATAACGATGACAGCACTTACCAGATCTTTACAAAAGCCACAGAAATAAACGGTTCCTCTGGTCTGTTTAAAGGTTTCAACGAAATGACATTTGTTCCTGGTGCTTTTGCAAAAACAGCGTTACGGTTCGATTATGGCCGCTACAACGAGGTTGTAAGTGCCGTTGAGGTAGGTGTAAATGTAGAATGGTATTCAAAGAAAATGCCCATCCTGCTTTTAAATAAAGAAAAGCAACTATTTTTCAACGTGTACGCCGCCATTGTCTTCGGTAAAAGAAAGTAAGCTAATTTTGTTTTTTTAATGATACCGGCGATGAAACTTTTATCAACATCGTTGTGTCACTCACTGCATCCTGCAGTAATTCTATTCAACTTTTTTAGACAAGTGTATGCAAGAACTTTCGGTAGTACCAAAAACAGACGAGACAAGTACGAAAATAAAAAAACCAGATTGGCTTCGAGTAAAATTACCAATAGGAGAGAGCTATAAACACGTTCGTGGCCTGGTAGATACACATAAACTCCATACAATTTGCGAAAGTGGTAATTGCCCAAACATGGGTGAATGCTGGGGAGAAGGCACCGCCACTTTTATGATATTAGGTAATACCTGCACACGCAGTTGCGGCTTTTGTGCAGTAGCCACAGGTCGCCCCGATGCAATTGATTGGGATGAACCGCAACGAGTTGCAGAAGCCATTTTCCTGATGAAGGTAAAACATGCCGTGCTTACAAGTGTTGACAGAGATGAGATAAAAGATGGCGGTTCTATAATTTGGTACAATACTATTAAAGCTGTAAAAGCGCTTAATCCAGGTACTACATTAGAAACACTCATCCCGGATTTTAAAGGGCAGGCAGAAAATATTCAGCGAATTATAGATGCAGCCCCTGAAGTTGTAAGCCATAATATGGAAACAGTTGAAAGGCTTACAAAACAAGTGAGAATACAAGCTAAATATCGCAGAAGCCTGGAAGTATTAAAGATTCTAAAGCAAGGTGGTATGCGGACAAAAACAGGCATAATGCTTGGCCTTGGCGAAAAAAAGGAAGAGGTAATTCAAAGCATGGAAGACCTTGTAGCAGCAGGAGTTGATGTATTAACGCTTGGTCAATACCTTCAACCTACTAAAAGGCATTTGCCAGTTCATCGCTTTGTTCATCCTGATGAGTTTGCTGAGCTGAGAGAGATCGGCTATGAATTAGGCTTCGATTATGTTGAAAGTGGTCCATTAGTTCGCTCCTCCTATCATAGTGAACGTCATGTTTTTCCCGGTTACGGACGCAAAGTTTGGCAACAAGAAAAAGCAATGATGGTAGTTTAATTTAATTTAATCGAAGTTTTATAACTAAAGTCCTTGTTATTACAAGGACTTTTTTTTTGAATCCAAATTGACTTTAGTTTTGAAAGCTAATGCCAATCCAAATTCTTTTATAAATGAAGTCATACAAATTACTGTTCCTTTTTCTAACTTGTTCACTCTCCTCAATAGCTCAACTTAAATGGCAAAATGTAGATAGTCTTTATCAGCCTTTACCCTCTTCCGTACATATTTATTTTTCAAATGATAGTTTAGATGGAGCGCCTAACATAGCCTATTATCTTGAAGCAGATATAAAAGATAAGAATCTAAATTTTGCAACTGCAGTGGGTAACGGAAAACGTTATACTCCAACTCAATATTACAACCAGGAGAATAAGCCATTAGTTGTAGTAAATTGCACCTTTTTTGAATTTGTTCATAACAGCAATATAAATCTTGTAGTTAACAACGGAAAGATACTTGCATATAACAGAGATACTTTTAAAACCAAAGAACACTTTCCGGGCGCTATTGGTATTACTAAAAAAAGAACCGCCGATGTTGCCTGGACATTTACGGATTCATCTAAGAAAAGACCTTATGCCTTTCAAGTGCCGATAGGGCCGGTAGAAGACAAGGCTGGAACATTTACAATTAAGCAAGCTAAAAATTTAAATTCCGTTGTTCCGAATGCAAGATTAAAAAAGTGGAAGGTGCAAACTGCAGTGGGAGGAGGGCCGGTTCTTCTGCAAAGTGGCCAGGTTAAGATCACCAATAATGAAGAACTTAAGTTTTTGGGTAAAAGTGCTAAAGTAAAGCATCCTCGTACAACGATGGGGTACACAAAAGATGGAAAACTTATTATACTAATGTTTCAGGGACGAGCACCGGGCATAGCAGAAGGAGCATCACTTGAGCAAGAAGCTAAAGTTTTACAGAGTTTAGGCTGTTGGGAAGCATTAAACCTTGATGGAGGAGGTAGCAGTTGTCTTTTAATAAACGGCAAGGAAACCATCAAACCTTCCGATAAACAAGGGCAAAGACCAGTGCCCGCTGTATTTATGATACGTTCTCATAAATAACGACAGCAAGATAATACGCCAGACAAAGGATGTTACTTCAATCTAATTCAAATGATTTTTGCCATCGTAATACTTTTCAATAATCTCAACTATATTATCGTAAGTATTGGCTAAGTATTCTTTCAAATCAGTTTCCTTTACCCACCTTAATTCTAAAATATCTTCTTCTAATTGAGGCACTAAATTTTGCTCACCCTTTACTTTCATCGAATACCAAAAAGTTTCCTTCTCTATGTTTTTTCCTTTTTCGTTGTAGTAATGAACTGTTTTGTCAATTAATTCGCCCAGTTCAATATCCTTCAATCCCGTTTCTTCTTCTACTTCGCGTATTGCACATTCTTCTATGGTTTCTCCTTCATCAAGTTTTCCTTTTGGTAAGTCCCATTTTCCGCGCCTGAATTGTAGTAGTATTTCTTTTCGTTCATTTTCAACTATTCCACCTGCTGCAATTATTTTTTCCGCCATTCCAAACATTTGCGCAAAGAAACAACAAACCTATTATTTATATAAAAGTTACTCCTCAATATGCCGCTACCTTATCTTCGCAACCATGACTAATGAAAAAGCAATTGCTGAAAAGTTATTACAGGTAGGGGCAATTAAGTTAAGGCCGGAAGAACCTTTTACCTGGTCAAGTGGTTGGAAAAGCCCTATCTATTGCGACAACAGGAAAGTACTTTCATTTCCATACATTAGAGATTTTGTAAAAAGCGAGTTATGCAATGTCGTTTTCGAGAAATATCCTGAAGCAGATATGTTAGCAGGTGTGGCTACCGCAGGTATTGCGTGGGGAGCAATGGCAGCAGATCAACTAAAGCTTCCCTTTGTATATGTAAGGCCAAAACCTAAGGAACATGGTTTAAGTAACCAGATTGAAGGATATTTTGAAGAGGGACAGAAAGTACTGGTAATTGAAGATCTTGTTTCTACAGGAAAAAGCAGTTTACAGGTAGTGGATGTTTTAAAAGCAGCAGGCCTCCAAGTAGTTGGGATGGTTTCAATTTTCACTTATCAATTTGAGGCTGCTGTAGAAAGTTTTAAAAAATATAACCTCCGGTATACTTCATTAACAAATTATTCGTCTTTAATTACCCTTGCTATTGAAAAAGGTATAGTAAGTTCGGACACTGAAAACCTATTAATGCAGTGGCGTCAAAGCCCCGCAACATGGCAAGGAATTAATGCGTAAAACAAATATTCTATTAAGATGAAAAATCTCCTACTATTCTCGCTAATTATAATTACTTTTTCAACTACTTCAATAGCACAAAATCGTAAGCCGGAATGGGCTACCATTAAAACACCAAATGTGCGCTGCTGGGAGTGTAAAGTACGATTGGAAAATTACATGAAAAGAGAAATGGCCCAAACAGAAGCAGGAATTATTAAAATGCAAATAAACCTCTTGAGCGGTACTACCCGTGTACAGTTTTGGCCCGATCGTACTTCGTTAGATTACATAAAAACAGCTTTTGCAAATGCAGGTTTCGACGCAGATGAAATTAAAGCTGAAGAGGATAGTTACAAATTACTTCCACCGGCCTGCAAAAGAAATGAAGAAGGTGGTGGTCCTCAAAAAGGGAAGCCTTGCCATATGCAGCCCATGTAACCACTGTTTATTTTATTATCGTCTGTTAAGGGAATTATAACTCTCGATTTAGTAATCGATCTCGGGAACGTTTGCACAAAAAAACCGTTTCAAAGCTCTTAATCTTCCACTTTATATAAGTAAAATTGTTATTGAAAAAGACTGCATTCACATGCAGTCTTGAAGATTCTAACGATTGTAAATGTGCTTTAAACTTATCAACCTTCCGGCTATCATCTAATCTTAAAGCTTCCTTCGCGGAAGAAAGGAAAGATTATTTAAGTTTTTTAAAACAGCAATCGATAAGAAAAGTTCTATACTTTTTGGTCTTCCTTATTCATAACTATTAGATAGAATAAAAGCTATGTTTCTGAAAAAAATTTCTTTGATTGTTTGTTTTACCTTTTCCTCCATTACCTTTTTTGCTCAAACAACATCAAAGCGTGCTCCAGATCCTTTTAAAACTCACGGAATTAAAGTTGCTTCAACTTCCTTTAAAAAAGATACTTTAAGTATTGTAAAGTTTGGGGCAGTTGCAGATGGATTGACCTTGAATACAAAAAGTATTAACGATGCTATCACTGCATGTAATAAAAAGGGCGGAGGTGTAGTTGTTGTTCCTGCCGGCTTTTGGCTAACCGGTCCGGTAGAATTAAAGAGCAACGTAAACCTGCATTTAAAGCGGAATGCTGTATTACAGTTTACCAGGGATTTTAATGAGTACCCATTGGTACAAAGCAATTGGGAAGGTTTACCTCAGTGGCGTAATCAATCTCCGCTTTTTGCAAATAATCAAACCAATATTGCCATCACCGGTTTTGGAATTGTAGATGGTGGTGGAGATGCCTGGCGAATGGTGAAGAGAGATAAGCTGACTGAAACACAATGGAAAAAACTGGTTGCTTTAGGAGGAGTTTTAAGTGAAGATAAAAAGATCTGGTATCCATCAGAAAAATCGTTTAGAGGAGCGCAAATGAAAAATCCCGGAGTAATAACATCCGAAAAAACAGTTGAAGATGTGAAGCCGATAAAAGATTTCTTGCGTCCAAACCTTCTGGTATTTACAAGGTGTAAAAGAATATTGTTGGAAGGAGTAACTTTTCAGAATTCACCAGCCTGGAATTTGCACCCTTTAATGTGCGAAGATTTAACAGTGAGAAATGTTTATGCAAAAAACCCTTGGTATGGTCAGAACGGGGACGGAATAGATGTCGAATCTTGCAAAAATGTATTGATCGAAAACAGCACATTCGATGTGGGCGACGATGGCATTTGTATTAAATCGGGTAGGGATGAAGCCGGCAGACAAAGAGGGATGCCTACTGAAAATTTAATTATTCGTAATAATACTGTTTATCATGCACACGGTGGATTTGTTATAGGTAGTGAAATGAGCGGTGGTGCCAGAAATATTTTTGTTGAAGATTGCACTTTTATTGGTACAGACATTGGCCTACGTTTTAAAACTACCCGGGGTCGTGGCGGAATAGTTGAAAATATCCACATCAGGAACATAACTATGAAAGATATACCAGGCGAAGCAATTTTGTTTGACATGTATTATGCAGCACAAGACCCAATTGCATTAGCCGGTGAAAAGCGTGAACCTCCAAAAGTTGAAACTCTACCTGTTACAGAAGCTACTCCTCAATTTAGAAATATATATGTTTCAAACGTGGTATGCGACGGAGCAGAAAAGGCCATTTTCGTTCGCGGTTTACCCGAGATGAATGTAAAGAATATTGTTTTAAAAGATATGGTTCTGCAAGCCAAAGATGGATTAGACATGACAGAAGGAGAAAATATAACTTTGCAGAATATAAAAATCTACACAAAAAATACAAATCCTGTATTAAACATTCACAACAGTAAAAATATTACACTGGAAAGCATTGGATATAATGATGATGCTGAGGTGTTGCTGAATGTGAGTGGTGAAAAAAGTAGCGGCATAGTTGTAAATAAAACCGATACAGGGAAAGCCAGGAAAAAATTATCTGTCACCTATGGGGCAAGTGAAGCAGCAGTACAGATGCAGTAGAGGAATTTGCTTTTGAAATAGAAGGGAACTGGAAAATTAGTGATGGAATTTGAACAGTGGATTCAAAAAGGAATTAAACATAAATAAATTTTCCCTTTGGGAATTAGGGCTTTCATGAAAAAATTAATAACGATAGCTTTATTATTTGTAGTTGTTCAGGCAGAGGCACAAACGGTTGGTCAAAAAATGGCAAATACAGTAATGACGCTGTGGAAAGATTCTTTTGCAATAAAACCAGGACGGCCTGCAGGCTGGTCTTACGATCAGGGAGTTATTCTAAAAGGATTTGAAGGACTTTGGTACAGAACAGGCGACCCTGTCTACTTCAACTACATACAAAAGGGCATGGACTTTTATGTAGACAACAACGGAAACATAAAAGGTTATAAACCCACCGAATACAATATTGACCACATAAATAACGGGAAGTTATTGCTCCTTTTATATAGAGTAACAGGAAAAGAAAAATATTGGAAGGCTGCATCTTTATTGAGAGATCAGCTGCGTACACATCCCAGAACTTCCCAAGGCGGCTTTTGGCACAAAAAGGTATACCCTTCTCAAATGTGGCTCGACGGTTTATATATGGGCCAACCTTTTTACGCCGAGTATTCTTATTTAGCACAGGATGATACAGCGTTCAATGATATTGTTAAACAGTTCATTTTAATGGAGCGCAACTCTATTGATACCAAGACGGGGCTTCTATACCACGGTTGGGATGAATCGAAACAACAAAAGTGGGCTGATCCTCAAACCGGCAAATCGCCTAACTTTTGGGGAAGGTCGATGGGTTGGTATGCGATGGCTTTGGTGGATGTGCTTGATTATTTCCCTAAAGATCATCCTCAACGTCGTGAATTGGTTGCAATTCTAAATCGCCTATCTGCTGCAGTTCTAAGAGTGCAAGATCCAAAGAATGGTTTATGGTACGATGTGTTAGATAAAAGAGGCGCCAAAGGAAACTATGTGGAGGCTTCTGCATCAAGTATGTTTGTGTACGCCTTAGCTAAAGGTGCACGAAAAGGTTATTTACCACAATCAATAATGAAGCAGGTAAAAAAAGGTTATGACGCCATTTTAAAAGAATTTATCAAGACAGAGAACGGGCAAACTAATCTTCACGGCACTGTCTCCGTTTCGGGCTTAGGTGGCAATCCTTACCGCGATGGAAGCTATGAATATTATTTAAGTGAACCGGTTATTATAAATGACCCGAAAGGTATAGGAGCGTTTTTGCTTGCAAGCAACGAAATGGAAATGCTTTCAACTTTAAATGCAGGGAGAGGCAAAACAATTCTGTTAGACAATTACTTCAACCACGAAACACGGAAAGACGTTACAGGCAAAACTATTGACTGGCATTATACATGGAATGATATGTCAAACGGTGGGTTCTCTTTAATGGGCAGCCTGTTTGAGCAACACGGCGCAAAAACTGAAACTTTAAAAGAAGCTCCCACAGCCGAAAATCTTGCAAGAGCTTCCGTTTATATTATTGTAGATCCTGACTCTGACAAAGAATCGCCTAAGCCAAATTACATGCAACCGCAGCATGCCCAGGAAATATACAATTGGGTAAAGAGCGGGGGAGTACTTGCCATTTTCTTAAATGATAGCATCAATACTGAGTTTAAAAACTTTAACCAGTTACCTGAAAAGTTTGGGATACATTTTAATCAGAACGCAAGGAATATGGTAAAGGATAACAAGTATGAACAAGGTGCATTTGTCATTCCTTCCGGTAATCCTATTTTCAAAACAGCAAAAAAGGTTTACATCAAAGAACTAAGTACGTTGAAACTGAGTAAACCTGCAAGGTCTGTTTTATCGGAAGGCGGAGATAATATAATTGCAGTTGCGAAAGTTGGTAAAGGAACTGTGTTTGCAGTAGGCGACCCCTGGTTATATAATGAATACGTAGATGGAAGAAAACTTCCCTTGGAATATGAAAACTTTAAAGCAGCCAACGACCTTGTGAAGTGGTTGATAAAACAAACAAAAAAGTAAGTGTAGAGATGTTGTTTACTGAATTAAGAATTAAAAAAGTAAAGAGAGCTGTTATAGTTGCAATAGTTGCAGTTTTTGTTTGTGTAAGTTCATTTGGACAAGACTTGCAGGCAGATAACATGCTTTTGTATCAAAGAACTTGGGGAGGTTGGCCAAAGGCTGTCAATGGTGTAAAGTTAGATTATTCAAAAGCTTTAACTCTTGAAGAGAAAAAGAAAGTAGTTGCAGACTCGTTACGCAAAGATGCTACTATCGATAACGGATCTACTGTAAAAGAGATTCGATATTTATCGAAAGCATATAAGCAACATAACAACCCTGCTTATTTAAATGCTGTAAACAAAGGCGTTCTTTATTTATTAAAAGCCCAATATCCTGTTGGAGGATGGCCTCAATACTTTCCAGACTCGAGTTTATATCGTGGTCAAATAACTTATAACGATAATGCTATTGCTAATGTTCTAAATCTTTTAATGGATGCTTCATTAGGTATTAAAGATTTAGAGATTGTAAATGAGTCTTACCACCCAGGAATAAAAGAAGCAATATCAAAAGGTGTAAATTGTATTCTTGTTACTCAAATAAAAGTAAATGGCGAATTAACCGCATGGTGTACTCAGTATGATCAAAAAACGCTTAAACCAGCGAATGCTAGAACTTTTGAAAAAGCTTCTATTAGTAGCATGGAAAGTGTAGGTATAGTTCAATTTTTAATGAGACTTGATCAGCCTTCTGCTGAAGTGAAACGAGCTATAACTGCTGCCGTTAATTGGCTATCAAAAGTAAAAATGCAAGGTTATGCTGTAGTCGATATTGTAGATGCTTCGCAGCCGAAGGGGAAAGACCGAATTGTTAAGGCCGATCCCGCATCTACTATCTGGGCAAGGTTTTACGAAATTGAAACCTTTGAACCTTTCTTTAGCGGAAGAGATGGAGTAAAAAAGAAAAAGCTGGAAGAAATAGAAGTTGAAAGAAGAACAGGATATGCATGGTATGGTACATGGGGTAAGAAGTTGCTCGAGAAAGATTATCCAAATTGGCTTAAGAAAAATGCAGGTTAAGTTAGTGCAGAAGGTAAAAGATATTCTTTTCGAATTATTCTTTATAGATAGTTATAGAAACGGCGGTAATGATTTTGCAAGCAGAAGAAGGATATAATTTTGCATAAAGACAATAAGGCAAAGACATAACAGCTAATTGGGTTTTAAAAAATAGACGCTATCTTAACAGGAAGCCGATTAGTGAATAAATATTTTAACCCCTTTATGGGTATACATGTAATTCAAATACAAGCAATATGAAAAAAAGTATTTTAAAAGTTCATCCCGACGATAATGTAATTGTTGCATTACGCGATCTTACTAAAGGAGAACAAGTACAATTAAACGGAACTACTTATACTGTTCAGGAAGACATTCCTGCTAAACATAAATTTACTGAAGAGCCTATTCCGCAAGGAGGTTCTCTTACTATGTACGGTGTATTGGTAGGTAAGGCCAATGTAGATCTTCCCGCAGGTGTACGTATCTCGACAAGTAATGTAAAGCATGCTGCTAAAGGTTTTGAACTTGGAGAACGTAAAACTGAATGGCACGTTCCGGATGTTTCAAAGTTCAAGAACAGAACTTTTATGGGCTATCATCGTCCTGATGGTTCAGTAGGTACAGCTAATCATTGGTTAATTGTACCAATGGTGTTTTGTGAAAACAGGAATGTAGAAGTAATTAAAGAAGCTTTACTGGATGAGCTCGGGTATGGTCGTCCAAAAAAATATAAAGGGTTTGTAAAGCAACTGAGGAGTTTATACCAGGCCGGTAAAACAGCCGAGGAAATATTAAATGTTGAATTTTCTGAGCAGGAACTTAGTGTGCCGCAGGAAAGACTATTTAAGAATGTAGATGGCGTAAAATTCCTAATGCATGAAGGCGGCTGTGGGGGAATTAGACAAGATGCACAGGCGCTTTGCCAATTGCTGGCAGGTTACATTACGCACCCTAATGTTGCCGGTGCAACTGTACTAAGTCTTGGTTGTCAAAATGCTCAAATGACAATGCTGGAAGAAGCAATCGCTAAAATCTCTCCTAACTTCAACAAGCCTTTGTATATGTTAGAGCAGCAGAAGATTGGCAGTGAAAGTGATCTTGTTGCTTTGGCTCTTAAGCAAACCTTCACTGGTTTAATGTATGCTAACCAGTTTGAAAGAAAACCTGCGTCAATTACTAATTTATGTATTGGGCTTGAGTGTGGGGGCTCTGATGGTTTCAGTGGTATTTCTGCAAACCCTGCAATTGGTTATACTTCCGACTTATTGGTTGCTGCCGGCGGTAGCGTTATCCTCAGTGAGTTTCCTGAGTTGTGCGGAGTAGAGCAGGAGATGAGCGACAGATGTGTAGATGAAAACAAAGCTGTACGCTTTATTGATATTATGCGCAAGTATGCTAAAAGAGCAGAAGAATCCGGTTCTGGTTTTGATATGAATCCTTCTCCTGGTAATATTAAAGATGGTCTGATTACCGATGCTATTAAATCTGCAGGTGCAGCTAAAAAAGGTGGCACTTCTCCTGTAGTTGATGTATTAGATTATACAGAGCCTGTACGTGCAAAAGGTTTAAACCTTTTGTGTACCCCTGGTAACGATGTTGAATCTACAACGGCTGAAGTTGGCAGTGGGGCTAACATAGTATTGTTTACAACCGGTCTTGGTACACCTACAGGCAATCCTATTGCTCCTGTATTAAAGATATCGAGTAATACTAAGTTGTATGAGCGTATGAACGACATTATTGATATAAATACAGGTACTGTAATTGAAGGTGAAGAAACCATTGAACAGGCTGGTGAAAGAATATTGGAATATGTGATAAAAGTTGCAAGTGGAGAAACTCCGGCTAAGTCCGTTATTAATGGCCAGGATGATTTCATTCCATGGAAGAGAGGGGTGTCTTTATAAGATACTGTCTACACTCTTAGTGACGCAACTTTTTTTGAACAACAAAGGCACGAAGGGGCACAAAGTAAGCGATAAGACATAAAAGAAAACTTAGTGATACTTAGTGTTCTTTTGTTCCTTAGTGGTTCAAATTGACCAACATTGATATTTAGTACAAGTGAGTGACACAACGATGTTGCTCATGGATAAAAAGCCGACACAATGAAAAAATTTCTTGACGAAAACTTCTTACTGAATACAAAAACTTCACAGCAGCTTTATCATGAGTTTGCGAAGGATATGCCTATAATAGATTACCATTGTCATTTGCCGCAAGGACAAATTGCAGAAGATAAACAGTTTGACAATCTAACACAGATATGGCTGTATGGCGATCACTACAAGTGGCGAGCAATGCGTACAAACGGCGTGGATGAAAGCTATTGCACAGGCGACAAACCTGATTATGAAAAGTTTGAAAAGTGGGCTGCAACTGTTCCTTATACTTTGCGTAATCCTTTGTATCACTGGACGCATCTTGAACTTCAACGTTACTTTGATGTGCATGATATTTTAAGTCCTGATACGGCTCGTGATATTTATGATGAATGCACAGCAAAGCTTCGTACACCTGATTATTCAGTACGCAATTTATTACGTAAGATGAATGTAAAGTTGGTGTGTACCACAGATGATCCTGTTGATGATCTTGCACAGCATAAGCAACTGAAAGAAGAAGGTTTTGAAATTCCTATTCTGCCTGCATTCAGGCCTGATGCGGCAATGAATGTGGATAATCCTGTTGCATTTAATAATTACGTTGCTCGTTTAGAAAAAGCTGCTAATGTTAGCATCGGTTCTTTCCAAAGTTTTATTGATGCTTTAAAAAGCCGACATGATTTCTTTGCTGCAAATGGTTGCGGTGTTTCTGACCACGGGTTGGAAGAAATTTATGCCGAAGAATATACAGAATCTCAAATTGAAGGAATATTTGATTCAATAAGAGCTGGTAAGAGTTTGTCTGACTTTGAAAGAAGACAGTTCAAGTCTTACATGCTTGTATTGTTCGCCGAGTGGGATTGGGAGAGAGGCTGGGTGCAACAATACCATCTTGGTGCCTTGAGAAATAATAACAGCCGCATGTTACGCCAGCTTGGTCCTGACACCGGTTGGGATTCTATCGGTGATTTTCAGCAAGGTAGAAACCTATCTAAATTCCTAAGCAGGTTAGAAGGTGAGGACAAGCTGACGAAGACAATTCTTTATAATCTCAATCCTGCAGATAATGAATTAATGGCAACAATGATCGGCAACTTCAATGACGGTTCCGTTGCAGGTAAAATTCAGTTTGGTTCTGCATGGTGGTTCTTGGATCAGAAAGATGGAATGATAAAGCAGATGAATGCATTATCAAACATGGGTTTATTAAGTCGTTTTGTAGGAATGCTTACAGATAGCCGAAGCTTCTTGTCATTCCCTCGTCACGAATATTTCCGCAGATTATTATGTAATCTTTTTGGTGAAGAAATTGAAAATGGTGAACTGCCTAATGATATAAGTTGGGTAGGAAAAATAATTCAGGATATTTGCTACCACAATGCTAAAAACTACTTTAACTGGCAATACCTTGATGAAAAGGTAAAAGCAAAGGAAAGTGTAGTTTAGCTAATTACTGAATTAAACCAAAATTACCCAATGAGTTTTACAGAAGAACTTCAGAAGATATTTGTATCGGAAGAGGAGATACCCGAAGAATATCGATTGCCAGGAGAGATACACCAGCGAACTTATTTATCGAACGGAGAAATGAAGGAGTGGAAGGGAGACGTGCACAAAGTTTATTCTCCCGTATGTGTAAGAACACCCAATGGCTTACAAAGAAAACTGATAGGAACGTACCCCGTTTGTACAGAAAAAGAAGCCTTAGAAGCATTGGATGCTGCAGTAGAAGCATACGATCATGGTAGAGGTCAATGGCCTACGATGAGTGTTGCAGATAGGATTACTTGCGTGGAGAATTTCACACAACGGATGCTTAGCAAGAAAGATCTTGTTGTAAAACTCATCATGTGGGAGATTGGAAAATCTTACGCTGATTCGGTAAAAGAGTTTGACAGAACAGTTGAATACATCTATGCTACGATCGATGCGTTGAAAGATGTAGATCGCCAATCATCAAGGTTTGAAATTGAGCAGGGAATAGTTGCACAAATACGCCGTTCACCTTTAGGCGTTGTGCTTTGTATGGGACCATTTAATTACCCTTTGAATGAGACCTTCACAACATTGATCCCCGCAATTATTATGGGTAATACCTTGTTGTTCAAACCTCCTAAGCACGGTACATTATTACATTACCCTTTACTTGAAGCCTTCAAAGATTGTTTTCCAAAAGGTGTAGTAAATACTATTTATGGTCGTGGTCATGCTATTGTTCCAGCGTTAATGCAATCAGGAAAAATAAACGTGCTTACGTTAATTGGAAGCAGCAAAGTTGCTAATGAATTAAAAAAGCTTCATCCAAAAGTAAACCGGCTGCGAGCTATTCTTGGTTTAGATGCAAAGAACGCAGCTATCGTTACTGCAAATGCGGATATTAAATTAGCAGTGCAGGAAACTGTTCTTGGATCGTTATCTTTCAATGGACAGCGTTGTACAGCTATAAAAATTGTGTTTGTACATAAAAGCATTGCTGATGAATTTTTGCAGCAACTGAAAGTTGAGGTAAGCAAACTTAAGTATGGAATGCCATGGGAAAAAGGTGTTGGACTTACACCTTTACCTGAACCGCATAAACCGGCTTATCTAAAAGAAATTATTGAAGATGCAAAGGCCAATGGAGCAAAAGTTATAAATGAAAATGGCGGCGCAACAGTTGAATCATTTGTTTATCCTGCTATTGTTTATCCCGTAAATGAAAAGATGAAACTGTATCGTGAAGAACAGTTTGGCCCTGTTATTCCCGTTATTCCATTCGAAGATTTAAATGAGCCTATTGAGTATTTGATAGAATCAACGCACGGGCAACAGGTAAGTATTTTTAGTAACGATCCTGATGAAATATCTACCAGTATCGATCCTCTGGTTAACCAGGTAAGCCGTGTGAATGTAAATTGTCAATGCCAGCGTGGACCCGATGTATTTCCATTTACTGGTCGCAAAGATAGCGCAGAAGGAACTTTGTCAGTTGTTGATGCTTTACGTTCGTTTTCTATAAGATCTTTGGTTGCAACCAAGCTGAATGATAATAATAAGAGATTGATCAATGATATTGTAAGCGAACACAAATCAAACTTCTTAAGTACCAAGTATATTTTCTAAAACAATTTCAACCAGATAATGCGTAAGAAGAAAGTGCTTGCATTTGGCGAACTACTGTTACGCATTTCTCCTGCGCTTACAGAAGATGCAACAGGCAAGCATCCCATGTTGTTATACATGGGTGGTGCAGAATTAAATGTAGCTACTGCATTAGCTGGTTGGAACGTTCCTGTAGAATATTGTACTGTTTTGCCAGACAATTTTATGTCGCGGCACGTAATAAGTTATTTGGAATACAAAAGCATTTACACTTCATCCATTGTTTTTGCTGGTAACCGTATTGGTGTTTATTATTTAGAAAGAGGTGCCGATTTAAAGGGAAGTGTTATTTACGATAGAGAACATTCTTCATTTTCTGAAGTGAAAACAGGAATGATTGATTGGGATAAAGTATTGCATGATGTTGAGTGGTTTGACTTTTCAGCAATAAGCCCGGCTTTGGGACAAAACGTTGCAGATGTGTGCCTTGAAGCTGTTGAAGCAGCATCAAAAAAGAATATCACAATTTCCGTAGATCTCAATTATCGTTCAAGGCTGTGGAAATATGGTAAGCAACCTATTGAAATAATGCCAAAGCTTGTTGAGTATTGCGATGTAGTAATGGGTAATATCTGGTCTGCCAACACTTTGTTAGGAACTGCTGTTGATGAACATATACACGATAAGAAGAGTAAGGATGCATATCTCGATCATGCAAAAGCAACATCGAAGGAAATTATAAAAATGTTTCCTAAATGTAAAGTAGTTGCAAACACCTTTAGGTTCGATAGCAAGTTGAATGACGTTCTTTATTATACCAGTTTGTATATGCAAGGCCAGCAATACAATTCGCCTGAGCTTACTTGTAAGGGAGTCGTGGACAGATCTGGAAGTGGTGATTGCTTTATGGCAGGATTGATCTATGGTTTGTATAATAAATTAGATCCACAGCAACTGCTTGAGTATGCTACAACAGCAGCATTTGGAAAGTTGCAGGAAAGCGGCGACGCAACAGATCAGGACGTTTTCACTATTGCTCGTAACGCAAAAATTATAGCCGATACAAATTAATTGTTTATAAAAACAGGTAATATGCAATTGAATAAAAAATCATACTCAGGGTATAAGGAATATCCGGAGAAAGTACTCCAGTTTGGAGAGGGTAATTTCCTTCGTGCTTTTGTTGATTGGATGTTTCATGAGTTAAATAAGAAAGCAAACTTTAATGGTTCTGTTGTAGCTGTTCAACCTATTGATAAAGGGATGGTTCAAATGCTTAATGAGCAGGATGGATTGTATACGCTTTATTTAAGAGGGTTGAAGAATGGGAAAGCTGAAAGTACTCATGAAACTATTGATGTTATCAGCCGCGGAATAAATCCTTATGAAGATTTCAATGCGTACCTACAAACAGCAGAACAACCTGAAATGCGGTATGTGATTTCAAACACGACCGAAGCAGGTATTGCATACGACGAAAATGATAAGCCTACTGATACTCCGCCAAATTCTTTTCCCGCCAAATTAACTGTTTGGTTAAATCATCGTTACAATACTTTTAAGGGCGATCCGTCAAAAGGTATTCATGTTATTCCATGCGAATTGATTGAAAAGAATGCGGATAATTTGAAGAGAATTGTTTTACAATTAGCTGAAAAATGGAATCTTGAAGAAGGATTTATTAAATGGCTAAATGGTGCATGTACTTTCAGTAATACATTAGTTGATAGAATTGTTCCTGGTTATCCAAGAGAACGAATTGCAGAAATAACTGAAGAGTTAGGTTATGAAGATAAGCAGGTAGTTGAAGGTGAGCACTTTCATTTATGGGTAATTGAAGCTCCGGACAATCTTCAGCAGGAGTTACCTTTCCCATCTATCGGTTTAGATGTTTTATATGTAAAAGATCTAACGCCTTATCGTACTCGTAAAGTGCGTATTCTCAATGGAGCTCACACAACCTTAGTACCAGTTGCATACTTATATGGAATTGACACTGTAAGAGAATCAGTTGAACATCCGGTAGTGGGTAAGTTTTTAAGAGATGCAATATTTGAAGAGATTATTCCAACACTTGATCTTGGAAGAGAAGAACTGGAACAATTTGCCAATGAAGTAATTGATCGGTTTAGGAATCCTTACATTAAGCATCAGCTAATGAGTATTTCTTTGAACTCATTCTCGAAGTTTGAAACACGCGTACTTCCTTCTATTCTTGAGTATGTAAGGAGAAAAGGGGCAGTTCCGCAAAGGCTTGCATTTTCTTTAGCTTCTACACTTGCTTTTTATAAAGGGAAGAGAGACGAAGAAGAAATTAAGTTGAATGATGATGCGCATGTATTAGAACTTATGAAGAACGTTTGGACAACTGCCACCGGAGGTAACGAAGAGGCTATTAAAAATCTTGTTACGGAGGTGCTTGCTTATTCAAAAGTATGGAAGCAGGATATTAACCAGGTTGAAGGTTTAACAGAAGCTGTAACTAATCATCTTACCAATATAGAGAAGAATGGAATGCAGAAGGCGGTTGAGATGATTTAAATTATAGTACTACGTAATTAGTTAAAATAAAAACAGCCGTATCACGGCTGTTTTTATTTTAACCTTAAAGCGACTAAGAGTTCTTACAACTTAACCTTCACCACTAACTTCTTAATAGCCCCATCACCAATTTGTGGGGCATGTACATCTTCGGGATAAAAGATTGCGAATTGTCCCGCTTGTAATGTGAAATATGTTTCAGGTTTATCGTTATAAAAAGTAACATCCTTTTCTGCATTGTAGTCGCCTGCTGGTGAGGAAGCTCTTTCTCTTGCGCTCCAACCCATTTGTTCCTTTCCTGTTGGACAAACCTGTATATCTAACCAATTGTTATGACACTCAAACTTTGCTGCTTCTCTTGTGTAGCCATCTTTTTCGGAAACAGATGCATGAAGTTCGGGTCCGTCAATTGGATATTTCCCCACTTCGATTGTTTCTAAGTTTTGACTTTTTATCCATTCAAATGCTTTTGCGAAGCGTGGATGAAGGCTTACATATCTATCTGCGTTTGATAATGAATCGATGATCATGATTTTAGCTTTAAGTTGATGTAATGGATGTAGTTGAAGTGTGCGACGCAACGATGATGCTATGAAAAAACTATCGCTGGTAACAAAACTATTTTTAAAGTAAAAATCCGCCAGTAGTGTCAGCGGATTTTTTATTTTTTACTTTTTCATTTTGAATTAACGTTGTACACGGCCTGAAGCATCACCTTTCATTAGGTCGAGAACTTCTTTGCGGGTAGCATGGTTAAGGTCGCCAGGAATTGTATGCTTTAACGCTGATGCAGCAACACCAAACTCTGCAGCATCACCCATTGGCATACCGGTAACCAAACCGTATATAAAACCACTTGCAAATGAGTCTCCACTACCAACACGATCAACTATACGTACATTGTAATGCTTGGTATGATAGAATTCATTGCCATCATAAACAAGAGCACTCCAACCATTGTCAGAAGCGCTATGGCTTTCGCGAAGGGTAGAGGCAATATATTTAAAGCCGAACTTATCTTTCATTTGAGTAAAGACACTCTTGTAACCTTCAATTTCTAACCCGCCTTTCGTTACATCTGAACCGGCGTGGAAACCTAAGGTAGTTTCAGCATCTTCTTCGTTACCGATACATACATCAACATATTGACAAAGGTTAGTCATTACCTGGCGAGCTTTTTCTTTGCTCCATAATTTCTTGCGATAATTAAGGTCGATACTTGTAGTTATGCCTTTAGCTTTAGCAGCTTTTAAAGCAGCTTCAGTAAGAGCAGCGGACTTATCGCTAAGCGCTGGAGTAATACCGGTTGTATGGAACCAATCAGCACCTTCAAAAATTCTATCAAAATCAAACTCACTTGCATCAACATCAGCAATTGAAGCACCAGCCCGGTCATAAACAACCTGCGATGCCCTCATTGAAGCTCCCGTCTCAAGAAAATAAATACCGAGCCTGTCGCCACCACGAGCAATAAATTGAGTATCTACACCATAACGGCGAAGGTGATTAATTGCAGATTGCCCGATAGGATTGTCGGGAACCTTAGTTACAAATACACCGTTTTCACCATAATTACAAATAGCAGCAGAAACGTTAGCTTCTCCTCCACCATAAGTTACATCAAAGGCGTCTGCTTGTACGAATCTCTTAAAATCAGGCGTTGAAAGTCTCAACATGATTTCGCCGAGGGTAACAACTTTTTTAGGCATCGTTATTTTTTTATTGAGTTAAAGATTTATTTAAGGGATAGGCCGTGCAAAGATAGCTTATCACTATACATTTCTTTATTTAGTAAAATAAAAAACTTCGAACACGTCTGCGTAAAATTTATAATGGTGTTTTAAAAAATATTCGGTACAACACATTGTTACCTATAACTTTGTTTGGTTAGCATTTGCAGATCTTATAACGTTGCTTGCCTTTGCCTCTGTGTCTTTCCATTTAGTAGTGTATTAGTAAGTGCAAGAGAAGAGTTATAAGAACTCGTAATGGTTTTGATCATCTTTAATTAATCAATACTTAAAATTTAAAAATGGACAAGAAAGCAAAAGTTCTCGAGTTAGTTCCTCAGCAAGGTATCCTTCCCCTGTTTTTTCATAAAGACCCAGAAGTAAGTGTACAGGTAATGAAAGCTTTATACGAAGCAGGAATAAGAGCGCTTGAATATACTAACCGTGGTGAAGCTGCATTAGTAAACTTTAAGAGAATGAAAGAGGTAAGAGATAATGAGTGCCCTGAAATGCAGTTAGGAATTGGTACAATAAAGAACCGTGAGCAAGCTAAAAGTTTTATAGAAGCAGGTGCTGATTTTATAATAAGTCCGGGTTTTGTAAAAGAGGCGGCTGAAGAAGCGAACAATGCAGGATTGTTGTATGTGCCAGGCTGTATGACTCCAACAGAAATTATTGAAGCAGAAAATTATGGCATTCAGTTTATAAAGTTATTTCCAGGCAATATCTTAGGGCCTGATTTTATGTCGGCTATTAAAGAGCTTTTTCCTAAAGTGAAGTTTATGCCAACAGGTGGTGTAGATCTGGATAAAGACAATATAAGCGGATGGTTTAAAGCGGGTGTATCTGCAGTGGGAATGGGTAGCAAGTTGGTAAGTAAAGCACTGCTTGAACAGCAGGATTATAGCAAGATTGCACAGCTTACTAAAGATGTAGTGGAGATTATTAAATCTGTAAAAAAATAAAGCATGGCCGCAGTAAAAATGAGTAAATACCGGTGGACGATTTGCGGTCTGCTTTTTTTTGCAACTACAATCAACTACCTGGATAGGCAAGTTCTTTCTCTAACATGGAAAGACTACCTGGTACCCGAGTTTCATTGGACGGATAGCGACTATGGAACTATTACCGCCTTGTTTTCTATTTTCTATGCAGTATCAATGTTACTCGCTGGTCGCTTTGTCGATTGGATGGATACTAAAAAAGGGTTCTTATGGGCTATTGGTGTTTGGTCTGTAGGTGCTTGTCTTCATGCGTATTGTGGTATTGCAACTGCAGGTATATTAACTGGTGATTGGTTTGTAGGTTTTGAAGGCGCTAAAGAAGCGATTGCAACAGTTGATAATACAGCCTTAGTTCTTTCTACCAGTGTATCGCTGTTCATATTCGCTCGTTTTGTATTGGCTTTAGGTGAAGCCGGTAATTTTCCGGCAGCTATTAAGGCAACCGCAGAATACTTTCCTAAAAAAGACAGGGCTCTATCAACAAGTATCTTCAACGCCGGAGCTACCGTAGGTGCCCTCGCAGCGCCTGTAACAATCCCTTTTATAGCCAGCGCTTATGGATGGGAAATGTCTTTTATAATAATTGGTCTATTGGGATTTGTTTGGATGGGCTTTTGGATCTGGGCTTACAAAAAGCCCGAGGAGCATCCACGGGTGAGTAAAGAGGAGCTCGCTTATATTCAACAAGATATAGTAAAACACGATCAGGTATCCGAACCTGTAACAGCAGCAAGCCCTGGAAGGAAACTTTCGTTTACTGAATGCTTTAAGTACAAGCAAACATGGGCTTTTGCTTTTGGAAAGTTTATGACGGATGGTGTTTGGTGGTTTTTCTTATTCTGGACGCCGGCTTATTTGAAAGACATCTATCAAATGACATCGACAGAAAGTGCACTTCCGCTGTTTGTGCTTTACGTGATAACGCTTCTGTCGATTATTGGAGGATGGCTACCAAGCTACTTCGTCGATAAAAAGGGAATGAACCCTTACGAAGGTCGTATGAGAGCAATGCTGATCTTTGCTTTCTTTCCTTTACTTGCCCTGCTGGCGCAACCACTTGGGCAAACTACTTTCTGGATTCCTGTTTTAATTATTGGTATTGCCGGTGCTGCACACCAATCATGGTCGGCTAACATATTTTCTACCGTAGGAGATTCGTTTCCAAAGAGTGCTATTGCCACGGTTACGGGTATAGGCGGTATGGCAGGAGGTATAGGCTCTACTATTATCAACAAAGGCTCAGGTGTTCTGTTTACTTATGCTGGAAATACTCAAATGCAGTTTATGGGTTTTACAGGCAAAGAGGCCGGATACTTTATTATCTTCTCTATTTGTGCTGTAGCTTATCTTATTGCATGGCTGGTAATGAAATCACTTGTTCCTAAAATGAAAGTGATTGACGTCTGAAAAATTAGATTAGTTTTTGATGAAAAGAGCATTGTAAACCCAATGCTCTTTTTCATTTAATTAACTTTGAATGATGGGTAAATTGAAATTGGTTGTTCTTACAGGAGCAGGCATAAGTGCTGAAAGCGGATTAAAAACATTTAGAGACACGGGAGGTTTATGGGAAGGTTATGATGTGTATGAAGTAGCAACGCCAAGAGGTTTTGCAAAAGATCCAAAGCTTGTTCTTGACTTTTATAATATGCGCAGAAAAGATGTTGCAGTGGCACAACCAAATGATGCACATAAAGGATTAGCAGCGCTTGAAGAGTATTACGACGTTCATATCATTACTCAAAATATTGATGACCTCCATGAAAGAGGAGGCAGCAGTAAAGTATTACACTTACATGGTGAAATATTTAAGATGCGAAGTGTAAAAGATGAAACAAAAAATTATGAGATAAGAGGCGATATTAATCTCGGTGATCTTGCTCCTGACGGTGGACAACTAAGACCCGACATAGTATGGTTTGAAGAACCCGTACCAATGATTGAAAAAGCTGCAGCAGTTGTACGTACAGCCGATGTTTTTGCAGTTATAGGTACGTCGCTGGTCGTATATCCGGCGGCTGGTTTAGTAAATTATGCTCCCTGGCAGATACCTAAATTTATTATTGACAAATCAATTCCTTATACTCAATCATTGTATAATCTTACAGTAATTGAAAAAGGTGCAAGTGAAGGGGTAAGAGAATTGAAAAGGAAACTTTTGGATTTATAAGTATATTAGGTGAATAAAACGATTGCATGTTTAAAACCATTCTCTTTTCCATTGCCTTACTAAATGCGACATTGCTATTCTCTCAAAGCCCATCTCCCTTAGATGCATTGAAAAAGCATTTGCAGGAGAATCTTCCTCCATCTTACGATTCCTCCAATATGCGTTTTAATGTTTTTACCAAAGACGGACTTCATTACCTGAACCCGGTTTACCAATTGCTGCTCAATAGTGAAAAAATGAAGGCAGCACTTGGCCAGAGAAGCTATCAGGACAATGGAAGCCAATGGATTTCTTTTAGTGGCGATTATCAAACTTCCAACTCAATTGCAGAGAGTGATGCTGATACCCTATCAGCAAAATCTAAAAGAGATATTAGTCAATTAATAGAATCTTATAAAGGAGCGAGGCATGTTGATGCAAGGAAGTATATTCTTGAAAAAGCAGAATCATACAGGATAGTTATGATAAATGAAGCACATCATAATCCATCCCATAGAGCTTTTACATTTTCGCTACTCGAAGACTTTTATAAAATGGGTTTTAGGTACCTGGCTATGGAAACTTTTAATAATCATCCTTTTCATACGTTAGATAAGTTGACAAGTTTAACAGGAACATATATACTTGAACCTATAGGAGGTGAATTAGTGAGGCATGCACTAAAACTTGGATATCAACTTGTGTCTTACGAGGACACGGTATTTACACCAGGCCAAACTGCAACTCAGAGAGATTCTGCTCAGGCTAACCATTTGTACCAGGTTCTACAAAAAGACCCATTGGCAAAAATGCTTGTGCATGCAGGATACGGTCATATTATGAGAGGGAAGGCAGGTGACTATATACCTCTTGGAGCAGCTTTACATCAATTAGCTGGTATACCTTACTTATCTTTTGATCAAGCTACTTACTCAGAAGGGAATCATTATCTGTTCATGAGGGAAATGTATAACTCATACGTAGAAAAGTACGCAGTAACAAAACCAACAATTGCATTAAAAAAGGATACAAGTATTAATTTGTTCGGTACCTCTACCTATGACTTGAATATTATTCATCCTAAAACATTATACGAGGACTTTAGGCCTCACTGGGCAGCGTTAAATGGATATAGAAAAAAATATGTAGTCAGAAAAAATTTATTAACGCCTAATACTTTTTATGTGCAAGCATATTACGACAAGGAAATGAATGATAGCAAAATAAGCGACATTGTACCAGCAGACCAAACCTACTATAAAAACAAAAAAGGAAAATTTGTTTTATATCTTCATAAGGATGAATACGCCATTGTTTTTCGTGATGCTAACTACAATATTATTAAAACAGTTAAAGTAAAAACATAATCATACTTATAACCTTGATAAGTGAAGTAAGTAGAAACAGAAGATAGAACTTATATTATATTCATCTTCTTCATAAGGAATGATGCATTTTTGTTCTGGGCAACGCCTTTTAAAATCCGGTAGTCAAACTTTAATTCATCGTTCTCAATAATGCTTTCAAAGCAATAATTTTCTATCAAACCTTTATACTCATTCTCCAACTCGCTTAGCTTAAGATCGTGCGTTGCAAAAAGCGTGAGACAATTATATTGTATCAGCTTCTTTACAAACTCTGCAGAGCCATAGTATTTATCTTCGGAATTAGTGCCGCGTAATATTTCATCTATTAGTATAAGAGATGGCTTCATATCAGCAACATTATTTTTTATCTCACTTAATCTTTTCAACTCGGCCATAAAGTAAGAGGTATGATCTTGCAAAGAATCGCTAATGCGAATTGACGTATAAATATGAACAGGCGTAAATGAAAATGATGTTGCACAAACAGGCGCGCCACATTGTGCAAGAAGGGTATTGATACCAATGGTTCTTAAGAAAGTGGTTTTGCCAGACATATTTGATCCTGTTATAAGTAACAGTTTACCCGTTTTTCCTAATGATACATTATTCGGAATTCTTTCGTTTATAGGTATGAGTGGATGTGCTATCTCTTCGGCTTCTATCATTAAATTATTTTGCAAGACAGGAAAGCAAAAGGTTGGGTGATTGTAAGCAAACTTTGACAAAGAAACAAGGCATTCAATAGTAGCAACAGAATCCATCCAGCCCTTGAGGTATTGCTTGTTACGCACCTTCCATTTCTCTAGGGAGATCATACATTGCACATCGTATAACAAAAAACTATTGAAAAGGATATTCACTAAGAAGTTCAATCGTTGATCTAACAAGTTAGTAAGACGTGAAAGCTTCTTCACTTGCAGATGTGCTTGTAAGGCAGTATGAAGATGTTGTTGAAGTAATACAGATTGTTCCGTATTTACTTTTGTAAACTCCTTGAGAATGGATGCATATTGATCGAGCATTTCCTGTTTTCTACCTAATAGAGCATGCTGCCTGTTTATATATTTTGAAAAAGAACCTATGTGAATCCAACTTAAAATAACAGTAAGCGTAAGCCAGAAATAATTGTCACTTATTAAGTAAATAAACAGCGTAAAGAAATTAAGTACAGGTAGCAGGTATCGGGTTATAGATAGCCATTTGTTTGTTATCAATATGGCTGGTTCTTCAAGCCAATCATGAATAGTGCTCATACTTTCATGATGGTCTTTGTTTAGTAAAGCGCTCGAGATAATATTTTCGTGAATATTATGTTGAGGTGCAAGAACCTGAATTGCCTCTTGATAATTTACAATGGTTTTGGCCTCGGTGAAAGGTTGCTTTAATAGCTTCGATAAAGCTTCTGTTCCATGCGAGGTAACCGTACGGTTGAGCAAATGAAATAGAGAACGCTCACCAAACACATCAAGATCTGCATAATAACTTTCATTGCTTAATAAGCTTTGGCCATTATCAAATTTATTAGGAAAACCTTGTAAAATGTTTAGCTCATTCGAATTAATAAATTGCAGGTGTTCAAGAAGCTTTCTTTTTTCACTGAGTTGGTTGCTTTTCTTAATGAGAAACAGGAAGGCGATTAGGGATAATAGAGTGAGTGCAAGAATTAAGATGTTATTGTTGTTGAAATACTGATAAGTAAAAGTGATAAGAAGGATAAAGCTAAACAGTCTTCCTGCAGCCGTCCAGAATATAATCTTTCTTGTTTTTTCAATTTGTCGATTATATAATTCAACTTTTGAAGAATAGAAAGAAATAAGATCACTCATTGATTTAAAATTAAGTGGGAAGAAATAAGTTAGTAAGTACTTTCATGAAAAGTAATATTATGTTCTTTCAACTCATTTAAGACAGGTCCATAAATGGAAGAGGCTATAGGGATATGCAAGCCTGTTTGATTTATTCTTCCCTGCAATATCAATTTTGCAGCTATCCCCAAGGGAAGACCAACCGCTTTTGCCATTGCAGTTCTTTGGTCATCTTTCCCCTTAACTGTAAGCCAGCTTTTTAAATGCTTCGCCTCTCCGTTTAATTCATAATCCAACTCATGCACCATCACTACCAAATCTTTATCTGCAGGTTCAAGTTTTAGTTTTTTTTCCATTACAAATTGTAGCACATCTGCAGCACTGCAAAAGCCTTTGTCAATTGTTTCATCGCTATCCAAACCCAGGAAGAATAGCTGTTTTAAACTTAGATTCGCTTCATGCATTTTTCTTGCAACTTCAGCAGCCGCAGCATCTTTTAAATCTTCAACTTCAACTGTATTTAATTCGCCCTTCTCATTTACCAGCATCACTTCCTGGTCTTCTTCCTCCGCTTCTTCCTCACTTTCTATTAATTGAATAAGATTTTGCATTATGTCTTTTGCAAAAGAGAGCCGTGTTGAACGCATGTCGTTAAGCCATTTTGAAAAGCCATGTTTTTCAAAATGTATTCTAAAGAAATCAGCAATGGTCATACCATCAGTGTTATATGCAGCTGTTTCATCAGTTAGTTTAAGATCAATTATATTTTTCCAACCAAAGCAAAAATCAGGGTGACGTAAAGTTGTACGAATAAAAGTTTGGGCTTCTTCAAGTTTATACAACGGTATGTAGCTTAAAGAATTGCGGTTGGGATAATACGAATAACTTTCCCCTTCAGGCATTTCTACCAGCTTGCCTAATGTAAATAATTGCTCATAAGGCACTTCTTTTTCTTTGCC
>Ga0115856_100063_pt1 | contig 29627 bp, 41 predicted proteins | sample InSIn4gowninarea_FD_83870 | JGI IMG/M metagenome (GOLD analysis project Ga0115856, IMG submission 83870)
CATGGCGTCTCTCAGTCTCACTACTAAGGGAAGCGGCCTAAGCGTCAAAGTTGGCAAGCTGTAAACCTACGTTCGTACGCTAGACTGTCATGTGCGCTGCCGTATTAGCTCGCCTGTACACAAGAGGGCTCCAGATGCGCCAGTGGAGAATGGCGATGTGGGTGATGCGTCGCGTAAGATCGGTCATGGCATCGACCGGGGGCAACGAACGCTGCACCGGAGGAACTGTGGCAGCATTACCGTGATACGACGGTGGCGGTGGTGGTGACGGCAGCGTTTGTGAACCAGTGGGCGCGACGAAGGCGTTAAAGATCTCAATGGGGGAGGAACTGATGTGCGCAACAGCGCCGTTCAAGACGTGTTGTACTAAGGACGACTCCAAAGCCGCGGCGTGTCGGGCGTAGCATAGTGGGTTGAACGCATATCGTAACTCCTCTTCCACCTTTTGCACGAGACCTGAGTCGTAAACCCGAGACGAGCATGCGAGTTGAAGTGCTTGCCGCACCAGCTCCACGGCAATATTGCCGATGGCCATCGTCCAACGCTGGCTAGCTTCTCTACTGCCGTGAAAACCGGTGATGGCAAAGAGAGCGTCCCGAAGTAGCTGGCGCGTATCCACACCGACCGTTCTGCAACGAAGTCGTTCAGCAAGCGAGTTGAAAACTTCTGAGCAGATCTCGAAGTGGATCAGGTCTTGAAGTTCGGTACGTATTGAGCGCAGGCGATCAAAGTCAAGATAGAACGTTTCAGGGAATGGCTCTCGCGGGTCTGCTACAAGCTTCCTTAACACTCCACAAACAAATGCCGCCAGTTGTTCTTGGCTCTCATTCTTGGACGGTGGTGCTGGCAGGGCGCCACTGTTTAGCGATTTTTCCTGTAAGTACCACTCTCGCGAGCTCTCTACACTCATACGACTGCACTCAATCCGTGACAGATGGGATTCCTGCTCGTATTTGATTGTAGCTTCGATGAGCATTGCGCGCAAATGCCTGATCTGATGGTTCGCCACGTCCTAAACGCGTCAGTGCACCGGTCGTGACAGGATCAGAACGTTACCCACAAGCTTCATCGCTTCAAGGATGCCGAGAAGCTCCCGGAGTCCGTATACGATAGACCTCATGCTGCAGGTCTCCACGCCTATCTCAGTCTGCTTCACCATTTTGTCCACCCACGCGTCACGCATGGGGGCGCAGTGGGCCTTGAGAACCTGAGCTAGCCATCGTGATATGCTCAGGAGGTCGCAAACACCCTTCTCGATCTCCTGCATCAGCATGGACACATCGAGGTGTTCGTCAATGCTTGCGTGCTCGCGCTCCGGTAGGAGATTTTTGAGGATATCCCTAATCGTTTCGAACATCAAAGGGATCCTGACTTGACTGGCCTTGATGTAGGGAGCCCATGCTTGCTCGTTGTAACCCTGTAGTGCGGCGTTCTGAGCGAAGCGGTTGTAAAGCTCAAGCTCTGCAACAAGCGCGTCCCAGTACTCTTCGGCTGTTTTGATCTTTGAACGGCCCTTCGCGCCGTCAAGGTTAGGCCGGAAGTGCAGTTCCCGGTCGAAATTCACGTCGTGGCGTAACTTTGGGTTACTGAGAATCGAGCCAATGTCCAGCTCACTCAAGGACTGTTTCGTGATCGGAGGGAAGCGTGCAGCGCTGTAGAAACACTGGGCCATCCTTGACGTCCCAGGATATTCCACCCCTTCAATCATTTCGAAGACTCTGTCAAGCAGGCGTGCTCGTGGTGCTTGCTCCATTTCCTGATTTGCTTCTTCCGCTGGCGGCGCGTTGTGGTTTTGTAGATGTTCAGAGGCCCTTGTCCGGCATCCGGTGTCAGACAGTTGCATCTGCTCTTTCCCACATCCTCGCCTTCCTTCTGCGTCGCTGTAGGCGTTTCGGTACGTTTCCGTCTGTTCCTTCCCACCCCTCCCTGATACGTCTTGAGCTGCAGTGTTTGCAGAACGATCGAAAGCGGAGGGGCCAGGACAGCTCGAGCCACCGTGGGCGGATTGGTTCTGCGTCTGAGGATGCATCCTCTCTCGAGCTGAATCCCTCTCTTGCTGTCGCAGCAGTTGGCAGTTGTTGAAGGTTGCTGAGTAGTTATCGGCGCAAACGGCTGCGAGCGATTCCGAGTACGCCGAGGTGATCGCATGCGTCCAGCACTTGCTAGGGGCTGCAGGAATAGACGTGATGTGCCCAATTTATCGTTTGAGGCTCTGGGGAGGATGCGCCAAAGCGTCTGAAAGGGTGAAACATATTAGCGACTTTCAAACCATACAAGACCAACGTCAGCTTGATGCGCACACGGAAATAAGAGCTGAAGGACGTGTCGATGCCATGTTTGATAGCACCACGGATACCTGCATGAACTACCAGCCGCAAAACCCTATGCAATGCGTTCACTCAGATGGCGCCCGAGTCAGACAAGCACGTTTTCTGGTTCATGTGAACGTAGGAAAGGTTGTGTACCTCTGTTAGGTTCTAGTAGCGTCTCGCCGACTTTGAGTTGTTGTATAGTGAGTTTCTTAGCAATGGTGTCGCAGACACATCACGAGGTAAAGACTGTCAAAGAACAACGCAGCGATAGAGCATCACTGGACTTGACGTTTGCGGCCAGAGCTCCGAAATATGACCAACAGACTGAAGTGGTAAAATAACTATTGATACAAATGACGATTTCTTGATTGGTGACAAGCGGATTAATGTCCCCGAATAAAAGGGAGAGATGAGGAATTTGAATCGTGCAATGCAAGGCATTGACTATTTCGAATGCTGTCCCGCCCTTTCCTAGATCAACACGTCCATCCCCAATGAATACATTAGGCGTGACGGCTTCAATCCCCCGAAAGGCGGTCGGAGAGGGCTGACATCGTTTCCAAGGCCAGGAGGCCGTTGAATTGTAAGAGATTGCGCCTCATCTTGAGCCCTATCGCTGGCGCCGTCATAGCTCAATTCTCAACCCTCACCGCATCGAATCCTCAACGGTCATCTGTCTGCCAGCCTTGCCAGACGTTGTGCATTCTAAGAAAAGGTGGATCGTGAAGCGTCTACAGTGCACCATTAGAGCGTCGAAGATGCACAACGCTGGATAAGGTCACGTTATTGGAGCCTCGAGATGTGGCTCCATGCGAAACGGAAAGAAGCGGGTGTCCCTGGTGGAAGCGAGATCATCAACGCGCATGGCGTGTTCGCCTTGTCTGCCTGTAGCACCCAGCGCTAAGCAGCCTCATTTCGAGTACTCCGTACTCGCTGCAATGACCATGCTCTTGCTTCGAACGCCCTGAACAAGGACGGATTCCGCAGTCGGGCGTAGTGTAATGATGCTGACTATGCGTTCCGTTGTTGAATCGCTTCCCCACAGCTTCCACCTTTTCCGTGGAATGAGCTGGAGAGCCGATGGAGCAGGAGTATAACAACCGGGCAGAAAACTTTCAGTTCCTCGGGTCGTCTCCGTTCTTCGAACTTGACAGAATCCTCCTGGACAGGCTTCGTAGGTTATCTGTGCCACCATGATGACGGACAGGAAGGAGCATGCAGTGCAATCCGCCGTCTTGGCGAGGACACAAGTGTCTAACGCGCAAGTAGTGTGCGGTGATCTGTGGGACGTGACACGCCGTGTCGGTGGTTGGCTGCCTCTCTGGCAGGAGTGGATCTTTCAACCTTTAAGTAGAGTGTCAAGCTTTGCTGGTGAGATCAAACGTCTTGGACGTGAGCGGAGTCCAAGAACGCTGTGGGACGCGCAGTGCAGCGAATCGAGGGAGGCGTTCTTTATAGCTTGCAGACTGTCGTTTTTAGTGCGAGGATCGTGGGACAGATTGAGGTGAGCGCGAGCACACCAAGAATATTAAGGCAAGATTGTGAGGCGTCGTAGGCAGCAGTAAGGCATTTAGCGGACAATCTCGGGAGTACATAGGGTTGAATTCGCGTCACTTGAATCAGGCAAAGTTGACACTGGGAGGCCGGCGAAGATCGCAGCAGGCAACAAATGGTGAATACCTGGTACGCTACTCAAGCAAGATGCCTCGCCAGGAATAGCTTCCGGGAGAGGGTCGGAGCAGAGGATGCGTTAAATTCATATACTCATACCCCATTTAGATCGAGATTGTATTCCTTTTGCTTTCAGGTATTGCACGAACACCAACTTCTCCCTCTATTGTTCCCTCCAAATCCCTTCAAACATCTCACACTTCGCTGGAACTGCGCACGCGTATCCCTCACCTGCCTCTCTTCCCATCGACAGTATTTCCAGGTTCCCTTTCTATATAAATCGCTCCTGGCTCCACCATTCCCGTCGTATCCGGCCTTATTCATATTGCCTCTCCCTCCCTTTACAGTTACAGCCCTCTTTAACTCCCGCATTCGCCTTCACCTCCAGTTTCCAACACCAGACCTTCCTCCCATTCCACTACCCGTCTCCCAAAAACCCCCTAATCACCCTCCCCTCTCCTTTAGACACCCTCCCTTCTCCTTCAGACACCCTCCCCTCTCCTTCAGACACCCGCCCCTTAAACACCCCTCCCACTCCCCCTTCGTCCACCCCTCCGCCCCCTCTCCCTTCCCTCCCTCTCCAACCCCACACACACAGGACACATGCCCACAGGCTTCCAAACCACCCTCCTACAGCCGGGCAGACACGCCATGATCGGGCTCCTCTGTCTCGCTTCTGCACAAAGAACTGTGTATGGCGAAGAAGGATAGGGCGGGCAGGGGCAGGTGGGCCGGGAGTAGGTGAGGTTGCACATTTCCGGGGGTAGGGCGGAAGTTGGGAGTATCTCGGTAGATGTGAATGGCTAGGGCGATGAAGATGGACCGAGGACAGAAATGACGAAGATGACCGTTGATGCTCTTGTTAAGAATATTGCTGACTGACTGTGAGGCTGAAAGGGGGCCTAGGATGCTGAGCGCCGGTGTATGGCACAGAAGCGATTGGCAATGTCGTAGAGTCGTGGGACTGGTGTAGTTGACATGCGTGGACAGTAAGACGACGCGCATGGAAGAAGACTTATCTGGTTCGCTCGACAGCTTTCTCACTCCCATAGTCTATCAACAAACGTGATGCAGAGCTGGACAGCCGCCATAGCAAGTCATGCACCCTACAAAGCGATTTGCAGCCACAGCTTCAGGTCACCGACTAGGAACAAAGTACAGGCGAGCTAATACGGCAGCGCACATGACAGTCTAGCGTACGAACGTAGGTTTACAGCTTGCCAACTTTGACGCTTAGGCCGCTTCCCTTAGTAGTGAGACTGAGAGACGCCATGACATTTGCAAAGCGAGACACTTGCTGTCAAAGAGGTGTTGGTGATGAAAGGTGGTCTTTGTTTTTCTAGGAGAGAAACGCGTGATCTCGCCGTCCTGCCGTTTGCCGGTAGGGCCGCACCGCGGCACAAGGCTAAGTAGTTTGGCTCAACGATCACAAAACTCGCAAAAAGTGTTATGCAGGAAGAGTAAACCATAGGTTGAAGAGAGTCAAGGAAATCTAGGGTCCTTCACCAAGGTGCACGGCTATTGATTATGCTGGTTAAAAGTTCTCCACTGCATCACCGTCGCGTGTCCATCTCCTCCACAACTTGGGCATCGACCTCGTCCTGGATGTCCTTTCCTCGTCGCCCTCTTGGCACGTCTGCAGAGTCTTTGTGATCGTCTGAACCGTCTTCACTACTGTTGGGACTCTGGGGTCGGCTGTCGTTCAAATTGCGCCGGCTGCGAGTCATCTGCAGGACTGTCAGAAAGCGCGCACCTCTATCTCCTATACGAGTACTGACCCAAGACCGTACACCACCCAGCAACCCAAGGCTGTATCCAGCAGCAAAGTCCGAAGAGGGCCCGCCATTCCCATGACCCGTTTTCGGCACATCAAGATGGCCCAAGCGCGCCACCACCGATGGCGATGAGAGCGCATCCCTCTTGGGTGAGTTCGAGGTACCACGGATCGATCCCGCCGGACTGGCCTGCCGACTGCCTTGCCAGAACTGCCTCAGCTCCTTCCCCAGCTCCTGTCCAGTCGCCGTCCAGTTATTCTTGATATTATCGCGTAGCTCAGCCATGCTGCGCTTGAGCTCCAGCTCATTCTTCTTCAACCACGAGACATTGAGTTCCTGGCGGCTGGTGCCCCTGTTCAGCTGGCGCGAGATATACTTATCATAATCGCGGACGATCTTCGTGATGATGCCCGTGGTGCTAACGCCTTCGGTCCTCTGCGTGACGAGGAACTTGCCCGCCTTTTTGATGGGCGCGTAGATGTCGTCGCCTTCGTCCGCGCCGTAGGGGATGTCGTCGTGCGCGACGTAGTCGATTTTGTGCTGCTCGATGAATTCGGGCGCGTCGGCAATGATCCAGGGGCAGTCTTCGATCACTTCGTCGACCCATTTGCAGTGTCGGACGCTCTCGGCGCGCTCTTTGGCTGAGAGCACGGTGAGGCCTTTTCGCCTGTGCGTTTCCTTGTCGCCGGTCACGCCGGCGAGGAGGTAGACGTCGGGGAAGGCAGTTTTGGCTTGCTGGAGCTGGCGCATGTGGCTGGGTACCGGTCAGCAGATGTGTCAACAATGGCATCGCGAGCCTGCCCAGTGCCTACCCAAGATGGAACAGATCAAACACTCCATCGCAGTAAATTCGCACAGGTCGGTCGGTCGGCGGCGGGTTGGTATGATATCCGACCGGGTCAACCAGCCCAGCTTTCGGCGGCGCCTCCATGCTCATGGTCCCCCTCTCGCCATTCTCGCCATGCTCAATCGCTCCCTCGGTCTCGTTTTTGGCGTCCTCGGCCTTGCTGCCGGAGTCGCGCCTGTGGCTCCGTGTCCGCTTTGAAGGAGGGTCTGAGGGCTCGGACTTCTTTTGCTCCAGCACTTCCTGTAGGATGGGGTCCATGGCGTCTTCTTCTGAGGCGTCGCGTGAGGATGGCTGCGCGACGTTGATGGTGGGTTCGGTGCCGGTTAGGGTGTTTGTTCGTTTACGCTTAGGAGGCATGGCTGAGGTGTTGGGATTTACTAAGTGTCTATCGATTGTGGAGAAGCGTATCTAGTGAGGCGGGAGCGTATTAGTTGCCTCCTGCTGTGTTAGGCTCAGTGTTGTGTTTGGGCGCGAAGCCGTACCTTGATGCCTCCTGAACTTCGGCCAACCGGTACGAAAACAATGAGTTGGCAGGTTCGCAATTAGTGAAATGTTTTAAAGTAGCAGGTTAAGAAGGATCGCCGTTTAGGGGATCCGGCTGGCCGTTGCCATCTGCCAACAATTCCGTTCCCTGCTTGAGACGGGATGCTCAAGGGCAAGGATCACGTCACAGCGAGTGGCAGACGCTGAGCACGTGCTTCCAACGAAGAACAACATGCCAAGCATCCAGGCCTGAAAACTGGGGAGGCCCTGCACAAGTCTCAAGCCGAGCACACTTGTGAACTGAGAATAGTTCCGAATGCTATAGCGCTCTTCACAAGAGAAACTCTATGGAACAGACGAGTACCGCACCCGCACCCGCACCCGCACCCTAACAAAATGCACGCAACAGAAAGCAAAAAGCATGACAAACCCGCACCAGACACGGTGGTAATTCCGCCGGCCAGGTATCATAACGAGGTAGCCTAAGATCCTCCGCCTGCTGCTGTATTCCTATCCATGATCATTCCTGTATCTGCTCGTATACCCATGATTTCATTTCTATGTCTACCCGGTAATAGACACACAAGCCATCTTTGCGAGAAGCCCGACTCTTCTTCATGTCCTGCTACTTCATGCTGTCCACCGCGCCATCGGTAGCTGCCATCATCTTTGGTTCGGCAGGCGTTGATGAGTGCTTGTCATCCTGCTGGTTCTTAAGACCCTGCTCAGCCTGATGTTTGTGATGCTCAGTCACCTCCGACCTGTCTGTAGCGGTTGAGGAAGGCGAGTCCGACTGGCCAATCGCAGGATTCTGGCCGTTGCTGTCTCTGGAAGGCGTCCCTTCTCGCTGACTCCGGTTGTCGCTTCCATATGCGCTGTCATCATCACCCGCACCCCCCTTGTTGACCTGACTCTTGAGATCCTTATCTTCCTCATCATGGTCGAACATCTCGCTGTCGGCGGACTCGTGGTTGATCTCCGAGCCGTTTCCGAGCAGGATGACGCGGTTACTCATGCCGCGACGCGGACCGTGGTCCATATCCATCTCATAATCCTCAGGGCTGTCATCATATCTGTGATGTATTCCCGGGCCTCGGAACTCGGCTACAGTGAAAAAGGATAAACGTTAGGCACTCGTTCTACCGGTATAATACAGGGTATTCAGTGTGTTCCATGGAAGATTCAAGACTTGCCGTACTCTGGCGGAGCACATGGGCCATCGCCGTTCGCTACCCTATCGGCGATCTCCTTGTACCACTCGTCCTTCGTCTTGCCCTTCAGCAGACCAACAATAACCATAGTCATATTGTCACACCCGACGCCACCGGTGTCGCTGTTAGACGCAAGACAGTTGTCCATCATGTTCTCGCAGATTGCCTGTAATTCCTGCTTTGCGGCAATGCCGCGCCTGACGAACTCAACGACTGCTTGAGAGGACTGACAATCCCAGATGCCTTGAATTGATGTCAGCAGACGTTTACCGAAAGGGACAATGATCAGCATACCGTCGCAAGCTACAACGAGGAACTCGTCATCATCCGTGATATCGTGTACAGTGACATCAGGGAAGGCGGTGACAATCTGCTGCTCGGGCGGCAGGTCTGCGCTCTTCTTGAACTCGAAGTCGCCGATTGCGCGCGAAAGAGCCAAGTTGCCATTGACACGACCGAAGTCGACGAAGCCACCAGCGGCGCAAATGCGTGCTTTCTCGCCTGCCGTATGTCAGCTGGCTTGCCGTCTCAAGGCATGCGGACTGCGGTTGTACCTTCGTTCTGAGGCTTGTGGTCAAAAGAAAGTGGCTTCGCTCTGCCCTTGATGCCCAGGACGCTTCTCGAGTCACCCGCGTTTGCCTGTCTCCAGTTAGCGCGAGCCGGAAAAGAGAGGTTCGGTTCAACGTACGACGTATATCTTGTCTTTTGTTATGATGCCAACTGATGCTGTGCAACCAGAGACTTCTTCCTCGTATCTTGGGTCTAGCACCTACGAGTCAGCCTTGGTCGCGCGGCCAGCCTGGCGAAGAGAGGTTGCTATTCACCGCTCAAGATGGCCCTATCGATTGCCAAGAAGCCATCCTTCAGAGCCTGTTCTATGTCGCCACTCTTGAATGCGTCTTGCTTGGCGATGATCTTGTGCAGATTTTCCCCGGTGTAGATGGCTACTTTGTCCCCCCCGTGGCCGTCGTAGACGCCGAAGAAGCTCAGTCGCACATTCGCGTCTGCTGGCTTCTGCTGGCCCCCGTTTTGCGGTTGTAGGTCGAGGACGCAGGCGTGCGCGTCCTCCATGCTGATGCGCCACCCCTGCATCGAGGAGACTCCGTAGATGACCCGATCATCTTGGCCGTGGTCGGATTTCTTTGATGGACACAGGTTAGCTCGTGTGCTGGTACGTGGGCGCCGGATGAGGGGGGCTAACAAGCCCTCTCGTCCGGTCAGAGACGACCGAACTGAGCGGCCGCTGTATGTAGAACAATGGCTGCAGCCTCAATGGCTCTGGAGAAGTTGGCCAAACTCACTTTCTCGACTACGGGTTCAGAGAGCGTCTGACCCATGGTGTCGGTTGTGGAGGAGGGGGATGAAGTGGGTGTGCAGGTGTGAAAGGTTCGCTACGGGGTATCGACGTGTTGGTGGGGTTCTGCGCTAGAGGAATGGACAAACGAGAAGCAGGCTTGGAAGCAGCGAGGAGCAAGGTGATGTGATGAAGCTCAGGAATTGCGAAGCAGTGCGAGGTGCGCGCGGAGGAGTTGGGGACAGAGTTGCAGGTGGAGGAGCGTTCTCCGGCTCAGGTTCGAGAAAGTGTCGTGTGGTGGTTCCCCAGGCGCTGCTGCTGACTTCATCGCCCGAGTTTTGCAAGTCGGAAGGGTCAAGTGCCCTGACCGTTCCGCGCCACCGGCGGCCTGGACACCTCGCAGCTTTGGCACGACACCTGTAAGGCTGCCAGATTACTCGTGGCGCTTCAGATCCTCTGCGTCGACTCGGCCAGGCTCAATTGCCGTACTGCGCCGTGTCTGGAGCACACCATCCATCTCCCGTGACAAAGGACTGCGCCTCAGCTAAGGCTCCCCTATGCTACAACTCCGGCTTCGCCCGTGGCAGGCTAGGTAGGCACCCAGTTGACATAAATACCCGGACTCCATGACCAGAAAGCAGTAAACCACAACGTAAATAATCAGACATATAGCTTTCGATATATTAACTAGGGGTTATTATAGCTTCTCATCTTAGTGTTTTATATCTAAGAACATGCGCACGCTATAGAGGATCAATTTAACCTAGTTATCGATTTCATTTTGCAGCAGCTACCGGGGTTACTGTTTATGGAGTCCGCGCATTTGTGTCAACAGGGTGGTAGGCAGGTCAGGTACCCTTGAGGGCTAGCGAAGAGCGACAGCAGACACAGGATGATATCAGTGCCATCAGTGCTATCAGACCCAGCGCATCTAGGCAGTAGCAGGCTTCCGTGGTGAAGTTCACATCAGCCATTCAACGGTCTACATGACACAATCTGAAGCTTCATGGAGATATCTCCGCCCGTTTCCCATCAGCTATCCACTACAACTTCGATGTCTGCGGGAGCAAGGGGTAGCCCGGCGGATACACCTCCAGCGCAGATCGATCTATCTGCTCAATGTTCTGGAACCCAGCGACGTTGAGGAGGATGTCAAAGTCCGCCAGCAGGCTCTTCATCACGTGCCGTACACCATGATCGCCCATGATGGAAAGACCCCAAACCCAGAGTCGACCGACAAAGACGAACTTGGCGCCGATTGCAAGGGCCTTGAAGACGTCTGACGCACCGCGCACGCCGGAGTCGAACATGATGTAAGTTTTGTCGCCGACGGCTGAGGGCAGTATATCAGATCAAGCCGACGAACTGGATAATACGACTGATCGAAAGAGCTCGACTTACCATCAACAATCCTCTCCAGTGCATCCAAGCTAGCACAAGCACCATCAACCTGCCTTCCAGCATGGTTGCTCACCACAATCCCATCAACGCCCACCTCCACCGCCTTCTGGGCATCGCTCACATCCTGGATCCCCTTGATCGCAAATGGCTTCCCGCCCGAAATCTCCTTCCACGTCCTAATCAACCACGGGATCTTCTCCCAACTATGCGCACGTCCATGCCACACATTATCAATCCACTTCGCCCCGGCCTCATTCGGCATAGTCGTGGAATCTATCCCATCCTCTCTTAGTCTTTTCTGAAACACCGGATCTGAGAGCCCCAGATCGGCGCCGATGCCGTGGTAGAACGCATAGTTGGACGTCTGAACATCGTCGTGCCGCCAGCCGAGCTGCCACGTATCGACTGTCAGGATGCAAGCCGAAAAGCCTGAGTTGTGCGCCCGCGTCAGCAGCGAGATGGTGAGTTCGTCGTCGTGCGGCATGTATAGCTGGAAGAAGTGAGGGCCTTCGCCATTGGCCTCTGCCACGGCTTCGATGGGTTGTGAACCCGCGGTGCTGAGGCAGTAGGGCAGGTTTAGCTCCTTGGCGACTTTGGCCACGGGCAGCTCGCCCTGGGGGTGGTATATCTTGTTGATGCCGATGGGCGCGAAGCCGATGGGCGCGGAGACCTTGTGGCCCCAGATCTCGGCGCGGGTGTCTCGCTTGTTGGTGTCTACCAGCATGCGTGGGATGATGCGGCGCCGGTAGAAGGCCTGGCGATTGGCGGTGTGAGTGTAAGACTGGCCTGCGTTGGAGGAAGCATAAAGCCTCACATGCATGAGCAACAGACGGTGTGAATTGGAGGATACACGACGCTTACCATCCATTCTGAGACAGCCTCTCCTTTGCTAATTCCTCAAGCTTGGCCGGGTCTGGTCCACAGCGTCAGCAGTGCTTGGGTAACATAAAGCCCGCAACAATGGCTCACCAGTATTGAACGGAGGCACTTTGCCCTCGTTGCTTGCCCAGAAGTTCTCACGCTGATACTCAGCGTACTCGGGCGTTGTTCTGTATTTCTTGTTCGGATTCTTGGTGTCCATTACCGATATTAATCTCAATCAAGGAGGTCTGCAACAGCTTGCGCCCAACAAACAGAGGAATTTGACATGTTAAGGCTCTGGGAGACATCGGACGACGTCAATATGACAATCAAGGCATGCAGAAGTGACGGATTCACGGATCCTAAGTAGCTCCTACAGGTGATCTCATTGTGAAGGTGCCGTCTTCCCGGTCCCCGGCTCAAACGGTGACAGGGATCCCGATCTCGTCAAAAGGCTTGTGCGAAAGCTTGAGTCTGGTGGGGATTCGGTCACGTGCCGTTATGGAACCATAATGGAGGAGGTCAGCGTGAGGTAGCGTTGCGGTGAAGTGCTATCTATGAGGGGTAGATTCGTAGGACAGCGGCCTATACCGGCTTAATGTTCATATTCAGGGGAAGACGACCTTCTTGAACAGTCCATAGCTAGCCTACGAGTATGTCCTTGCTCAAGCACACAGATCACTTACCAAAGGCGTATCCTGTGCATCGATGTCTTCGTGAATGAGAAATGTCCCTCTACGAGGACTTGTGTTGTTCTGTCGTGATGCGTCGGTCTGACTATAGATAGAGTGCCATCCCTAGATTGGAGGACATCTCAGGGAACCACACTGAAAAAACAGGACCCCAACGCTGATGCAAACACAATCGCTGACCCTGTGAACTGAGGGCGCCGTACAAATATGAACGCCTTACCAATACTAGGCTTAATACGCCAACTGAAACCCCATCAGACCGTCCCAATGCATATCAACCCCTACCCGTGCAGCTGTCCACTCTCTTCTATGGGTATCTTGTCGTCCACGCAGTCTGCTCCATCCGAGTCTCACGCCCAGCTTAGGCAGGGCCCGGCCCAAACGTGCCGTTCCGCAGCTGGTCCTGTATAGATTGCTCGCCCTGGCTGCATCCGGAGTTCCCGGCCATCCATCCAACATGCGCACGCAGCTCGTTCAGAACCTCTTGAAACCTCCCTCCGGACTTCTCATTGTGTCGCAACAGCGTCCTATCCGACCCATCAAGCTGCAACAGCCTAATCCCACCGCCCTGCCGCGCAATATCCCGGATCACCAGCATCCACGCCTTAGCCAACTCCTCGTACATCTCCTGCTTGTGGCGGTTGTGCTGGTAGTCGCTGAACTCTGGGATCGAATGTACAGCTTCAGTCGCGCCGTCGAGGTACGTGAACATGTTCGGGATCTGCGTCTCGTTGGGCGGCAGGAAGTGCGGCGTGAAGTCCTTGATTGCGTCAACGAGCTCAAGAAGCGGTTGCCGCACCCGGTTGTACGCGTATTCGGATCTGGAATCGTTGCCATAGGGGAATGACTTGTCGAGCGCCTTGTGGTAGTTGCTCAGGACCTCGAGCGTGGATGCAACGGTTGGTTTGGGTGCGGTCGATACGACCTCGGCTCCGATCTCAGGGTGTCGGTCGCAGATGGAGCGAACTAGACTTCTGAGGTCTTGCGGGGAGAGTGTTTCTAGGAGTCTTGGGAGGTCTAGCGGGCGTCCATGCAGATTCGTTCGCATACGCTTGGTGTGGCGTGGGATAGGAGCTTGTGATATGGTCCGGGGAGCCATCGACGGCGAACTCGAGGGCGACGCTGACATTTCTTCCTCCCCTTCCACTTTTCGTTTTCGCCCGGACATGGCGTTGTTGGGGACTGTTCGAACGCCCTGTCAGTGTGCTTTCGGCGTGCTGCGGCTTCTGGGGCATACTCACATGACCGCGGGGGTGAGCGACGGTTGTTGTTAGAGAGAAGATGGGGAGGGGCGGCAAAGGGCTGGCTGGCAATAATGTCGTTCATGGCTGCGAAGCTAAGAAGCTGCAGGAACACGGTTTGAATCAATGTGGGAGCTGTCGCAGGCTGGGTCGGCACCGCTGGTTGAAGTGTGCGTTCAAGTAAGTGGAATGCGGAAGCTCGGGAAAGGTCACCAAATCGGTACCGACATCAGTCACGTGATAGGATCCGCGGTCACATTGCAAGTGGCAGTCGCTTTCACCGGTTTAGACTCTTTATTCCCGCCGCTGAAACACAAAGTAACTTAGGGATAGTCTTAGCTTAAGTCCTCACTCTTCCAGCACCTAGTAACGTGCCTTGTTCACACGAAAATTTACACATGTGACGATCCAGATTGGTAAAAGCTTCCTTATGCCCCCTCTCTGGCCAGTCCATGGCTTTGGAGCAATATAGCGTCATACATACCGCTAGAATCTGTGCGCCGTTCTGATAAAATCGCTGCATATCCCGAAACGCCACGAGAGAACGCCATTACGTGAGAGGCCGAAGCCTGGCTGCATGAAGCCAACGCTGCGTGATGTGAAAGAAAGCACTACCTCTACAAGTATAACGACTGCGCAGCAACAAGATCGCGCCGGACCTTCTCAAGGGCCGTTTCGAACTTCTGCTCCAAGTCTTCGCTACCCATGACCTTGGACGCTTGTGCCATTTGGCGGAGCAGCTCTTCTAACCGTCTGAACAGGCGGATCAGACTGCCTTCGTAGACATCCGTCATTTTGCTGTGACAAAGTTAGCAAATCTGAAAACAAAGCAAACATGAGCACTCCGAGCTTACCAAATCTGAGCGAACGAAGCACCCTTAGACCACGCGAAGACAACTTCCATCAACTGGTACTTGAAGGTCTGGAGGTAGTCATCTTCATTGACGGGCAACTTGCTCTCCTGAGATATCTTCGCAATAATGCGAGCCTGAGCTTGAATCTCCCGGTAGGGCTTGGCAAGCTCCTCTTTCAGAGCAGGAGTCTCCTGGCTCTTCTCTTCAAAGATGAAGCAGCTTAAGCAGGCAGCGCACTGCTCCGGTGTGAGCTCGTTGAAGAAGCGGTTGAAAAGGAGCTCGCTAAGCACAAGCTCATCGCCTGTGCTGATCTCGCAAGCGACGCGTGCCTTGAGTTGAACGACATCCGCTTCGTTGATGAAGCCCAAACGCCGTAGGACTCGCTTCCGGCATTTCAGCTCATCGAGCTGCATGATTGAGAAGGCTTCTGAAATCCGCTTCTTGATGTCCTTGATCTTGTTTGTCAGCTCTATTTTGGCCGCATACTGGTTGTAGAGGTCTGGCAGCCTTGGCGAATTGTGGAGCGCGTTGGACAGTAGCCGCGACTCAAGAACCTCAATCTTCCTTAACAGCTTCTTGAAGGAATCATCCGTGATGCCCATGTTCTCGATCGGGTCAAGAATTGCAATTCCATCCGGGAATCGCTTCTTGACTTCTTCAAGAGCCTTTCGCACGCCGTTCCTCTGATCAACTGACTTGAGATCTGGCGGTAGGAATAATCGCAGGTGCCCTATCGAGTCAATACACGATAGCAGCACTGGCACGACTTCCATCTTGCCTTTCTCCCCCGGCCCGGGCGGTCGCACTCCGGGTGGGAGATCCTGCGTTGCGTGAGGGGCGAATGACGAATCGTCAGCAACCTGGAGCAGCACATCGACCACGTAAGTCTGCTGTGGCGTCATCTCGGACGCGGACTGCCCCTTGGCAGGCTTCCGCTGCGTGAAGTTGACGACTGCGCCCCAGCCGAAGTCGTAGTCCTTGTACTTGATCCGTACTAGGCGGCCGGATTGCATGAACTGCAAGCAATACGTAGGATGAGTGATAACGTCCCGCATGTCCTTCGTGTAGGTGTTGAGTTGTTGCCGCAGATCGTAGTAATCACGTACAATGGCCTCGTCCGGAATCGTGATACTGGCCCGCTCAGCCTCTAGCTCTTGAAGCTCCTTCTCCAGCCCAGACACGCTGGCTGTATTCTGAAACTGGAAAAAGCAGCGCTCTAACATGAACTCGGGTGAGATACCCTCCACCCTCATAAGATTCAGAATCATGTTGTAGCCAAGGTAGAAGGCGGAGTTGAGCTTGTCCTGTTCTCCGCGAACGATCTCTTTCGCGATAGCGGGCTCCATCTTCTCGTCGATCATCATAATAACAATCCCACGTTCATCAAGACCTCTTCTACCAGCGCGACCAGACATCTGAATGAACTCCGATGGTGTTACCCACCGCTGGGTGATGCCGTCGAATTTGCGCACGCTGGTAAATACTACGGTCTTCGCAGGCATGTTCAGTCCGATGGAGAACGTCTCGGTAGCGAAAAGAACCTTGATAAGACCTTCTTGAAACAGGATCTCAATGGTCTCTTTCAGGATTGGAAGTAGTCCAGAGTGATGTACGCCGATGCCTCGCCGTAGCAGCGGGAGAATGTGCTGAATCTGCGGTAGCTGCTTATCCTCTTCGGACAGCATTTCGATAGCACTGTTGAACACCTTGCCCACCATAGCCTTCTCCGACTCGTCATTGAATGCCAGTTGACTCATTTGGAGGGCCAGGTTCTCGCATTCTCGCTTGCTGAAGCTAAAGACGATGACAGGGTTATAGTTCTTCATCATAATCATCTTCACAATCTTGTAGATATCTGAAGGGCCCTTGTTGCCGCCTTTGTTGAGTCTCTTGTCTTTGCCCTTGCCCTTCCTTTTAGCATTCGGATCAGCAGGGTCGTCTCCTTGCTTCTCTGCGATAGACGCCATAGCCTTCTGGAAGTTTTCCTCCCGGAAATTGCCTTTTTCGTCTACGACCAGATGGATGCCGTCTGCGCCGGCAGGGAAGAAGTAGTGTTGTAGCGGAGTGGGCCTGAAGTCAGTGTAGACAACGTGACAGGGCTGGTTGTGCGTCTTGGTAATCCATTCTGCGAACTGCATCGCATTCGGTATGGTCGCGGACAGGAAAACATAGTGCACCTTGTCGGGAAGTAATATAATGGTCTCCTCCCAGACGACACCGCGAGCTGGCTAAGTTAGCACACACAAACGATACAGAGCCTTGGGGTTTCATACACTTATCTCGGAGGTAGTGGACTTCGTCAAATATTACCCACGCAACCTCGCGCATGATCTCTGAGCCTCTGTACAGCATAGATCGTAGAATCTAAGCTCCTGTTAGTAATCGGCCGGTCCAGAACACGCTTCCATCTTGGGGGCATACCTCAGTGGTCATGACCAAGCAAGTAGCCGTCGGGTTGATCGTCACATCGCCGGTCATCAAACCTACGTCGCCGAACTCCTCATGGAACTCCCGGTATTTTTGGTTACTTAGCGCCTTAATCGGACTCGTATAGATGACCCTCTGGTTGTTCTTCAAGCACTGTGCGATCGCATACTCCGCCACGACTGTCTTGCCCGCGCTAGTGTGTGCCGAGACGAGTACGCTCTCATTCCTCTCGATAGATGCGATTGACACCTGCTGAAAAGGATCCAGCGTAAACGGCCACTCCCTCGCTGGCTTTTCTGGCGGCTTGTGCTGCGATATGGGGACATAGTCGTAGTCCGGAGGTAATGCGACCTGATGCCTGACCTGATGTGACAATACGACAGCTGCGCCCTCTTTCTGGGCCTGTAGTCCTGCTGACGCCGCGACCTCCCTCGATTGCTCGGTCTCAAAGGCGTCGGTTACAACAGGCTCCGGTTCTGCCTCTCGCCGTAGTCGCTTTGCGCCGGGTTGCGCTTGAGCATCGTCTGGCTTCGTTGACTCTGTCGGAGCTTCAGGGAGAGCGGGCGCGGCATCCGGCATCGCAGAGTCGCCGTTCGTTCGCGCAGCGTCTGATCCGCCATTTGTCTCCTTGACATCGCCGTTCGCCTGCCGTTTCTTGCTCCTCTGTCGTTTCTTGGCGTCTTTCTCTGGACTTGGCTGAGATTTGCCTTCGAACACGTCGAACAGGTCATCCATGGTCAGTCCGCTGGTGTATGTTGCTGCCTGGAGGAGCTTCGGAGATTTGCCGCGTATGGTGTCTGCAGGACGTCTAGGTCACTGCTCTTTCCTACACAAAAAAGTTGCAGATTCATGCGCTTGGCACCAATCGGGCTTACGTGACGCGCTGGCCGCTTCTTCCGAGGTGCCCCCGAAGCCATCCCCGAGCTTCCTCATTGTATATCACTCTGAGACCTCAACCTTGACACTCTAGGAGACACTATTGGAATCACGCAAACGTATGTCGAGCATTTGGCACGCTTAGACGCCTGACTAAACGGTCGCAGATGCTGCCCGCTCTCCGAACCTCCACCACAACGGTCCTCGTTGCCCGCCGCGGCTTCCATGCCACCCGCGCCCGCATGTCCAGCCCATATCACTACCCTGAAGGCCCTCGCAGCAATCTGCCCTTCAATCCGTTGACAAGGTTCTTTTGGTTGAGGTACTGGGGATTCATGGGTACGTTCACCAAGGACCGGGCAGCTTGGACGAAGGCTAACGGTACACGTAGCTGCTGGGTTTGGTGCGCCTTTTGGTATTGCAGGTAAGATCAGGTGGAATACGTCTATACGCCGGCGTGTTGCTAACCACGATGCTTCGTTCAGTTTGGCAAATGAAGAAGAACGTGTAAGAGCTACGGACAGTCGCTGCAATCGTCGAAGTGGAAGTCGGTTGGGGTAGTGCAGGAAGGGTTTTTGGGGAGTCTTCGCACTAAGATGTATAAAATGTACAAGGAATTGGCATCTTAAGCTACCATCGTATAAGTCACTTGTTGCCATGAACCGGTTGTTTTACGAACCTCAACCAGGTACCTAGGTACCTAGCTTAAGCTGATGATGGCTCTCTGATACCTCTCGGCTCGGCAGAACATCAATTGTGCAAAATTTTATATTCCTAAAAGTGACGACGAAAACCAAGCGCATGCCTGCAGAAATGATTCAAGTTGCACAATAATAAATTGACCGGATTCTGCAATGCGCAATCTGCGGAATGTTCGCCGGTCGATCACGACTTTCGCGGATGAAGAGCTGCCCTTGACAGCCACGGCATGGGATGCCTCATCTGACTCTCTCATCTGCGCTCTTGGACCTTCAGAAGCCAGCCCCATTTTGGAACTTCGGAGACTCAACCATGACGCCAAACAAAAAGAGGAACTTCACCTAATAGCTTCGTGGGATGCGCCCTGCCCCCATCCGGATTTACCATATGATCAAATTCTCAGTCTACGATACTTCCCCGATACTTCCACGTCGTGTCTTGTCTTAGCGGGCGGAGACATAGTAATAGTCAGAGAAGAGCCTCTTCCCAGCGAGGATCTGATCGAAATTGTTGGATCCGTAGACGCAGGCATCACCGCAGCCGCATGGTCGCCGGATGAGGAACTGCTCGTTATTAGTACCCGGGCAAACACTTTTCTTTATATGTCCCGCGACTTCGAGAATGTCACAAATGTCACTTTCTCTCAAGACGATGTCAAAGCTTCCAATCATGTTTCTGTCGGCTGGGGCAAAGCAGAGACCCAGTTCAGGGGAAAGAGGGCCAAAGCACTTCGAGATCCCACCATGCCCGAGCGTGTGGATGAAGGAGTTCTGAGTCCAAGAGACGATGGCAGCGTAACTATCAGCTGGAGAGGAGATGGTGCTTTCGTAGCCGTCAATACCGTTGAAAGTGGCAAGCGTCGTATGATCCGGGTGTATTCAAGAGATGGTGTCCTTGACAGCGTCACTGAACCGGTCGACTACCTGGAGGGCGCCCTAAGCTGGAGGCCGGCAGGAAATTTAATCGCAGGCATACAGCGGCTCCAAGATCGAGCCGACGTGGTCTTCTTCGAGCGCAACGGCTTACGCCACGGTCAATTCAGCTTGCGGCTCTCCACGGAGGAGCTCGAGACCTGGGGGAGTAATATCTCGTTAGAGTGGAACAATGACTCGACGGTGCTCGCTGTATGCTTCACGGACCGAGTGCAGTTATGGACCATGGGCAACTACCACTATTACCTCAAGCAGGAGATAAGGATGCTTAGTGCACAGGCAACATTGAGTCCCGCATCGATCTGCTGGCACCCAGAGAAACCGTTACAGCTGGCAATGGGAGCGCACGGTATGAGGATTTCAAGAGCTGCTCTCATCTCCACCGCTTCACTCAGAAGCTAACATTGTCCATAGATATTGTGCAAAGGCTCGACCATGTTTTCGCCGTTGCCGCTGGACCAACTTCTCCACCTAACGACTATGGAACTGTAGCGGTAATAGACGGCAGTAAGTACATGTATTACTACTGTGGAAAAGGTCGTCTTGGTAACGCTTTTCCAGAACTACTGAAGCTCACGCCGCTGCGGCTGGCAAATGTACCGCCTCCAATGGCTCGCCATGAAGTGCACCTGACACAGAACGCAATCGATGTTGCCATCAGCTTTTCTGGAACCCGCATAGCTGTGTTGCACGAAGACCAAGTGTGCATATATGCCTATGATCTCATTTCCAAGCCTATTTCTGAACCACTTCTCGAGCGCAATCTTGTTCTACCTCCCTCTGTCCAACATCCCAGACAGGTAGCTTTCACGAGGGACTTGGACGTCTACGTTCTCCTGGGCTCAGTCGGTCCAAATCCAGACTCTGTGTGCTATCTCTCTTCCGGTGGAGATAGTGAGTGCATCTATAAAGAAATCGGACTGCAGGAGTCTGTAGCTATTTTCCCGACGCTAGACTATCAGAGCATCTGCATACAAGCAAAAGATGGGTCTGTCGCTAGTTTAAGCCCGGATGTTACTGAAGAAAGGATTGCTCAGTTCAGGACCACCACCGTTGCAAAACTACCTGTCGCTTGCCCCTGGGTGGAGGTAGTACATCAAGCCGATGGAGTGGGTGGGATTTCCTTATTCAAAAAGGAAAATGCTGACGTACCGCTGCAGGACATTGCTTTTGGCCTCACTGTTAGTGGCGCGCTGTATGCCAATGATCGCCTTCTTGTGCGGAATTGCACCTCGTTCTTGCTGACACCGGCCCATCTGGTTTTTACTACGACACAACATCTTCTAAAGTTCGTGCATCTGACTGCGGTTGAAGGTACGAGTTCGCATCCTGACGGAGTCCACTGAGAGCTAATGACTGGTGGCAGACCTAGAGATACCGCTCGATGAGCCGGAGAAGGACGAACGCTGTCGGAGTATCGAGCGTGGTGCAAAGCTAGTGACTATTATGCCAACCGCATATTCTCTCACTTTGCAAATGCCGAGAGGAAACCTCGAGACGATCTACCCGCGCGCTCTTGTCCTGGCTGGCATCCGTAAAAGCATAGCCGCAAAGGACTATAAGACGGCTTTCTTTGCCTGCCGTAACCAGCGGGTGGACATGAACATCCTTCACGACCATGCGCCGGAGCAGTTCATGGAGAGTGTTCAGCTGTTTGTCAGTCAGATCAGGAAGATAGAGCATATTGACCTGTTCCTCTCCCAGCTCAGGTACGATCTCCTTAGAAATATCGATCGGCCTTCTGCTCACTTGTCACAGAGAGGAAGACGTCTCCCAGACCATGTACAAGGAGACACTGAAATCGAGAACCAATCAACCTGCGCTTCCAAATGGTGTCAATGGTGTCAATGGTGTTAAAGAACCTGCTATACCAGACTCGATGTCTAAAGTCAACCGCATCTGCGATGCCTTCCTGCGAGTACTGCAAGACCGCACCGCAACGCACTTGCAAAACATCATTACCGCCAACGTATGCAAATCTCCGCCAGATCTGGATTCCGGTCTCGAAGTGGTCGGAAAACTCCAGGGTCAGTAATGTCGTTTTTTAGGTAATATCTCGCAGCACCTGACTGGGAGCAGAACAAAAAGACGACCTGGCAGAAACAGCCGCCGAACACATCTGCTTCCTGGCGGACGTCAACCAGCTTTATGATCACGCGCTCGGTCTTTACAACCTCGACCTCGCCCTCCTTGTCGCCCAGCAATCACAAAAAGACCCCCGAGAATACCTCCCTTACCTGCAAAGCCTGCAAGAGATGCCTCTTTTGCGCCGCAAATTCACCATCGACGACCATCTCGGGCGGCACACCAAAGCGCTCTCCCATCTACACTCGCTGGAGGCGAGACAGGAGCTCCAGTCCTACGTCCAGAAGCATGAATTATACGCCGCGGCCCTCGATCTTTACAAATACCAGCAAGAACACCTTGACAGCGTCATGAGAATTTACGCAGACTTCCTAAGCAGCCGCAACAGGTTCAAAGAAGCAGGCATCGGTGGGTTCCCTACCCAAACCCTCCCTTCCCCTCACATCGTCCCCTTGTAGGCAGCTAACAAAACCCAGCATACGAGTACCTGAATGACCACGCCTCAGCAACCACAGCCTACCGCGCCGCCCACCTCTGGCGCGAATCTCTCTCCTCCGCGACCCTCATCCCTCTCCCTCCCACCGAGCTGCAAACCCTCGCGCAAACACTCGTAACCGGTCTCATAGAATCCAAAGACTACTTCGCAGCCGCCACCATCCATCTCGACTACCTGCGCGACGTGGAGATAGCGGCGAAGCTGTTCTGCAGGGGTTACTGGTTCGCCGAAGCGATGCGGGTGCTTGGGCTACACGGGCGCCGGGAGCTGTTGGAGAGCGTGGTGGATGCGGGACTGGTGGAGGGGCTGGGGAGTATGACGGAGCTGCTCGCGGAGTGTAGGGGACAGATTGGGGCACAGGTGCCGCGGCTGAGGGAGCTGAGGAGGAAGAAGGCGGAGGATCCACGTATGTGTCCCTTTCCCCCCAAAGCCCGTCTCCTTTCTACTGTTAGCGGCCTTGGGGAAGAGACGTAAGCTGATACGATTGGTATACTCAGTGGCTTTCTTCGGCGGCACCACCGCCGGCCCCGAAGACGGCGGCCCAGACATCCCCGACAACGTCTCCCTGGCCCCAACCGACGCCTCGACCTCCGGCGGCACGTTCATGACGCGCTATACCGGCCGCACAGGGTCCGGCAGCACGCTAAACACGCAGACGACGCGGCGCACGTCCAAGAATCGGCGGCGTGAGGAGCGGAAGAGGGCCAGAGGGAAGAAGGGGAGCGTGTACGAGGAAGAGTACCTCGTCAACTCGATTGGTCGCCTCGTTGAGCGTGTGAATGCTGTTAGTGATGAGGTCAGGAGGCTTGTTGAGGGCTTGATGAGGAGGGGGATGAGGGAGCGGGCGGCGGCGGTGGAGAGGGCGATGGGAGACGTGGTTGCTGCGTGCGAGGCTTGCGTAACCGAGGTCTTTCAAGTGGACGAGCAGAAGAGGGAGGAGAAGATCTCAGAAGATGGTGACGAGGGAAGGCCGGGTGGCGCGGATGGGGTGCTGTGGGATGCTGTGGAGGCGGGGGGAAGGCCGAGGGAGGCACCTGTGGTTAAGGCATTCGAGAGACTGTCGCTGTTGGGCTGAAGGATTGAGGGCCGCTTATCCTAAGACTGTCTATGAGATTTTAGAAGAGATCGTCGTGCAGACTTGCTCCGTCGCTTGATGTTGTGGTCGGAACCCCCTTTTAGTCGATGTGAGCGACCAGCTGTTAAGCCCTTCAAGGAATTGTTCATCTCGCCACGTACATACATCTTCTATGGGCGTTGCAGTGTCATCGACCTTGCGGACATCTTGTACGCCTGCAACATAAGGGTTTAGTAGCAAATCTGCTCTATAGCTCTCCACCTAGCCTCGTAAGTGAGTGAAGCCTAAATCTAACCCAATAAAACATTACCCAAACATCCTGTCACGATTCTCACAGCAATATGAGCTGGCACGAGCTGTGAGATGTGGGATGATAAAGACACTTGTTCTTGATCCTAACTGTTTCATGTCTTGTCTTCTTATGGCCGTCTCATCTTCCTGCATTCGTTTATGCCAGAGAAGGCTGCTGTGACATGCTCAATATAAGGATTGGTCAACAAGCCTGACCCCCTGAACGACTCTGGATAAGACATGCTGGAAATGCGGTACGACACCTGAGCATGGCACTCGTAGCGCTTTCTCACACTCATGGCCCGCCGCCACCGTTCTTCCTGAACGACACCTTCTCGACACCCACGTTCTCCACGCCATTCGCATCCTTCCGCAGCTGATACACATACAGGACCAGTACATCACCCTGAACCTGTACAACGCCGTTACATCAGCACCGGCCGCACGGCATCTAGGCGCCGAACACCTCCACGAACACAGCAGAAGGGAAAACACTCACATCCATCAACACAAAACTCGGCACGGGCTCCTCCCCACCCTCCCACCACCCGGTCCCCACAGCCCCCGTCGCACTCCCCGGGTTGACAAAAAACTTCCCCTCCATCTCATAGGCCTCAAACCTATGGGTGCCGCCCCACAGCAGCACATCGACGTCCATCTGGCGCGCGGCAATCAGCAGGGAATCCGCATCTCCCGGCGGGATGATGGTGTGGCCGTGTGTGAAGCCGATGCGGAGGGAGCCGTGGGTGACGACTTTGGAGAGGGCGAGGTTGGAGGACAGGTTTGGCGGGAGCAGGGCTTCGGTGTCGAAGTCGCCGCGGACGAGCTGGAAGTCGGGGGAGAGGGCGCGCAGGAAGTCGTAGGTTGCGGGCGAGGTGAGGTTGCCGAGGCAGAGCGTCTGGCCGATTTTGCCGGGGGTGAGGAGCTTTTTGAACTGTGTACGGGGTAAGCGTTGTGGTCGAGCAGGCGCATGGAGGGCTGGTAGGCTGGGCTGTGGTGGTACCTTTGTTGGTATATCCTGTACGATTGTGAGTAACGGGTATCCTGGTGGGAAACAAGGAGCTTGCTTACTGCAGCTCGGTCGGGTATGAAGAGGTCACCCAGGCATAGCACCAGCCTCGAAGTCATGGTGTTGTTGCATCGAGAAGCGTCCGCTCACCAAGGCGGAGCTTGAGGTGTGGTGGACTGCGTGAACGTCGGCGGAATTCCGCTCGAAAGCTTGGCAGGAACAGCCGGAGCTGGCAGGGGCTGTCGCATCGCAGTCAAAACGGCTGGGAAAGGCCAATTGGGTTGTCCGAAGAAGACGCTGCGGCATCCAGACTTTCCATACGTTACGGCACTTCCGGCGCCCCTGGCAGGACGATTGCGCAAGCCGGAGTTGAGCAGAAAAATCGGTACATTTTCCCGACTCCCTTACCGGCAAGTTGCGTGCATCGACGACAATGTTTGAAGGCTTGTATCGTCATTTAAAATGTCAGCTCCTGCTTGCTCTTCCACGCATTCTCCCTGGTTTCCTGCTTCGCCTCTCGATCGGATTTCTAACTGTACGCGACTCTTATTCAAAAAAACTCCCCTAAGACCATCGAAGTCACCACATGCCGATCTCGGCCTTCCGCCCGCTGCTACGTCAAATCTACCCCTCGATGTCCTCGGCTTCACGCGCAGCACCACGCTTAGCACTTATTTCGCGGCACCTTGACCAGAGTCCCTTCCTCGAACTGAATACTCCTTTCTCCACCGAACGTTCAGCACCGCTGGAAGCAGATGTAGAGTACCAAGCCTCCAAGCCAGCACCATCACGAAGCACGAGCAAAGGCACCCAAACACAGCCGCCAAAGGAGCAGGAGAAGCCAGCCAAGATGTCGAACCAGGAACCTCATCCCGCGCTCCTGATCCCAGGGCCTATTGAGTTCGACGATGCGGTCCTCAGCTCCATGAGCCACTACAGGTACCCACACATCCCTCACCCTCTGCCTCCCCTACCTCCCGCATCCCCTAACAATCCCCCCCAGTGAATCCCACGTCGGCGCCCCCTTCGTAAAAACCTTCTCAGAGGCGCTCAAAATGCTGCGCCAGCTCTTCCAAACAACCGACCCCTCCTCCCAGCCCTTTGTGATCTCCGGCTCCGGCACCCTCGGCTGGGACCAGGTGGCGGCCAACCTGGCGGAGCCCGGGGACGAGGCGCTAGTGCTGCACACGGGCTACTTCGCCGACTCCTTCGCCGACTGCTTCGAGACGTACGGCGTCAAGGCCACGCAGCTGAAGGCGCCAATCGGCGACCGCCCGCAGCTCGACGAGGTCGAAGCCGCGCTCAAGGAGAAGACGTACAAGATCATCACCGTCACGCACGTGGATACCTCGACGGGGGTTTTGTCTGAGATCCGGGCGCTGTCGGAGCTCGTGCATAGGGTCTCGCCGGAGACGCTGGTGGTTGTCGACGGCGTGTGCAGCGTCGGGTCCGAGGAGATTCGGTTCGACGACTGGGGGCTTGATGTCGTGCTTACGGCGAGCCAGAAGGGGATCGGGTGTCCGGCGGGCCTGTCGATCGTCATGGCGTCGGGGCGGGCGATGGAGAAGTTCAAAGCGCGGAAGACGCGGCCGACGAGCTATTTCGCAAGCTGGAAGAACTGGCTACCCAGTACGTTTCCCCGCGCACCTTCTCTCCTTGTTCCCACTCCGCCTGCATTGCCAAGCAGCAGGTTCCGCAAGTCTCTGGCAGAATGTGGGGGGGCAAACGGCTAACAAACCGCCTCGCAGTAATGCAAAACTACGAAGCTAACAAACCCTCCTACTTCGCAACCCCAAGCCCACAACTAATCCACGCCCTGCACACCTCGCTCTCGCAAATCCTCTCGCGCCCGCTGGACCAGCGCTTCGCCGACCACCGCGCCGCCTCCAAAAAGGTAAAGCAAACCGTCGCCGACCTCGGCCTGAAACAGCTGGCCACAAAGCCGGAGAATCAGGCCAACGGCATGACGGCCATCTACCTGCCCGAGGGACTTACGCCGCCCGAGATACTGCCGAATCTGCTGAAGAGGGGCGTGGTTTTTGCGGGCGGCCTGCACAAGGAGATTGCGGCGCGGTATATCCGGTTTGGGCATATGGGTGTCAGTGTTGTGGATCCGAAGAGGGATGATATTGACAGGGCGTGCGCCGCTTTGAAGGAAGCGCTCGGATAGAGAAAACCCCAAGTGAGGCCGCCCTAAGCATACCTGGTTCTTGTTTTTCTGCAGTCCCGGTCAGCTTTGAACCGTCAGCGCAACCAGACTAACCTACCTTCCCAGCCTGCTCCTTCAAGTTCTTCTCCCGCGCCTTGTCACGCTGATTTCCGCGAGCCATAGCAATCGCCAGACAAGGTAGATCCCGTCCACTGTTGTCTCGTTACGGTTCTTAATGACGTTCTGAGCTGGCTGCAAGTGCCGGTGAGAAAAGACTGTTGATCTCGAAAGGGCTGAAAGAAAGAGACCTTCGGGTCAGGAAGCCGCGCCACAGTCAGCCTTACGGGTCACGTGGCGACTTCTTCCACTTGCCGCGGACCGGTCCGCTTTTCTCGCGACTCCCGAACGCCCGGCGACCTCTTCACGGTGGTAATGCATCTATCTCGGTCATAGAATCACTTGGCCGTCATGAAGCCTAGGTTGGACAGCGTCACAAGTTTCAGAGCTTTTGCAGGCCTGCCTCAGATAGCCGCTCAGGCACCGTCAAAACGTCCTTTTTGTAAAGCAGCCCAGACCTGAAACAAGACGGCGCTTCTTTCGCGTTCGAGCATTCTCAGCCAATACATTCGTGAACCGCAAGAAAGCACCAAACATGCCTCAAATCTCTCCGCTGTCAGCCTCAAAAGAGCGCTCTGGCTACTGATATGGGTCTTCTAGGGACGTTTGGGAAGGGCGCTGTGCTCCTCCGCCTAAGGCGCCGCGCTTCACTTTGGCCCCCCAGCGTCCTAGCTTTGACCCGAGGGCTATTTTCTGCGTTTCAAAGGCGCCTGGCTTGCAGATGTTCTCGATGCGAGCGTGTCCAGTCATTCTGTCCATGATCTCCGTGAATAGACCATTGTGACGTGTGGACAACAGCCCGGCGCGAGGCCCATTGTAATCCTCGTGACCAGCAGCTCATTGTTCTCTGGTGAACTCTTTTTTCTTCCTCAAGCTTTCATTGTCATCGTTCTTTCTATTGACCTCATTGTTATCGAGTGTGCGCTAGAGCTCCTCTGCCTTGACGGCGCTGGACTACTTTTCCTTCTACAACCCTCTTCAACTCTATCTGCTTTATAGCTTAACGCGCATCCTCTGTCACTCTCACTGTTTGCCCTGCAGCACATCTAATCACAAGCTCTGGAAGCTTCCCTACGATAACATCACACTCAGTAAGTCACTCATCGCTAGCTACGCAGAGAAGTTGAAGACTGACCTTGTACAGCTCCAATCTTTCGAATATCACACGATCTTTGCACAACATGCCTCTCTCAAGCAAGAGCCTGGCCGGTCCAGGATACATCATACTTAATGCCCTCCGCGTCATGAACATCATCAGCCTGTTAGCAGTCATTGCTGCAAGCGTAGTGATGCTGATCAAGACATCTACAAAGACTCAGGTAAGCCGCTCTCGTAGATGACCGCTGGATCTTCTGGTGCTGACTTGCGCCACAGTTCTTTTTCTTCGACGCTATCAACCACGTCGTTGCAACATGCACCTGCAGTGAGTATCCTCCTATGCGCATGGCTCTGCCAGACAGTAGCTGACTTGTCTTAGTGTTCCTCATCACCTCCGAGGTGTCCCTCTTCCGCAACTACTTCGCCCACGAATGGCCAGTCCTCGGCTCCAACCACGGCTTCGTAGCCCTCGGTCTCGCCATGGTCGTTCTTGGTGTGAACGTCCTGGGCCACCTGAACAAGGAGTCTCTGAGCCAAGAGAATATGGGTCTAGCATTCTGGCGTATAGTCCTCGCAGCCGGCGTCCTTGCCTTCATCATCGGCCTCTTTAACGTCATCGCCGTAAGCCCCTTCCCACTCCCTATACTCCCGCTCCATCAGTGCAGCAGCTAACACTCCTCTCACAGAGCTACATCTTCCGCGACACCAGTCTCAACATCACCGCCCGCCGCGTCCGCTCTCACGGTGCCGTCGCCATCCGCAACAGCAACAGCACCAGCGGCAGCCCACCCCGCAAATCCCTCAGCATCAGCACCGCCTCAATCGAACAGCACACCTTCGGGCACCACAGCCCAGCCTTCAAATCCCCCATCTCGCTGCGGTCGCCCTTCAAGAACTTTTCCCCCGCAAAGACCTTCCGCGCCGCCCGCGACTCGATTTTGCCGTCCTATCACGCGAACATGAAGAATGCGCCCGCGCCGTATGCGAGCAGCCCGACGAGCGAGTACAGCCAGCCGATGAGCAAGAAGGGCCCGAGAGAGAGTGTCGGGCCGAGAATCCCAATCAACATCTCGGCGCCTACGAACCCGAATCCGGCGTATGCGCACTTGGTGAGGCCGGAGGTTGCGAAGCATCCGAGTGAGAGGAGGGGCGAGGGGAACATGTTTTGAGGGACCTTCCCAAGCGTTGAGGCGACAGGATTGGCTGGTTGGAAAGATCTGCGTCTGATTTAATGGTGGTGATGGTGATGGCGACATGACTTTCGATCTGCTTCTGCTCATAATCCTCTGTTTGAGACGTTTCTTCCTTGTCAGCTCTTTTGCATCACGTAACAGCCCGTCTGGGCATGACGGCGTATCGGCGGGCCAAGTGAGCCAGTCGCTCTCTAGATATCACGGTGCTACTCTAGCATGGCGTTTGCTATTCGTCACCGATAATAACAGCGAATCTCGACAACTGCCCGTTGCCTTCTCTGATCCATCCTTCCGTGTACATGCTACGGGTTACAGATGCCGCGCACAGATAAATTTTCCTTTCCTCGAATCGCGAAGACTCCATACGCGAGCCCCCAACATCTCCCACGACCGCTCCACCGCCCCTCTATTCCGCCTTCTTATATCCCACGTCGCTGAGCGCTTCCTTCAAAGCGGCGCACGCCCTGTCAATATCATCCCTCTTCGGATCCACAACACTGACACCCATATGCCCACACCGGATATACCGCGCCGCAAT
>Ga0115856_100054_pt2 | contig 29510 bp, 9 predicted proteins | sample InSIn4gowninarea_FD_83870 | JGI IMG/M metagenome (GOLD analysis project Ga0115856, IMG submission 83870)
AAAATAAACCTCAAAAATTTGAAGTTGATTCGGGAGCTGGTTACACATTACTACCCAAACGTGATTTCGATTCTTTAAAATTACAGAGTAAAATGTATCCTACAGGGGTGAAGCTCAGACTCTTTTTACTTCCCATGCTTCCCCGTACATATCTTCCCAGTTCTCACAGACATTTAGAAAAAGAAATAGACGTGCACATTGTTAATTCTTCTTACCGTGTCTCATAGCCACCTCAGGGTAATGAAAAGCTTTCTGGGTTCAGAAAAGCAGTTCTCCATCATTATGATGTGCCCAATCTGCCCTATAAATTTGTCATAATAATTTTGAGACATCCTGTAGTTCTCACATTAACGCTCGCTCAATCGCTCAATGTCCGAAATGAAATGGCCGTAAAAAACGTTGTTCATTCTGAGAAAAATGAATTATTATTTGAACCACTAATTAAAAATGAAGTTCATGTAGAATAACACTCTCTTCAAACAGAATGCAAAAACTTTTTTTCCACTCATCGAGCAATATTTCTTCACAGGGATGTCGGTGGTGAGTTAGAAACAATCAAAAACACAGATCGAAGAGCTATTTCACACGCAACCTTGATGTCAAAATAACCGTGGATAAATTAGCGCAGTTAGTTACCTACAACCATAATCAGGACACATTATGATTAGCCTCTATTCTTACGGCGATCTATGGTACTATTGCAAATAGGGCAAGTAGTGTTGCAAAAGGGGATGACGAACCTGGTGAGACTGTGCTCGCTCAGCCAGACAGACATCGTGACTTGAAAAATCATCGAACAGGTATTAATTATGGTAAACTTAATTCGCCAATGGGGCGAGTTGGAAATAACCTCAACAACCAACAATATTGTACAATGCACTTTAAGGTTTTTGATTACAATAATAATAATGATTAGCATTAAGCCCCAAAAGCCTCGTGTAAAATTTCGGGTCGAAGTTTTCCTGGAATATAAATTCTGTGGCGTCTAAAAATTACTCCATCTTGCAACGTAAACTCTGTATCATAATTTGTACCTGACAATAGTTCTCTTTTTAATTTTGATAATTCTGGATCTTTTTCAGTTTCTGCAACGATAGTTTGAAATGTAATGTTAGCAGTTGTAATTTGATTCACAGCTTGAAGGTTTATCAAATCATCTTCAAGTAAAACTTGAGGATCTCTTAATTTTAGTGAAGCTCTGGAGAGATAGTCAGCATTCATATGTTCGTCATTTCTTCTATGTTGAACTTTGTAATTATATTCACTCAAAAACGCTGCATATCGAAGTAAACGGGAAGATGTAAATGAAGGAATTTTTTCATCATGCTTGAAAATTCTGGATAAAGGTTTATTATCAGTGATTAAAGTAAATTCTCTCCCATAGATGTAAGTGTGGAATTTTTGAACTGCAAATTTGATGGCTAAAGCTTCCCTGTCTAGTTGACTGTAATTTTGTTCTGCTGTTGTCAGTGAACGGGATGCAAATGCCACAGGTTTTTCAATTCCATCAACAACATGAGACAATACTCCTGAAATACCTGTCGGGCTCACATCACATGCTACTGTTATGGGCAGTGTTGTATCGTATGGTATTAAAACTCTATCACTGGCTATTTCTTCCTTCAATTTTTGAAATGCAGATTCACAAGCAGCGGACCAGTAAAATTTTGAATTTTTCCTCAATAAGCATCTTAAGGGATAAGTCATAGTTGAAACATCAGGGATAAATCTGGAATAATATGTGATTAGGCCCAAAAATCGTTTGACATCATCGACACTTTCAGGTCTTGGAGCATGCAGTATTGCCTCTACCTTATTCGGACATTTCGAGATTTTATTATGCTGTATGACATAACCTAAGTAAGAAATTTTATCCTTGAAAAATTGACATTTGGATTTATTTACATGCAAATTATATTTCTGCAAGCGTTCTAAGCATGCAATTAGATGTTCCTGACACTCGGAAAAAGTTTTTCCATGAATTATTATGTCGTCAAAATAAGTTGTTACTCCATTAAGTCCCGTTAGAATTTGATCTAAGATTCTATGGAATTCACTAGGGGCGGTTTTTATTCCAAAAGATAGGCGATTTACTTGAAAAGTTCCTCGATGCGTGGAAATAGTTTGAATAATTTTGCTGTCATCATCTACAGCTACGTGTAAATAAGCTTTATAGAGATCAAGAGTGCAAAAAATTTTTGAATTTCGAAGGCTATTTAATATTTCGTCTATTCTCGGAATAGGGTAATGAGCCGTCTGTAGTTGAGGGTTAACAGCAACTTTATAATCGACGCATAAACGTACAGTTCCATCTTGTTTTGGTATGACTACCAATGGAGAACCCCAGTCACTACAATCTACTTTTGTGATGATACCGTCGCGTTCAAGTACTTGGAGTTCAGTATCAACTTTGTCACGTAATGCAAACGGTACTTCTCGAGCTTTGAGAAAAACTGGTTTCGAATGTTCACGTAATTTTAATGAACATGTAAAATTAGGAATTCTTCCAACTTTGGGTTCAAAAATATCAGAAAATCGATTAATAATATCATTGACAATATTCGATGCGTCAACTGCATTTACTTCTGTATTTGAAAATTTTTTGACATTATCGATTTCGGATAAATTGATGTGTAAATGTCGAATCCATGTTCTTCCTAAAATTGGTGTAAACGTATCAGCGACTATGAAGACAATTTCTGTACATTCTATATTTTTATATCGGACTGGTACTTGTACTGCTCCTAATGGTTCAAAAATACCATGTGTGTAAGATCTGAACTTCACCCCTGTAGGATACATTTTACTCTGTAATTTTAAAGAATCGAAATCACGTTTGGGTAGTAATGTGTAACCAGCTCCCGAATCAACTTCAAATTTTTGAGGTTTATTTTCGATTTCTACAATAACATAAAATTTTTCTGAATCTGATGATAATTTTGTTGTTGTATGAATATCAATAATTTTATGAATACCGGAAAAAATTTCAACTTCTTCGACATCTGTTTCTTTGTTACTTTCACTTTCAATTGATTTAATTTTTGTATTTTTGTTTTGCTTTAATAAAGTTGAAAGGCAGACTTTTTGTACATGTCCCTGTTTATGACAAGATCTGCAAAACAATTTTGAAGGATTTATTCGGCATTCTCGAGAAAGATGATTTGTTCTACCGCACCGTAAACACGTATTATCTAAACCCAAGTTTCGAAAATTAATTGAACGTCTTCCTCGGGAATTAGAACGATTGCGTTCAGTTGAAAAATCGCGCTTGTTTTCTTTTGAATTACTTCTCGAAACAAAATTCTTTTTAGATTTTGATATTTTATTTACGTCTTCCTGTGATATTGCAGCAGGATGTTTTTTCGATAGCTCAATATTATTTAATTTAGAAGCTTCATAAGCTAAAGATTTGTCGACCGCCTGTTCAAAAGTTAAATCCGGAAGAATTAGTAACTGTTCGCGAATGCCTGCATCTTTTAAACCGCGAATGAACTGCGCTCTCAAAAATAAATCCGAAACAGATTTTCCGCAACTGCAATTGAATTCGCAAGTACTTGTGAATTTCCGAAGCGACGCCACAAAGTTTGAGATACTTTCGTTTTGATCTTGAAAACGCGAAAGGAATCTGTGTTGTTCAACGAGTATATTAGGCGGTGGACACAAATGCTTTTCTAAAATTAATATAAGTTCTTCATATGGTAATTCCTGTGGCAGTTTTGGTGCAATTAAGCTAGATAACAATGCATATAATTCCGAACCAATACAATTTAATAATATCTTCGAACATAATTCCTTATCAAGAAACGCATTTTTCATTTTAAGATAATTTTCAAAACGTTCTTTATACTGCTTGAAAGTTTCAGTAGAAGCATTGAATGTTTCAAAGTTTGATAAAAAGGTTACAGTACCTGTGTCTGCCGTAGCTGAAGTATTCGATGATTCATTTTGATTCCCGGTGATTAAAGCTGCAATGCGTTCGTTACTGGCCAAAATTGTTTTCAATAATTCTTGAAATTGAGTTTCATCCATGATGTACGAATAATTTTAATAAGTTTCGTTACCCTCGTCGCCACTTAAATCTGTTATGACTTGGTAGCCGTAGGAAGAACAATGGTATGTTGAACGAGAACTTTTATTTACACAATATATACATAGCTAAAGATTGACGCGCGCTACTCGCTACATGGCTGAATCGAAACTGTTTACCTTAGTTGAAGTGGAAGTCGAAGTACATACATACCGGTGCGTCATCTGGTGGATATTACAGTACATAATTTCAAAACCATGCAAAAAGAATTCGTTCAAAATATTATTGAAATATTATTAGTTGCCAGGCTTTATTTAAATGTTAATGAAGAATGAAGCCAAAGGTCCAGAAAAAACTTGCAAAGTGTACGCGTTTAGGAGAGATCGAAGTAAAAACGGTCCTCGATCTCTCCTTAACGTTAAAGGCTTTTTGGTACTTTGATCAACGTTTTATTTGTATGTTAATATATTAGAGATAAATTAGTATTTTGTCTAAGGCAAATAGAGTGCTACCGATATGTAGCTCAACAACAATAATCAGTTTTATGCAAAATAATCAGTTTTGTATTCTTTACCCAATATTTTTTATCCTATTTTATTATTTAAACATGCTTTTATAAATTGATCTAAGTCTGAAACCGAATATGAATATTTTTATTACTCACCCATAAGGGATCCCCACTTTCATAAAATAAGGCGCGTCCCCTTAGCTGGGGTGACCAGTGGCTGCAATCATCTAACCCAAACTTTTTCACTGATCTTCAGTTAAAGTTTCAATTTATGTTATTAAACACATAAAAAATTATATAAGAAACATTTAGTTCTAACCTCTTACCATATCTGTGAAGTTATAATTTCAGTGGTGTATACAAAAATAACAACTGTTTTCAAATGAAGTGAAGCAATATGAGGTAGAAATTTCTAGAAAATGCTGGTCAGAGTGGCATTAGATGGTTTGTGCTCTTCTGTTTTCATCTTCCATTAGCGCTGTATTGATATCTGTGCGGTGTTTGTAACTTTGCGAGTATTGATTATATTCTGGACAATTTCTCGAAAGTGTGTCATTAATTTACTTTATATTGAAAATGTCATCTAAAGCAGATTGTGTGAGTACATTAAAGTTTATTTACCTAATATCAGAGTAACAAATACGATAGTACTTCTTAGAAATAAGCGAAAACATCTATAAATAGAGCATTTGTTTTTCTCTTCAGTTTCCGTTCTATAAATTGCTTCATATGGATACAAATTATTGTATTATGAACACACCTTTTAGTAATAAATGCCATAAATATTAATTAAATATGTTTTATAATTTAGTTTCGTAAAGATGCTTCAGAGTGTACGAGATTAGCACAACTGACTGAAAGTGTGAATGTGAAAAGGCTCCTGACCCTTGAAGCAGAAAAACTAAATCAGTTGGCTGATGCAGAAGATAAGGCTGCTGCAAATTGCTCTACAGAACGTAAAGTTCCTTCACGGCCTACCACCGTTACTTCCAAAATAATCAATTACGGTAAAAATAATTCAGATCTCATCACTTCACAAGAGTTTTAAAAGTTAAAGTTTTAAAGTTCTAAACATCTTATCATAAGATGTCTTAGAACGTTTTGTTCAATATTTGTTAAGACCGATTTTCATGTATCAATGTAGTTATTGGTATTTGAAACACATCATGCAAGCACCAGTTTTTATGCATATTCTTTTATCCTAGATTAATTGATATTTAGAATAATTTATTTGAAGAAGGTCAGATTTTGGAAGTATTATAATAGATGTTAGCAAATAAAATTTGGAAGTTTTATAAGTTATATTTACACATTAAATAAGAGCCTAAAATTAAAATTTGAATCCCTAAAAAGAGACAATTAAGCATCTACATAGATAAGAATGTACTTGTTAATTCATTTAATTTATGGTTTATTTACTTGCCCCTAAAGAAAAATGTTAGGGTTTTAAAAATGCAAGGTAGAATGTTAAACTTTTGTAAAGGGATTTAGATTTTTTTTTCCAGATTTTTCTTGTCTATCTTGACTTACATAATTGAGATTAGGTAGGTCAACCAAAATTTTTCTTGAACTAAATATTTTTAAACTAATTCAAAAACTAAATTTAAAGCTTATACATGTATTTAAGCCAAAGCTGATGAAATATTTAAACCAAAATTAAAACAAATGTTTTTCTGAATTAAAACCAAATATTTTTCTGAAATCAATTGTAGTGCCTTTAATTCTAACAGTCATGAAATTATCTTCCAAAAAAAGGATTAGATACCATTATGCTGTGACTAATTCATGAGTTAGTATTCATAAAAATATAAGATATTGAATGTATTACACTGTCTTAAATAACATTGTGAATTATTCATCTTTTATTGAGCAAGCACAGTGAAAATATTTGTAATGTGTAGAAAGTTCATGATCTTTCAAATTTATAAATTTTGGGTTAGATTTTTATCATTTTCATGGTAAATTCATTGTACAATAAAACTTCGTTAATCTGGACCTGCCAAGAACTTGGTTGTTCTGGATTTCAGCTATTTCTGGATTATAGATATTCATTAGTGAGCTGAGTTGATGTCAACTTGTTTGCGTTTGGCGGCATTTACTTTCTCGTTGCAGGACAATTCCGGTCACTAATGCCCCTGCCTATTTGGTGTGAATTTTTGGCGCCGACCACACATTCGGGTTGGCGTCGTTTTTCAGAAGTGACATCAGCAACTATATGCCGCTAAGATCTTGCTGACGTCACTTCCCAAGCACTGTTGCTGGAAAGCAGTTGAATAAAATAACTATTCTTTAGGCTTATAACGTGAAACATACAGAAAATGCAGAAAAAACGATTCTTGACCCTTTGAGTACATTTGACGAGTGAGACTCGTCATCTGTTTACTTGGGCGAAGTTACGGTGGACGAGTCTGACTCGTCATCTGAATTTGAGTAGTAGGCGTTGATTTTTGCGCAACCCCACCTAGTTGGCGTTGATCGCAAGCAGTTGCCTAACTTTTGTTTTCGACATCTTACAATTGCAAATAAGGTTATATATGCAAAAAAGTCTCCAAATAATTTAGTACTCAAAGGGTTAATGAAGGTAATTTTACAGTAAACTTAACATTAATGAAATATGTTATTTAAAATAAACAATATTTTTTTGCATCATGCCAAATACAAGATATTTTACAGAAAAGACCAAAAACGTTTTGGGGGCTAAGCTCTCCAAACCCCTCTTACATTTTCCCAATTTAGGCATATTCCGTACATTTATTTAAAACAACGCATTTTATGATCTTAAAGGATTACATCATTCCAGGAACAGATAATTCAAATTTATGGTCCTGCTTGGCATTTTAAAAAAAAAAGTCTCCAAAACATTTGTTTGTTTCTGTGTAGCTTCTACTAGAACACAATGTAACAGAGTAATTGAAATTCTGAGTGTGTGTCATATGTTCAAATAATGTCGCCAAATCAAGCAGGTCCATACAATACATTTAAACAAAAATTTCCAAACATGTTTAGCGGATGGGATGAGAAGAAGATACAGAATGAAATATAGAAAAGAAGAGGAATTGTTCTGATCCCTGTAATGATATATATATGACAGTAAGGTATCATCTCTCTAACTTGCATCTTTAATGAGATAATTGTCTCAAACTATACGATATTTATATTATATTTACTTTTTTTGGCAGATACAGTCGAACTCGGTTATAGCGAGCTCGGATTTAACGAGAACTCGGATTTAGCAAGGAAAGCGAGAATATTTGGTTGGATCAACGTTAAGTCTATGGAACAGAATTCGCTTTTAACGAGCAAGACCCGGTTTTAGCGAGCAAAATTTTTCTGTCTTGTATTTTTTTTGTATTTATTTCTCCGTGGTCTAACACTTTTGTAGGATAATTTCTTTCAGCATTCCAATGTCAATAGGAAGGGTTCACAAATCCGGTTCAACAGATGGGGCTTATTGTATTGGATTAGGGGTTGAGGGGCTGGGGGAACAGCAGCACCTGCTAAGTGTAGGGGTTAAATAGAAGGTCAGATGGTCATTCTTTGACGTCAGTTCGTGGAGTACGTAAAACAACAGTTTTTATCGTCTCACTATGTCGAAACGTAAAGTTTTATCGGTTGACGAAAAAGTAAAAATTTTACGGGAATTAAATGACGGTGTTAAAAATGTCGAAATTTGCAAAAGGTATGGGTTGTCTTCATCTACTGTTTCCACACTGCTGAAAAACCAAAGCAAGTTAATGGATGCATATGACCAAAATAAAACAGACTGTAAACAGCTGAAGAAGTGTTCGAAAGAGGATTTGGACGAAGGTGCAACGTAGTGCTGATTTTCCTTTTTGCTGGGGTGGGGAGGGGTGGAGCTAATTTTAATTAAATTGAGAAAAGTATTAAATTAAATTAAATAACGTAATTAAAGTGAGTAAGTTGTAATTAAATTTTTAGTAAACTCATTCATTTGACCTCCTTATCCCCCCCCCCATTCTGGTTGCGTGCCTGCCTTATGCCTTAAGAACCCGTTTATTGCGAGCACTCGGATTTAACGAGCAAATGTTACGGTCCCCTCGTGCTCGTTATAAGCGAGTTCGACTGTACAAGTATTACTTAAAATATAGTCTTAATTTACATTAAATATTTCTTAATCTGTTTAAACTCATTTAAATGAGGGGACGAGATGGTATCATAAAGTTCAGCATAACATTAAAAGTTCAGCTTTATTTTTGTGAACTTGTACTATGCCTGATTTCAAATGTTCTAGTGATTTTTTAAGGCTTCGTTATTTACTAATTTTTAAATTAAATGTGTTTCATTATTTTATGTTTTACATGTGTGTACATGCTCATTTATATTTTTTTAGCTTGGGATCAAAGTGATAAATTTTTAAAAATTTATGTTACTTTAAATGGAGTGCACACTTTACCAAAAGAAAATATCCAGTGCGAATTTGGTCCAAAGTAAGTAATATTTCTCTTTAAACAATTTCTGATAAATTTAACATGATTTCAAAGATGATTGTTGAATTATAGTATTGAAGAAACAAGGTTAAAAAGTTTGAAGTTGAAACCTCTCAGTGTGAGCTACACTTAATTTTCTTTTTAATTCTTAAAATAACATTCATTTGTTCTTTTACAAATCAGAACCTTAGCATTATAGTATATAACAGAAAAGTAATACAATACTTTCTAGTGTTGAGACTAATTTTTGAGTATACGTTATTTTATTACAAGTATAGAATTAGATAATGTTATGTCCAAAAAGTTAGCACTGTTAAATCAGGTAGGGCTGTAAAATATCCAGCAGGGTTGAGTTTCTTCCAAAAACAGTAAAAGAAACTAGGAAAAGAAGAACAGAAAAGAACAAAATACATTTAACTAATTGGTACTTAGAAGTTTTATAGTGTTTAAGGATTCAGTAACTTTGTAAAAATAAAACATGAATTTCATTAAAATTAGTTAATTTTTTAAAATCTTATTTGACATTGATTCAGTGAAATAGTTCTAGTATCAAAGAAATAGAAGAAACAGAGACACTACATTTAATAAATGTATTTAAGGGATATTGATTTTTCTAATGATATCAAAAATATAAATTTTACTAAAATTTGTTTTTAATAAAATTGGTATTTAAATGCATACAAATACAATAAGTTTTAGATATCACATTATTAACTTGCATTTTTAAATATATTCATTTGAAATTATGAAATAGGCTATGGCATAATACAAAAATAAAATTGCTTTGCCATATCATATTACATGTGTATCTTAACTGTAATAATGATAATGAAAATGAAGATTTTAAAATATTTTTCCTTAATAAATGTGTTAATATGATGAACAGCTTTTTCATCATCATTGTGCATTTATTGATGTAATTTAAAAAATCACTTTTTATAGATATCTAATGAAATAACAAAATAAGAAAAGGACTTGAATGTTTCTGTTGTTGATTTTCTCACTTGTAATTAATATATTTTGTACCTTGTTCTTTTGTGTATCTCATTCAACAGAAGTCAAATCTGTTATATTTTACAAATAATTTTCATATTTCATCACTGTTTTATTTGTTAACTATTGGAAATTAAATTGCAATTATATTTTAACTTTCTACTTCTGTTTAAATTTTAAATGAGTAGTTTAGCTTATGTTGCAGTTAAGGATGTTGTCTTCTGCACTTGTGTTCCCTGATCTTGATAATTAACTTTTCTAGCCAATTATGCCACAGCAGGTTTTATTTACATTATATTTATTTTTTTTTTAAATTTACATTTGGACTTGTTGGGAAAGAAAATTTCGAAGACTTGTAGCCATAGTAATGCAAACTCTGTTATATTCTCACATGGACAACGAAGTAAAGAACAATTTTTCAGTTAATAAGCAAATTGAGGTTGAAATTTTGAAACAAAAAGCATATCTAGTGCAAAAAATCATTGGTGTTTATTAAGGTGACCATTTTTTTACAATGAAAAGGAGGACAAATATTTAAGAAAAAGTACGACGTAAATAAGTAAAATATTTTATTAAATTCAAACAAAAATATACTAATTACGCTCATATCCCTTTTAATTATTTAATTAAATGAGTATTTCCCATTGAATATTTTTATCAATATATCATTTTCTAACATTATATTAGAAATTTCGGAACATGAAATATCCTTCATGTTGAATTTTATGGTAAATTCGCCAAATTGACTTTTAATGGCTAGAATATGGACATTCAATCTTGATTTCTCATTTGTCCAAATATCTTTACCAACAGGAAAACCTCTTTCACCTGCTTCAGTTGACTTCAATTAGTTTCAAGGCAGTTTCATGTATTAATTTTATTAACGTAAATTCAGCGTGAATAACTAAATTTTATTTTATAGAATGTGTTTATTTTTGAAATGGTTAAATATTTTCACCCATCTTTTATCAATTTCAACATGTTTTGATTTTCCCATTTTTCTAATTTATCAAAAATTAAATACACATTCAGTGTTCTAATTTCTTCAAGCAAAAAATTTTTATTGATTTTAATATCAGGTAATTCTTTTAATAAAAACACAGCACAGTTTTCAATATCTACCCAATTTACTTGCATTGAAGTAAAAAAAATACATTAAAATCTGTTATTTCCTGTGATATTTGTTTCAAACCATTCTTCAAGATATTAATTTGGTTTATAGCTCTATAATCATTTTTTGCATACTAGGGGAGGAAACTAATTGGACCATGACCTACTGTTTAAAATATTTTCAGAACCACCACAAACACGCAAGCCTTATGCAGGAATCGAACCCACAAATGTTGAACTCAAGATGAGATCCCTAGCCAACTCGGCCATCAGTCGGTTCATGTTTAGAGTAAAAATGCATTACGGTCATATGATGCGTAACACTTTATCACGGTATCTCTGGATACTGAGATTAACAAATTAGTTCTAAAATATCAAAAAGGAGGACACTTTTCAAGGGAGGACAGAACCTATAAAAGGAGGACGATTGGTCACCTTATGTTTATGTTATATCTGTGAGCAGAATTCTGAGTGTTACCATAACAGAATTACTGATTTCAGCTGCAGCTGCATGTGGTAAAAGTATATGCAGTATTTAGTATATCAGAAATCTGTGAAAAGAATATTTTAAGAAAGAGCAATCAGGAAAATGCAACTTCTCAAGAAGAAAAAAATTGATTGATAAAGAAGAGTAGTTTTAGAATAGGTTATTTTAGAACTGGAAAAATCTGTCAGAGACTTTGCTGATAGAGCAGAACAGAAGCATGATTTTACTTAAATTTAATAATTTAATAGCTTGCATCATATCTTCAGCAGAAAGAAATATTAAAATGAAAAATGTGCAAATGCATTTTGTTAAAAGAAAAACAAAATTCCAAGAATTACAGACAACCTAGTTGTACATAAATACATCTGTCTTTTTTCATGTCAAGTATGAAAATTTAAAGTATAAACATTATTAGTGCAAAAAAAAAAAAAATAAATAAATAAAAATCACTGATGTAATATCTTTGATTACTTCATTAAGTAAATTATTTTTTACTTACATATTTATAAGACTGAAATGGCTTTTGCTGAGCACAAGAAATAAAAGCAGTAGGCTTTTTCTGATAACTTTAAATATTTATAAAATGCAAGGTTTCCAGTTTAATTATCTATTTCCATTTGCTTCATAACATACATATAATTTATAATGCTTTAATAAACAAATATAAAACATCATTTTTTTATTTAGTGTCATAGATGATTATAAAATGAAAAATTCTATTTTAAACTGTATCAAAGTTTATAGTTCAGGTTTTTCTTCCAAAAGTCATGGAATCTTTTTTTTTTTTTTAAATCCAAAGGATTCAGGGGTGATTGTATTCAGGTATAATACCTGAAATCAGGTATTTTTTTCAGATTTCAGGTATTTTGTATCAAAATTCACGTATTTTATAAAATTTCAAATAATTTGATTTACCAAAATTTTAAAATTTAGGTAACATTTTTGTGTATTTTATTGGCTGATTGGAAGCAATATTTATAGAATTTGTCTGTAATAAATATTTGTTCGTCGTCTCCCCCTCCCCACGCTAAAATTTCAGGTATTTTTTCATTAACCCACAATCACCCCTGAAGGATGCAAACCCTTATTGTAATTATAGAGTTTAATCAGTTTAAGTTTGATATATCTGTCTCATTTTGTTTAACCTGATATTTATAACAATGCTTTTCAAGAAACCTAAAAAAGGTTTTCTGTTTTGTATGTTTTACATATTAAAAAAATGCTTTCTACTTATATTTTCAGATCTTTAGATTTACAAGTTCTTGGTGAAGATAATAAGAATAATGTATTAGTTATAAAGAACTTATTGCATCCAATAATCCCTAGTGAAAGCAATTTTAAGGTAAGTAAAAGTGCTTTTGAGGATGCCTATAAATGCATATGAGTTAGGTAAATTGCTCTTGAAATTGAAAAAATACTATGATTGAAAATATCTGTAAATCTTTTATATGGTGTTCTGAAATCACTATCAACTTAATCCATAGTCCAAAAATGTCTTTAAATGGGCTTTAAGTGTTACAATGTGTGTAATTTCATGTTTTTCATTATATTTTTTCATATGTTGTGGATAGCAGAGATGCAACGAATAGGCATTTGGCCGAATACCGAATATTCGGCCAATATCCAGGCTGAATATTCGGCCGCCGAATAGTGAACTCATTTTTGTTTAAAAACAAAATATAGCATTCACTATATGCAAAATTCTTGTATAATTCACAATTAAACATTAGCATTTTCTTTAAGAAAACAAAGAAAATGCAAATTTTTTTAAAGCAGTATTTTATTTTGAAAAAATATTCGGCTAAATTCAGCCAAAAAATTACCAAAAAGGAAATAAGTTCTTAGTAAAACATGCTCAAGATCAGAGTTTTGTGTATAAAAAATGTTCTTGTGTCAATAGAATAATTATTTCATGAAAGTCCTGAAGTAAAATAATTCAAAATGAATCAAACCTAACAGATTAACTGCAGATTTTTTTTTCAATTCAGTACAATTTTTAATTACAAGCTGATAAATTTCATGATATACACATGTAAATGAAATGAAAATTTGCATAATCTTAAGAAAACCACTGATGGACAAAAAAGAATATCCTCTAAAATAATGGAAAGAAAACAGTGTATACTTTTTAAAGCTCACAAGTGACATTTAACAAAAAATACATATTTATTTTTTGCTGTGTTAGTAGACAGCACTGTACTATTAAGAGGTGCATGTTGTAAATACAGTAGAGCACCGATTATCCGCGAGATTGGGTGGCAGGACCATCGCGGATAATGAAAATCGGGGATAACCCGAAAAACAAAGTAAAATGGGGTACATACATAAAAAAAAACATAATTTAGCACAGAAAAAAGTATTTTAATGTGTTTAAAGCAATACTATACTGTTACTAAGATGAATAAATAAAAAAATAGCATAAAATAAGTATCAATTATACCATTTTTTTGCTCTAGACTCTACTTTTAATCAGTAATTAAAATTTTTTCGCGGCTCTCCCACTCGCGGATAATTGGTGCTCTACTGTATTTGTTTTCGGAGGCAGGGAATGCCTATAAGGAGAAGAAAAATAGATATAAATTGTATTTAATATGTAGCACTTTAGTTACTGTATTGTTACATTTTAATAGGTATTATGTATAGATATATGTTTGTTAAATTTAAAAATAGTCTATTTTTTTAAAGTACTAGTCTACATAAATTTCAAGTTTCAGATGATTGGAAAAATAAATTAAATAGTGAAAACCTAATGCATTGCATATAAATGGCAAGAAAAAAAATGAGCTGTCAAGTTTATCTTATTACATAATACAACATTCAAAATCCATTGCATTTTCATTTTAACTTCTATTTTGGAGTAGATTAAGCTCTCCAAACTCAGGAAGCTCATTATTTTCTTTCCCCACTGTGGAAAAACTTGTTTTCCTATCCCTAAACTTGACTAAAACCTTTTCCCTCACTATCCTTTGCCTGTGGCCCTTTCTAATTCCTTTCTTTTAAAAGAATGGTTGTTAATTTCAATTGTTAATAGTGTTCAATTGTTAAGTGTTTGTTAATTTCAATTACAATTTTCACTATCCATGATGAATGTAAGTTATTACATTAAAAAAAATCACAGTGTAAACATAAATACATTTCTTGCGGTAGTATTCGGCCAAAGCCAAATATTCGGCAAATAGGCCGAATATTTGTTGCATCTCTAGATAACACTTTTGTAATGGAAAATGAATTCTTTTAGTATTAATCACATCACAGAGATTATATATTAACTTGAAGTGCTTAATAAAATATGATTTCTTAAAGTAAAAGTTACGTGTCTTACAGTATTTTAAAACTTTTTTGGCAGCTTTTGCTTTTTTCCATTTTGTGCTACTATTTCTTTCAGTATATTGGCATTCATTTGATTAAAGAAGCAAAAATTATATAAATCATTTTGTGATTATTGATCAGTTTATAAACATTTTTGATTTTCATTACTTAAGTATAAGTAAGCATTTGTACTTGAAACATGAATTATTAATTTTGTTTTTAAAATTTGAGTAACAATGACAGAAGTACTTGATACTGAATGCTAAAACTTGTTATTGTGTCCTTGATATAGAACAGTCCTTTAATTAAAAATATGTGTGCTGCAGTATTGATTGAAAACTTTTTCTACTACTTTTTGTTATAAGGAAGACCACAGACATAAGGATGAATACCTCAATCTAAATCTTTTGCACAATTTTAAGATGTTTAAACTTCCACATTTTTTCATTTGAGTGTTGGAAAATTTAATATATCATTTGGTAAATTAGTAAGAGTTTAAATATTGTTTCTGCCATATTGTGAATTGAAAAAGATTGCTGAGGAATCTTGCATGCTTAGCCAACTATAGTAGGGATAAGGTGACAGGACACCCTGAAATTATATAATTTATGTAAAATATACATATTTTAACAGTTCTTGTGCCACTAGTTGGTACATTATTTTGTCTTCAATTAACATTTTGATCTTCTTCTTGTCTTGTCCATGGAAGGTTCAAATAGAGCCGAAAGCCGTCAAAACAAAAGCTGCCAAGTCAGGAGCTTGAGGGCTATACAGGACTTCATGAGGTGGAGCATCCAGGTGATAGAGAGAAGCCAAAATGGCTTGGCAAGCAAAAAAGTGATCCGGTGTGAGCTGGGCCTGTGGGCAGTTCTTACAAAGTGTATAGGTCCTTGAAGAACCGTCCGAAGAGATTTTCATGCCATTGAAATGGCCGTACGCAGCCGTGCCACCACAGACGACAACCTCCTAGGGCAATCGAGCTCTGGGACGACAGGCTTTACAAAAAGCTTTACCGTCCATGGAAAATGGGTGCCATTGCCTCAAAGAGGTTGGACTTCTGCCTGTTGGTCCGCGGAAGGTATTTTATTTCCCTTCTACCACCCAAAGGAAAATCCAATGGAGGCACTCCCCGATCCGCCACCTGGGGACGCGCCCTCTAGGGGTTACAGGCTCCCCCGAGGGAACATTTTGATATATATGCCAATTGAAGTGATGTGAATTAGTGATACTTGAAATATTTATTCAGTATTCAGCTATGTTGCCATTTAACCAACAAACTTGTTAAGTATGTCTTTAAAGAAAAAAATCCTAAAAAATATCCCTTACACTGCATATAAGAAAATACTTGCTTCTTTTCTTTGGCACTAAGTTAACAATTTAGAATGATGTTAAAACATAAAATCATATTTGAAATATATCAAAAATTATATTACATTTATGCATTTATGAAATATTTATAAAACTTAATATTGATCTGTATTTTATGTAAGCAAGTGCTGTATTGTAACATTTTTGTATATTAAAAGTTATATTTATTTCTTGCTATAGCTACAATCTTTTAAGTATTTTATGAAATATAACTTTTGATGCTTTAAACCCAAAATGAACTAAAATATAAATTATTTTTATTTATCTTGTCCTTGATCCAAATATGTGGTATTTAATTAAAAATTCATATTTGATGCATGCCAATTAGAAATAGCTACAGTGGAACTTGGATAATTCAAATCAAAGAAACCAGAGAAAAAGTTTGAAATATCCAAAACTTTGATTTGCACACGCTCTCTTAAAAAGGTTTTAGATACAAACTTTAAATACTGCTACCTTTTTTTCACTGTGGCAACGAATTCAGGGTTCTCATGGGTTCTGGAATTCCTGGAAAAGTACTGGAATTTTAATTTCAATTTCCACGGCCCTGGAAATCCTGGAATTTTGGTTTAAATCCTTTTGTTTCTTAAGTTTGGTACATGGATTCATTTTCATTTTCCTTCTAAATAATTATCTTTAAAGAAATAATTCAGAGGTTCGTGTACGGAAAAGTATGTTAAGAATCGCTTTCCCTACTGTCTGTTATGGGGGTGAGAGGAGGATGTTCGTTATGGCCAGCGCTAGCAAAGCATGGGATTCAGCGATCGGTGACTTCGATTATTGAAATTCAGCAATTTTGTTATTGCTTTCGTCTTGGAGTTGTGATAACACAAAATATAATAGGTAAAAATAATTTTACCTAGTGACTTAAATTATTGAAAAGTGCCAGGAGGAAAGTGTTCTTTCAAGATGTGGTTATCAATAAAAGTAGGCACTTAAGTACAAAACTTACAGATGATATTCTTAATAGCAAAGCTTAAGGATTCTCCTGTGAAAATCAGGTGTATTTTTAGATGCAAACCTCGTATTTTGAATGTATAAATCTTTGCTGTTATTTTTACTAGGGCAAAATGTTTCAGAATTGTAGCATCTTGAATAAAAATTTCCCATGAAAAATTATGAAATTGGCATCAAACCAGGAAGTCGGGGGAAAATAGAGAATTTTATATTTCTGGAAAAATCGGAAGTGAAAAACAACTTCAGAATTGGGGAAATATACGATGACGCTACATGACGGAAAAAGCAGCATTTAAACACAATCTTTTTTTCATCCTGTAGTAAATTATGTTTTTCGTAAAGGTAGTTATTTTATTAGATCAGCATATAAAATATCTTTTTAATTTTTCAAAAATTGTGTATTTCTAGGGTGGCCACAGACCTAGAAATCCGAGAAATATCAGGGAAAGTTTTCGTATTGATGCCTTTACACGGCACAATTGCTTCACGAACTCGGACCAACCTTATTTTTGGTATTTACTGTCCTATCGGTGGATTGTATAATAACATATAAAACTTTAGTGCCATAAAAGATAATTCAGATGTATTTTATGCTATAAAAATTGTAAAAACTGTTGAAAATTATGAAATTTTGAAAGTTTTTATTATGTCATAGAAATGCTAGATCACATTGTACCAAAGATTTTAAAAAGAGAGAGAGAATAGAAAATACTCTAAAATGTCAAAGAAAAAGCAATTAGATATTGCTACCTAGACCCCCCAAAATGGCACGGGACACCCACAGATCTTACATAAAAATGAATAGGATTCTTTTAACTCTTGTAGATAAGAAAAAGTTAAATGAAGAGGACTGTGATTTGTTGTTAATTGACTTTAATTATTTTTTAACTAATGTTGCAAATAAGTATCCAGTTTTCAGTTATAAAGAGCAGCGACATGACTCATTTTTGAAGAACCATTTATGTAAATACCCAAACTTGTGGCATGTGTGTCAACTCTTATTGATATTATCACATGGACAAGCAGTTGTTGAATGAGGGTTTTTAGTTAACAGAAATGTCGAGTCGGAAAACCTTAAAGGAGAAACATATATAGCAAGAGAATAATAAAGGAATATGTTCAAAATTTTCAAGATTTAATCACAAAGAGCTTAGATTATCTGTAGGAAATGCACGTCAGAGATACCTTACTTATTTAGATGAAGAATGAGCATAAAAGGACAAAGAACAGGCAAAGAAGAGATTTTAAAGATGAATTAAAGGAACTAAAACTTTAAAAAGTTACAAATTGTAAAAACAGCGAAAAACATTTGAGAAAAACTGCTGATGAATTGTTATTAAAAGCAGAGAATGAAAGAAATTTTAATTTGATTTCTGAATCGAATAGTTTCCGAAGGACTGTCCAATTGAAAGAGTAAGAAATAGTCTGTGGATTTAAAAATTAAAAACATCATAAAAGAAATAAAATAGCAATTATTTTAAAATAATTTTAAATTTTTTAAAAGTAAACCTCTTGTTGAATTTAATTTGAAAAATTGAAAAATATTCTTTTAAGTTATTTAACTCAAACAATGACTGGTCTGAAATTTCAACTTTAAGTAGCCTGATGATGTTTTTTTAGTTGATGTTACTAAGGAATGTGATTTTTTCTTAAAAAATACATTTTGTAGAATATTATTGTAAATAAATTGTTTATTTAAATTTTGTATGTGCAAATATGTGTACATATTTTTAGTTAACATATTAATAATAATATCGATAATTAATCATTGTAATAATGTTGTAATTACATGTTTAATTACTAATTTAAATGCAGACATAAAAAGTATTTTCAATTTTGCTGCTAAAATTGGTTAGTAGATCCTGGAAAATTTTTGTATTTCCTGAAAAATGTACAGGGATACCCTGGAAATTTAAAGATAAGTCTGGAATTTTTGGTGAAGAAAAGAGTAGGAACCCTGGAATTCTACAAGTTTAATTATGCATCACTTTAAAAAGATCAGAAAATCTTTTATTGCTTCTTTGAATGCATGCTTTTAGTCCTAGCGTATGACTTCAGAATGCCAAGTAATACAAAAATGTACCCTCTTCTACATTTGACTGACCTTCAAAATTTTTCGAAGTTAATGTATATGTGCCATAGCTTCTGTTACGTTATATAGGTAATTAAGGAAGGAACACAAGAGCTCTTAAAAATAATCACATTAAATCTGTAACAAGAAGCGCACGTTACTCTAGCTGCACATTTGGGGGAAAAGGGAGATACTGAGGGTAAGTGACAGTGGAAATGCCTGCTTGCTACCACCCCAAAGCTTTTATTCCTTCAACTCGTTGTGAAACATTCTTCTGCTGAAGAGATGTGTGGCTGTCTTTCTTGTAAAATGTAACAGGATGACCACTTCAGTTAATAGTGAATGCAGTAGAGAGGGGAGAAAGTAACAATAAACAATAAACAGAAAGATACTTGGGAGTCCCCATTTACTGACATTCCAACCTTCTCTTTTCATCTAAGAAAGATCATAAATCAAATAATGCACTTCTTTGCTTAGAAAATTTTAAGAAACAATTGTTGCAGTGACAGTTTTACAGCAGTCACACATAAAATTCGAACTATCCACGATTTTTAACATTATTTTAACATAGAATTCTAGGGACCGATCAAAAACTTTAAATTGTCCAGAATTTTGAATCAAACAAATTCGAATTACCCAAGTTCCACTGTATAATATTTAAAGTAGATTAACAAAAGTCACATTACTAGAAGGTATTTTAAAAGAAAAATTCCCATATTAGACATCAATTTGGGAAAATATTGATTCCATGCAATATATGAATTTGCTACTGCATGGCTTCACAATATAAATTAAGTGAAATTTAAAAAAATTATCAAGTGAAAGAAAAGCTTTCCATCCTCAATCTTTCCAAAAGACGAATTTCTGTCCTGTGGACAGAAAGCTTGCAACCATGAGCACACCAAAGGTCACAGTATTGTCAAATACTAAAAACATGTGACACAAGTACTTTCAGCTTGAAGAAATAGTTTCTGCTGGTGTTATTCTAATGAGGAAAATTTAATATGCTCGATTTTGTTTCTTAAATATGGTCACATAATATTATGCATTTGCATGCAACGAGGAATTTATGAGAGGACAACAAATAACTTCAGAAACAAGCATTATTTTGAATTTCCGTTTATTTAGAAATTATAATGCATTTGGTATGATTTTGGCATGATTACGCATTTTGTTTCTTATTGCATGATACCTGCATGTCTTACTCATTATACTAAAACCAATTCTGATATTAAAAAATAATGTATTTTGAAATGCTTAGGTATCTTTTTTACTACTGATGTTACAAAAATGATTATAGAATTTTATTAATGAAATCATAATCTTAAACTGGTGTTTTCATTTAAGTCAACTATATGCATGCAAAGTTATAGATTTGAGAAATTGTTTATGAATTTTCATAAATCATACTTTGTCATTTTTATATATTACAAATTCATATTCCATAACTGGCAGTCATATTAATAATTGGAATCCATGTTAATTATTAGCAAATTATCAATCTTTAAAATTATGTGCATTTTACATATGATAAGTAGTAATATACAGTATATAGATGTTTAAACACAAAATTGATTTTATTTAATTTACATTATTGTCCATTGTTTACATTAACAGATTCAGATAACCAAATTTTACCTTTTTTTTCAATATATGTATTTGTGTATTCTGCATATACATGTGTACATATATGAATTGTACATAGTCAGCACCGTTTAGTGTAATCACATCCATTCTCACCTTGTTTGATCACTTTAAATGACTGAACAGAAAAAGCAAAAAAAATAATTATGATTTGAAAACTAAATGCACCAATGATTAGTAAATATATCGACACTAATCATAATATTTAATGAAACTAAACCATTTCTGATTAAGTATCAACTTTCTGAATTAATACATGGAACGTATGGACATTTCATTAAAAAATACATTTCCGCTAATTTGATTACAATAACTGGCAATGTTGATCTTATAATTCAGATTTTATAATAACTTTGCATTCTTTTCATTCTGTTCTTAATATTTTGATCATAATAAGTGGCTGATTGTATTAATCAGTGAATGTTAATCAGCAGTGACTATCTCATTTCTGTATGATTTTTCAATAAAGTTATTTTACTGTCCTTTCAAAGAAAGATCTTAAGAAATTTTTGTGTAGTATATTTGTATATAATTTTTGCATTTAAATAAAACATATATAGTTCATTCAGTACTAAATTTATTTCCAAAGTTCAAATAAAATAAGAGTAAAATACTGATTAATATCAAATTACATTTAAATAGTTATCAAGGTAGTCTTAAACTTTATACATTTAATTTTTTTAATTGGCCAATGATTGCAATATATTATTATATTACTTATCTTCTTCATAGTTTTTTAAAGCTACTCTTGCCAAATATGCTGCTCATTCTTTCTAACAACTGGAGTCATGCATTTAATCTTTGAACTGCTTCATTGGCGAAGACTGCATTGAGATGCAGGATCTAGTACATGTTAAGTTTGATATATATATACTCCTGCTTTTCTTTTGCTTACACATACATTATGAAGTGGCTAATTGCCGAGTGGTTAGTATTCTAACTGCGCCTGGCTTGAGTGTGTAAATTGATATGGAATCCGTATTATAATCAGCAAGTTCCGATAAATTGGGGCCAACTGCATATGAATGGCTAGTGCTCTGGTCTTCATTTCAGCAGTTTGCAGGTTCAATCCCCACCATGGGCTTGGGTGTTTTTAGTGGCTTGGAATCCACATTAAACTATAGGTCCTGGTTTAATTAGCCCCAGAGTGCAAAAAGTGTGTACAGTGACAAACCAGACCTGTTAAATTTAGTCCTGTAAACAAAGATTACTATAAAGCAATCAAAACTCGTATCAGCATGGAACCATAGATTGGTCATTCTCATTTAAATCTACGAAAATGAGAGGTAAAACAAGTAGTAATTTTTAAGTTTTGAATGAATTCTTTAATAATTATGCATTTAAAATCCATTATGTATTAAGAATTCTGATAAAGAATATTTAATAATAGGTCAAGTCAGACATGGTTGTACTTTATTTAAAGAAGCAATCTTCTGAGCATTGGTCATACGTAACAGAGTCTGAGAAGAAAGCTAAAGAACCCAAGTAAGTATTTCAAAATGTATGTATATTACAGGGTGCGTACAGTGCTTAAAAAGTCCTTAAGAAGTCCTAAAAATTGATTTTGAGTTTTAAGGGCCCTTAAAACTCCTTATTTTTACTTAAATGTCCTTAAAAACTCCTTAATTTTAACGTTTCCCAAATTTTGCAAGTAATCACGCCCCAAAATTAAGTTTACAAATTTTAACCCACTAATGCAATTATTAGATTTTTTAACATAATAATAATATAGTTCATATTTAAATTGTTTGAGGTAATAAAAATTATTCTTATTATAAGAATTATTCTTCTAGTCCTCTGTGAGAGAGTCCTCTCTGTGAACAATAACATTAAGTAGAAAATCTGAGTGAACTGTCTTCTGTATTGTGTATGACATTATGCATTCAGTTAAAAATATCTTGTGCATGCAATATCAAGAAAAGCAGAAAAAACTTCAAAGTGTTGATGACTTAAAAAGAAACGAAAGTCCATAGAAAAAACAAACAAACAGAATATTTAAAAGAAAAATACACAATGGAAAATGATATTCTGAAGTGAGAGCATAAAGTTGAAGATTTTGCTGAAGAAGCTGAAAATAAAAGGGATATTAATTTACTCATAGAATCTAATAATTTAAGAAAAGCTGTTAAAATAAATGGTTGTTGAAAACATGACACACAAACATGACAAAAAAAAAAAAAAAAAAACTAAAGATTTAAAAAAATAAAAAAATTTTAATTTTTTTTAAAAAATATTAAAAAGATAAATAAAAAAAATTTCAGTGTAAAGATTTAAAATTAAATGTATTTTGGTTCACATTGAATGAAATGTAGTAGTAATAAAAATTTTATTATGATTCACGCACTGAATAAATGAAATATAGTAATCTAAATATGCTTTGTTTATATAGAATGATGGTGTTTATTATGTAATTAATTAAATGTAGGTTGGTTCAAACTGTTTAAGAAGTACTTTAAATAATATTTGACTAATAACTTTGTAAATGTAAGTGATAGTTTTTTTCCCAAGCACATTCATAACGGGTCCTTAATTTTTTTTAAAAAGTGCTTAAATACTCCTTAAAAACTCCTTAATTTTAATTTCCAGAAATGAGTACGCACCATGTATTAGTATGTTTACTGATTTTTATGTCAGACTACAAAGCAAATGAAGGTATGTAAGGCTTTTTTTCTATAAAATCTTAACCCATTTTATGAAATTTCTTGAAAGTTTTGTTCACAGTTGTAACTGCTAAGTTTTCTTTTATTTTTGGGGGGGGAGCAACATCTTAAAGCTATTCTTGATTTTTAACTGCGAGTTATATTAAATTCATTAAATCAACGATACTAAAAAGGCATTTGCAAAAAGGGTATTTAATAAATCGAAAGTAGTGTGTTTATTAATAACAAAAGCATTTGGTTAAACATTTAAATGTTTTTGGTAATGATGTTTTTATTATAAATCAAATTCTAACCTGTCAGAAGAGTCACTTTTGGACTAAGACACTTCAGGGAATCGCGCACACAAAAATTACAATGGTTCCCCATCAATTTGTTTTTATACAGAAGTATTTGTATGTCATTATATAAACAGTTTTCAGCAAAGTTATGCAGCTGAAGAAGCAGCAACATAAATATCTTTAAATTGATACTTCTTTGGAAACAACAGAATTACTAAAAGATTGGCATTTAAACAAGCCATTCATATAGCATTATAAAAGTGTTTTTACCCATATGATTGCCTTTCCATTTGTTCTTCAGAAGTTGGTAACTCTTCAGATATATAAGTAGAAATAAAATATCCTTTCAAGTTTAAATCTGTTTTTGTCAAGCCATTCACTGGGTTTATTAACTTTATGTATTTGCACATGTATAAGAAAGTATAACATTCTTATGTGTATTCAAGAAAAAGACAATAGTTTTCTTAATGTACATTATATATATAAATTTTAATATATTCTGGCAGAATTAAAAAAAATTCTTTTATCTAGGACTCCAAAATTTGATAAAGATGAAGACCCAAGCCAGAGTTTGATGAATTTAATGAAGCAGATGTATGAAGATGGTGATGATGAAATGAAGCGAACAATTGCCAAGGCCTGGACTGAAGCTAGGGACAAAAAAGCGCCAGATGAATTTTGATTGTGAAATCTCATCTATTTTGTGCATCCATAAGTTGTAAGATATTCTTATAATTTCATCCAGTGACAGTAATTAAAGTAAATGTTTGTAGCAAATGTGTAATTGTTTTTTACATATTTTGAATTTTTTGATGCTGACGTTTTACAAGTCTATTTAATATGAATCTCATGTAGTTATTCTTTACTGCATGTGAACTCTGCTAACATGTTACCAACTTTCTGGATTAGTATACTTAAATGATTTTATGTAATTTAAAGTTTTAAAGGGTATGGGCATTACTGGCATGCCCAGTAAAATTGTACCTATCACAACTCTTTACTGTCTTTATTCTTTAAAAGAAAATGTTGTTCAGCAATGTTATTAAAAAACTTGATGAAAATCATGCAAAGTTAAATTATAGTTACATTAATTTGCAAAAATTGTGTTGTGAGTGTATATTTCTTTATCATTTTACTTTTTATTGTATTTTCTGAAGCCCAACTATTTTGATTGTAAAAGGAAAATAAAGGGTACCATTTCTTTATAGTTCACTCATTAAAAAAAGGACCCTGTTTAGACAGTATAAAATGCTTCAGTTACAAGTTTTATCTTTCATGCACTGCATTATAAAAAAACATGTAATGATAAAAAAAATACAAAACAAAGCAAGTTTTTTCTTCCCTTTATTATATTGGATTGTTTGAATGTATATTTCTTTTTTTTTTTTACTCATTGTTATTTTACATGTACACTGGTGTAAGAAATTGAGAGAATATTTATGTTGGATCTAAGATCATCAGTACTATTGTTAGATTTCACATGAGTGTGAAATCTGTCCAACAGCTGGTCTTCTGGCAAACAAACCTATCTCATTCAGTTGTTTAGAAAGTAACTCTGTTTACACGCTTTCCTGTGGCTGCATACAGGCCCCTAGAGAGCGAGTCTCTGTTGCCCCTCTGTTATGCTCGATGGATCCAGTATCCTGAAACTGTTTCCACAGGTTACACACAATGCTGGGCATTAAACTCTGCATATCTGGCCTACCTCTAGCCTTCCCACAATTTGCCACCTCATTCCATCATCTAAACATTGATGGTGACACATTTTTACTGTTCTGATGTTAATTAAACCAATTGCTGCAAGATACCACCAAGAAATTCACCGAGATGTGCTAGCAGACAGAATTCGTCTTCCCCTCCATGCACTTATGAAGTCTGATTTTCTACTGGCTCCACCTACACACATGTATTTGCCATACAAGATTTGCATTTTCATGTAGCATCAGTGATTTTTTCCTTCAGTTCCATTCTTTTCCTGCAATTCTATAAAATGTTCAAATTCTCTTAATTTACACCATTGTAATTTACCTATATACGCAGTGAAACCCTGCTGTTATACAAAAATGCATGAATTATTAAGTAATAGCTTTAAATTTCTGCTATCTAAAAGTTTAATACTCATAATTTGTTCGTTCAGTTGCAATTAGGAAGGATTGATTCAATGACTTACTAAAAACAATTCTATTAACTATAACAAAACACTATAGAATTCTTATTTAGGTTAGAAGATAGTTGGCAGTTTATTATTATATAGTTCAAATACTGCAAACTCTGGCATAAAAAAGTGTCAATTTATATCAAATGCAATCTAGTTGTAAAACACTTTAAGATGGACACTGTCATATTTAAAAGTTTAATTCAACAAATCTTAAATATCAAGCTTGTAGCCTACAACTTTAAATTAATTTTCTCTTTGAACAAATATATAAAATCGAAATTTTTTAAAAATTGCTTGTTAATCAAAATGTGATTCACATACCATTCAAAATATATGTACAAACATATTTTGGTATATTTTATTACAACAAAACCAACATTGATGAATACAGAATATTTGTACTGCTATTGATAAGTCTTGCTTATGAATTAGCATTTGTACAAAGATATTGATATACATATTGAAATCATATGCAAATTTCATTGTTTTTTGCTTTGAATAATGGACCAGATTTATGCTTTTAAATCCGGGAAACAAATACAAAACTTAATGCAATGGTTCATGCTATAAAAACTGCTGAAATAACAAATATTTAAAAATATAAATCAGTTCTTTAACATCTTAATAATAAAATAATGGTATGTATAAAAATATATTTTTCAGATAATATGTTTTAGATTTAAAATGAAATTGGAGTATGCATAATAAAAATTTTCAATTTAAGTTCAGATGTACAACTGTAAGAAAAAGACAACATAAATATAGATTTAAACAATATTTAATTTAATAATTGATTTTAACAAATATGGTAGATGAAAATTAACGATGTTTTAAAAATAACATATGATAGGCATATAATAGAATGGAATGGGATATATATATATATATATATAGCAAATAAAAACAAAGCAACATTATTAGCATAATTTTTGTACTCACAGGGAAATTAGCACCAAGCACACTTTAGTTTGTGCCATAAAATAAGAAAACACAACATGTTTTGTGTAAAGAGTACTGTGTATTGATATTACACAAAAAGGCTCAGTTCTCAATACAGTAGACTCGATTAACAGGAAAGAATTATGCAAATTGCCTCTGAAAAAAAATATTGGCAGGATACAGTAATTTACTTTCTTTATGCATGTATTAAATATTTTGACTAGTTTTTTTGTTACTGGGCCTTCGGTTCATACGAACTTGCAAACCCAGTGATTGAAAACATTTTAACCACAGTATATTATATCCCCTATCATATACAACAATTTTATTTATCATTTTACAAAATTTTCATAAAATGATTATCCAGTATAATCACTTAATCTTGGATGAAGCATTTCGTAGTCACCCCAGTTAATCACGAGTCTAATGTATTTTTTAATGGATAAATGTAACAAAAATAACAGTGCAAACATAAAACAAATAATGCTAACATTTTATTGTTTGCATTATGGACTTTTTAAACCTTGTTAGTAAGATATATTGTCAGCCAGAGACTTAAATCTTTCTTTATGAGCACATTATAACTCTGCTCACTCTCCTAATACCCAAAGATTTGCAGCTCTGCATACTTGAAAATAACAAAAAAGGTGATAATAAGCAAGGGGGAGAATTTACTCTTTTCTTTTCATGTTACAACTCTATAGATTTCCCCAAATCTCATTAATGAAATATTTGGTTCATTTTAAGCAATAGCTAATATGAATTACATGTATTTAATATTCTAGACTAAAAAAATTGCTGTTTTCATTTGAGAATAAAAATATTTTGAGGGGAAAATAATTGAATTAAAATATGTGCACGTAATAGCAGGTTTGTTCTATAGATATACTTTGAATCTAGGTTTAAATTTAATTTAATTTTAAAACCAATTTTTGATTTGAATTGTGTTTTGTAAATCATTAAATATTTAACTGAAATTTGATCAGGGGTGATTGTGGGTCAATGAAAAAATACCTGCAATTTTAGCAGGGGGACGGGGAAAGGATGAACAAATACTGTAATAGAATTACTGCAATTCTATTACAGGAATACTGTAATAGAATTACAGGCAAATTCTATGCTTATTGCTTCCGATCAACTGATACAATGAACAAAAAAGTTACCTAAATTTTTAAATTTTGGTAAATCATATAATCTGGAATTCTAGTTTTGTAATTAAGAACTAAAGAAAATTCTATAAATACCCGAATCTTGATACAAAATACCTGAAATCTAAAAAAAAAAAAATACCTGATTTCAGGTATTATACCTGAACACAATCACCCCTGTTTGATGACAGTGATTTCAAAGCTTTGCAACCTTTGTGAAATTGCCAAAACTCATTCATTGCAGTTTCTTAACAGTCTAACTTATGCTATCCCATTCCTTCCTAAGACCCATGTTGAATTACAATATTTTCAAGAACACATTATAGCAATAAAATCTGTTATAAGTCTTAGAGCTAGAAAAAAATTTAAAACCTGGTGAAAGCAATTTAAAAAATCTGCTACTGGAAAATATACTATCATCTATATCAAAACACTGCCCATCTAACAACCAACCTTGGCTGCAAGTTGGAAATATTCATGGTATTAGTACATTGGAATACTACATTTTTTAATATTTTTGTTTCGGTAATATAAATATTTTGTACTGTAACATCAATTAAAATCTTTTTGGCAGTTCAAATTACCACAATAGTTTAAATTTCACATGAGTATTTTAAGTGACAATTAACAAAAATATAGATTTTCAATTATAAAATTTAAATACAAAACTGTCTACAGGGAATAACATTGAAAAACTTGCATGATTATAAAAATTAGAAAGACCATTTTCTTTACTTTAGTCTTAATATTTTTTATTGGCAATTTCACAGGGGAATGTATCGCCTATTCATATATGAACATATAATTTACTGTATACCTTTACATTGTTTAATATACATATAATATCTTATATAAACACAATTTGAGATTATTAAATATTTAGCATATAAAAAGAATCAATTGCAAGGCATGACACTAAACCCTTGAAGAATATATATATATATGCAACAATTATAATTTTACAAATACTCAACATTTATCACAGACATTTACATTTTTACTTCACAGCACAACAGAGAATTAACAAATATATACATATATTTGTTAATTCATATTAAAATTTAAAAAAAGGGATGTACCTAAATATGCATGGAAAGCCTAAATACATTCTTTTAACATATATTTAAACATTTAAAAAATCTTTAGGATTTACATACAAGCAAAATTTAGGCACACTGGTTTACACTCCACATTAATATATATACTTTACAAATAAACAGATATTCATGACCCTTAAATATCCACATATAAATATATATAAGATTATATATGTACATGTGTATATACATAAAGTTAATAAACCCAGTGAATGGCTTGACAAAAACAGATTTAAACTTGAAAGGATATTTTATTTCTACTTATATATCTGAAGAGTTACCAACTTCTGAAGAACAAATGGAAAGGC
>Ga0115856_100069_pt1 | contig 29099 bp, 14 predicted proteins | sample InSIn4gowninarea_FD_83870 | JGI IMG/M metagenome (GOLD analysis project Ga0115856, IMG submission 83870)
CAATTCCAACTTATACCTTTTTGCATGGCTCTGAAGTAAAATTACACATCTCTACACTCAAACCAGATAGATTTCTTTCAAACCAGATAGATAAAATGGATGTAGCAATTCAATATCAGTACGAGGGACTTAGTTTACCCAATATCTTTATTAAACACTCAAAAAGGTATAAGTTGGAATTGTGATTGTAGTGTGGTGTAGGTTTGTGTAATGGACTGCAGAAGCTAGTTCGAACTGGAGTGATATCCTACAGGGATCTAGCCTGTGCTGTGATTGGATGAATTCTCTTGTCCCGCCCGTGGGCGGGGACAAGTGTTGTGGCAGAACAGTTCCTGAGCACAGAGTCAGACGATACAAGAGAGCAGCAAAAAAACCAAAAACCGTACCAAGGAAAAAAATAAAATAAGCAAATAAAATGATACCAGCGAAAAATTAACCTAACAACATGGCACGGGGCCGTTTTTTGTTGACCCGAAGAGTGGCATCATAAGAAGGCAGATTTGAGATATATAAATTAGGAACTTGGTTTAAATTAGCGAAGAATTTTTTGGCTAGTTTGACAAAATATTCCTTTAATGTAGTTATCTTAGCGTTTTTTCTAATTTGTGGGTTTCTATAAAACCAGTACGCGCCTGTCATTTCCCGTAGAAGTATTTTTTGAACAGTTTCTAACCGTCCGAAGTTAGTTTTAGCAGCTACTGCCCAGATTGGCGCTGCGTAGCTGATTAACGAGCGGATCATAGATTTATATAGCAGGAGTTTATTGTCTATACTTAATTCACTGTTTCTGCAAAGGAGGGGGTAGAGGGTTTTTATCCTATTCTTAGCCTTGATTCTAATAAGTTCAGTATGGGGTTTCCAGGTGAAGGTGGTATCCAAAGTGACGCCTAAATAAGGGGTGCTACTAGCCCATGGAAGGTCCTGACCAAGTAGTTTTAAGTTTACTCTGTTGACGAAACTTCTCCTACCTCGTGCAAAGTACATGGCAACAGATTTGCTAGTGTTGATCTTCAAATTCCACTGGCTAAACCAGCTTTCGAGGGTATTTATGTGTTGTTGTAAGGTGTTAATGGCTATGCGAGGGTCTTTATGTTTGGTCATAATACATGTGTCGTCTGCATAAATGGCTGTCATGATTGTGTCATGTAGTGGGATGTCGTTCGTGTATAAATTAAAGAGAAGTGGGCCGACCAAACTTCCCTGGGGACAGCCAGCCTTAATAGGTCTAGTGGAGGAGTGTTTTTGGCCGACACGAACGACAAAGTGCCTATCGCTCAGGTAGGACTTTAGAATGTTTGTCAGGGTTCGTACGCCTCCTGGAAATCCTGGAAAACTCCTGGAATTTCATTTTAAAATTTAAGGGCCCTGGAAACTCCTGGATTTTACTCAAACCTCCTGGAATTTTATTAATAACTCCTGGAAAAATTTTGTAATATAGTAAATTTTTTTACTTTAGAAAATTTGACATTCTTTTATTACCGCGCGACATTACTGCCGGAGTATTTTTTTTCAGCATCATTTCCAAAATCATTTCAGCTTCCCCCCTACCCTCTACAGTCGTCAGTTTACAGAATCTTCTGGGTTGCTGGTATAAAACATTGCTGATTCAACAGATTTGTTTGATGCAATCCTACGTCATTTGTTGTGTCTATGTGAAGCGCATCCTGATTGGGTTGGATTTCACTTTGTTTTGCGTATTCCCGCAAAACTTGTGGTTTCACTTTCGCGGGAGTAAGCACGGCCTACTGGAAAGCAGCGTTGTTTGCAATCGTATTTTATTTGATCGTTTTCAAGCAGTCTGTTGGTCCAGTAATTAAGTCAGTTTTATTTTTTTTTAAATTCCGGGAGGAAAATGTGTATTTAATGATGTTTGGCTGGAAAAGGAAGAGATTTTGAGTGTCTAAATAAAAGTTATGAGTTTGTATTGTGTATGAAATGTGTAGTATTATTGTGTATGAAATGTGTAGTATAATTGTGTTTGTGTTTTCAGAAAGTAAATATTTTAGCAGCTTATGTTAAAGAAATCTGCAGAGTTGCTAACTGCTCCGATTTGTCCGGAGTTGCTCCGGAAAAAAGTTGTTTTTTGAATGCTCCGGAAAATGTTCTGAAACTCCGGAAATTTGGTCTTGGTGATTAAAGTTCTTAACCATTGAAAATGTATTTATAAATAACATTCGCTTAACTTCTTAGAGTCAAATTAATAACTTCGTTATACATCTATGTCGTTACATTATGTCGATACTTCGTGATTTCACGGTGCTTCTGGCAAGGCTTATGGAAAGTCGGCAACACTCTGCTTATTTTCGGTAGTCCTTACAAATGGGGCACTTAGAATCCTTATTTTTTTATGTAGATCTATAATCTTTTAGCTGCATTCTGTTCATAAAATCTTTATGACCACCAATTACGACAAAGCTATTTATTTCCAAGTGTCATCGGCGCTAGTGGTATAACATCGTTCGAAGTGACTCCGTTCATTTTCCGCTAGACGGTCGATTTTTTTCTTTTCGTTCGATTGATTTGCAAATATATTTACAGGGTGGAGATAAAATTAAGAAACCAGGGAATTTTTTATTTGGAAAATTTAGGTGACTTTGTGAAAATATCTTCAAAATCATTGAAATTTAAGATAATACGTGATGATGTAAACTAGTGGGTGCTCGAAATTCAAATGCAATCTTTTTCCATCCTGCTTTTGAATTTCTATTTTCATAATGCTATTTATTTTATTTAAAATATCGATGGATCAGCGCATAAAATATCTTTTTTTTTTTCAATTGAATATTTGTTTTCTCTAATCGTCAAACATCCGTTTAACATTGGTACTCATCTGCCCCCACCCCCCGCCCCGATATTCATTAAAGTGTGCTCCGGAAAGCGAGTTCTCAAGGTTGGCAACTCTGAATCTGCTTCTGATTTACTCCTGGAAAACTCCTTAAAAACTCCTGGAATTTAGCATTCAAAAAAGGGTACGAACCCTGGTTTGTGAGTGCATGTGGTAGTTTTAGTTTTCTGAGCTTATGTAATAGTCCTGTAATATCTATTCTATCAAAAGCTTTCGAGATATCCACAAAGAGTGCATTGTTGTGCAAACTAACATTGTTTTGGAGTTTTAAATAACAGAAATATCTGATTTACAGGAGCATTTTTTTTTCATTTCAAAGGTTTGTTTTAATAATTAAAGATTTTCTGGTGTAATCTTCAATACTAGTAAACAAAAAAGAATGAGGCTGTATTGTCTACACTAGAGCCATCAGTTATGTCATAAAGCATTTGGGCATTTCTTATTCACTATCTTTTGGATGGATTGTTTTATTGATATTGTGCCTTTGATTGTCACTTTTTAAAATAAAGTTTTGGTGTATAATTTGATGATTTGTAATTATGTAGCGAATATGATAGACATTTTAGGTTTTTGTATATGTTAACAATTTTCTTGTCATAAAGATCATTGGATTCATTTACGCTAATGTTTTGTGGAGTGAGTATAATTTCATTTCAGTTTATCAAATATATAAATGCTCATGTCTGAAAATTCAAATCAACAATTACAATATTTCTCATTAGTTTTAAAAGAAATATGTGTATATTTCCTTATGACATAATATTACCAAAATATTTCACTATATTATTCTTTTGATTACACACTTGGTTATTATAACAATACTGTAATTGTAACACTTCTGCTTGCCCTCTATAGGAATAACTTGAGGAATAATAATTTTCATTTATGTCTATTTTATTGTTATTAAAATTCTATATTCTATACAGTGTATAGAAACACATACTTATTCAAGTAAAAAATGAAGAAAACATATTTTCATGCATTTACAATTATAAATAACATAATTTTATACATTTTTACTTTTATGAAATATTTGTAATCGCAAAATATATTACTGAAGTGTTTATTTTGTTTCATGGAACACACATTTATGTTCACAATATGTTTAATCTTAATTATACTATATTATTTTTAGACTTACAAGTGTTAGAAGCATAAGGAATTCAATGTCAGATACAGAAGAATCCATGGTGCTCTTTATTGAAACCCCAGATTCTTTTATTGGAAGAAAGGTTGTAAAGCATCTGTATTTTTACATTACCTTATTTTATTTGAATTCATAAAAAAAATTAAATTAAAAAGATAACAATATAATATCTGTTATTAAATTAAAAATTCTGATTTATTAAACACATTTGACAAGCAGATTTAGGTGAAGAAGGGGGTATTTACATATAGTGCATAATATGCTTTAAATATATGTTGCCCAGACCATGGTTACTTCACCATATCATATTGCAAATTTTTTCTGTAAACCTTAAATTGTAAAAATATAGAAATGGAATTTGGGTATTAAATAATGCATAATAGTCAAAATGAGGAATATGATAATGAAAATTAGACAGTAATACAGGAAATAATTTTATTTTCCATCTAAAACATTTTGTCTCCTACAGGGTAGAAAAAAATGCCACAGAAAGTTGGGAATTGTTGTGCAATGAATCATTAGTCAGCGTGAAGAATACATTTAACATATAAAAGAGTTTTTTGCAATTTGGTTGTATCTTATATTTGAATCTTCATTTTTTTCATAACTATTTCCTTACTGTGTTACTTACTTTGTCCAGCTTACACTTGCATTATAATTCATGTCAGCTCTACTAAAATTACAAAAATCCTGTTTTTTTTGTTTTTTTTTGAAGGAAATTGATTAATTTTGGTTTATATAAACTCATGTTAGTAGAATCAATTAAATATTTTACTTTAAATCTTTACATGAAAATTTGTATTGGACTTGAAGTCAGTGTTGTAGTGATACAAAGGGATACTTATATGTTAAATTGAGCTTTATTTGGAAGAAATGAAGCATTAAGTTTTCTTGAATTTTCTATAATATTCTATAGTAATCCTATGGTAATTTATATGTTTTATTCCTATAGCTTTGAAGCTTTATCAGCCCTCTTTAGTTTCAAATCCGAATTTTATCGACAAGCTCTATTACTAGGATTCCAAAAAAATCAAATTCTGCATGCTCTCTTTAACTGCATAAACCAAAGAAAGGAAATTGGGAATCACACTGTGTATGTACTTTGAACCACTCATGTTTTCTATTCTGAGTAAAATGAAATCTTTTTATGATCTGCAGGAATAAGGCCAATTTTTTTCCATAAAAATTCTGTGAATCATTTTGTACTAGCAACAACCAATTTTATGGTGCCTGGTGATTTGGATCTTCGCTGTATAATTAGACGAAACAGATCGTAATCCCCTATAGTGAATCAGGTTTATAAATACCTTGGTATTTCTTGATAGTAAATTTCACATATTTTACCATAAAATTTAAAATTTGGATCATCATCTGATGTCAAGATCAAGGATCAACAACTGGCGATTTTGTATACATAAGCATCAGCTTCCAGTTACTGCTTCATATTTGACAACTTTACAGATTTTCTGTAGAATTTATGGATTTTCCTTTCATTTTACTAATGTATGGATTATGGAATGTGTGAATTCAGTATGTTTAGAAAAAAAGGGTTTACACCTTTTCAGAACGTAATGTGGATGTCATTTTCCAGTGTGGGAACATAACTCCCCAAGTGTGATAAAGTTGAGGTTTTAAGATGTTTGCAGATACCCTGTAGATAATCTAATATTAAGATAGTGATGTGAAATTGAATACATTGATAAAATAATGCATTCTAGAATTATCACATTCCATCAATATTTATTTTGCTCATTTGATCCTTTATTTTTCAGGTTATTTTGGATTTATCTTTTCAATCAAGTGTTGGGATTCGAAGAGTTCTAACAACAAACACTGACCTGCTAAACGACTTGAAAACAGAAGTATCTAATTCTTCTGTTCCTGTTGTTGTTAAAGTGTATCGAGATGGCAATGAAGAATTAATATTCAGGTTTTTAAACATTATTCTTTTGTTCTTTTAAACATAGTAGAACAAATATAAGAAACCTCAATATTCAGTTTTTGAAAATTAACATGTCATGTACTTTTCAGAATTTAAATTGCAAAGCATTCATTTATATTTATTATATGTCAGCTTTAAACTGCAGTAAAATTATATTTTATAATTCCAAGTGCTTCTTTTTTAATCCTGAAATGCTGACGATCTTGATGAAAATTAACAACACATTCATACTGTTTTATTTGTGCGAAACTGAGTGACATAAAATGCAATTTATATTTAATGGTGTGAATCTTTGCTGGATTTAAATTTGAGTCATTTTTTCTGTAAAACATGCTTTAGAAACAATTTTAATTTATGTGTCATATTAAGAGTTGCAGTGTCAATATACAGTGAGTAACAAATTAATACAAATAATTTTGAAATAAAAGAAAAGAATATCTTTATTACAAGGGATTGGAGTTTTCTTCTGAAATTCAAAAAATATGACTTGAGGCAGGATTTACATAGATTGGACTTTAAATATTGTCATATCACAAATGTTCAATAATGTTCCACAGAAGATTGTGGGAATCATTTATAAGATGTCTTACTTCATCATGATGCTTGATTTTATCTAATAGTATTTCTTGGCATATACTTTCTGTATACTCTGATAGCAATTAGTTTTAGTTTATTTTTTATCATTCAAAGTAAGTGTGCACTATGAAATCACACATCATATTGATAGGGTGTCGCTTTCCTGATTCATAAATAGCAGAAGACTGTCCGTTTTAAATAATTCTCTGGATATACAGCATAAATTTGTCTCAAATGTTAAGTTGAATCTTCAAATCATGTAAATTGTTTAATATGTTATAAAGTCTAGCTTCAATAAATTTTATACCACTGGTGTTGCTTAAAAGAATAATATGATATGTGCAATGGCTTATGAATTGCAAAAATTGAAACATGGATTATTGATAGTTTTGGTTCAAGTAGGGCCCTGTTTAATTGTAGAATTTTTATGTGTGATAGCAATTACTTGTGATTTTCAGCCATTTCTTTTTCAGTCAGCATATATTTTATCTATTGTTGCACCTTGAATGTTCCATATGTGTTCCATATTTTATACATGCTGCTTCTTTGGATGTTTTGTCTGATTCTGCTGTGTGCACAGAGGCAGAGTTATGTAATACAGTAGACTCCCGCTTGACCGACCTCCGTTTAACCGGAACTCCGCTTTAACCGGCCGTAATTTAAGTACGTAAATGCATACAAAAAATTGAAAATTCCGTTAGAAAAATTAGATGATGCTTTGATGCTATGGTTCACTCAAGAAAGTAGCAAAGAAAAGCCAGTCAGTGGACCAATATTAAAAGAAAAGGCTGTTCAGCTTCATCTGAAAATGGGTGGAGACGATGATTTTAAGGCAAACGAAGGGTGGCTTAACAGATGGAAGAAAAGAAATGGAATTCATATGCTCACGATTTCGGGGGGAAAATTATCAGCCGATTTTGAAGCCGGAACGATGTTTAAAAAAATAAACTCAAGATTATTATTGATGAAAAAGGTTTATCTGACGATCAGCTTTATAATGTGGATGAAACTGGTCTATATTTTAGATTGCTTCCACACAAAACATTAGCGCCTTCAAAACATTAGCGCCTTCAAAACAAAACGCGGCAGTAAGTCGACGAAGTACCAGCCTTCAGCAGAAAAAATGACTCAGTTTTTAAGCATTCCTCCTAATGATATGTAAGACTTTTGTAATAAATTAATAAATGCCTACTATTTATTGTATGAAAAAGTGCATTTCCATCAATTAAATAATTTTTTTTTTCGTTCTCCAGTTTAACCGGATTTTCGCTCAACCAGCTTACCCCCGGTCCCATTTAGGACGGTTAAGCGGGAGTCTACTGTAGTTCGAGACAATAATTCTTTTGTCAATAAACGTTTTCTTAATATGAAGAGGGTTCTCAGTCCTCTGTTATTCGTATTTGGGATTTTAGAATGACCCCTTTGAACTCACACAAATGAGAGATCACTGTATTGAAACTAAATGTAATTTATGTATTATCTTTTTATATGGTGATATATTTTTATATGTTATTTTTATTATTTACAAAAACTATTATTTTTAGGTTTTCAAAAGATACTATAGAAACTGATGTAAGAGATAAAATATTTGAATATTTTGTTGGTCATCCTAGACCTAAAGCTGACATAAAAGAAGTAAAAACTGGAAAAGCACCTGCTTCGAAAGTGTGAGTACTTATAAATATGAAATTCAATATCTTTTGGGATAATTTCAGTGACCAATTTCTTTTTCTTTATGCCATATTTTCTTGTATTTAATCTGCGAATGATGTGTTAAAAAAGTTCTAAATTTTGTTGTGCATATTATATGCCACTGCAGATAATCTGATACAAAACATTCTCTATCAGAAAAGCTTACAATAAAGTTTTGAAAGAAATGCCATTTATGTTTTACAAAAAATAACTGGCACTGAAAGCTTTCAATATTTTGAATTCAAAGTAGGGAAATCCAAAATTTTTTGTGGTTTACTAGCTGAATATACATTTTTTGCTTACAATGCTTTGGTTAATAACTCAAAACAAATAGATGGCAGTAGCAAATAATTTACTGTTTTTTATGGGAGACTCTCGTATTTTAAAGCTATCTCCCGATTTTCTGTTTATCCGAGCATTTCTTCTGTTTTTTAATGTTTTTAGACTTTTTTAACAATATCAGCAGATTTAATTTTTTTTTTTTTTTTTGCTTAATAGTTTGCGCTTATAATTTATTCTATTTGTTATTTTCAATGAGGCTCCAGGCAAATAAGGTTACGGCGCGGTAGGAGTCATGCATGCTTGAAAGTGACTTCGTACCACGCGATCATGGTTTTGGCATGTTATGCAACCAAGGCAGGCCTGTCAGCTCATTCTTGTAAAAGGCTAAAAAGTGGTGGGTTAGAGTACCATCGACTATTTTTCACTTATTATTAATCGGAATTTGACAGCATGCAGGAATCATGTTTGCACAGGTATAGAACATAATGCATAGCCAGAGTAGATATTACAAGCATTGAAGATAAAGGAATATTGTAGAAAATTTATTCACCAAAGAAAAAAATAATCTGAATATCACTTTAATGTAAGGTGTTTTTTATAAAAAATCTTGTGATTACATAATATGCAAATTTCCATTTAAAAATGGCCTTTTAATGCACACGAGGTTTGATTGCATACAAATATATATATATATAGGGATGCCAACCTTTGAGGAAAGCTATCAGTAATACTCTTTAGAATTTTATTATCGCAATCCCCCAAGCAGTCGCCATGTTGATAGTACACAGTACAAGACTCAAAAGCTTAAAAATACTATGTTACAACATACAAACTACAAATAATATCTAATCTTACATAAAAAAAACAAACAAAAGATTTTAAAAATAACACAAATTATCCTATATCTGATGTTCCTGTTTTTGACCTGATAAAGTCATTTTTGTGGATTGTTTTGCTGTAGCCATCTCTTCATGGGTAAACTTATTCTTGTAACAAACAGTAATGCAAGTAAATGATTTCAGTTTTTGCACAAGAAGTGCATTGAGTGTATAAGTAGATAAATTGGGTCTAAACTCAGTTTGGTTCTTCCACTCAGAAATACAGGAGATTCTTTGGAAATTTTTCTTGCTTTTAATTATTCAGTTATCAAACATTAGTCCAAAAAATGGGATAAAACACTTTACATTTTTTAAAAAGCTATGTATTAGTCAATATTTTAAAAAATACTAAAATAACAACTATATTAACAATGCAAAACCATGTTTTATTATTAACTGCTGTATGAATTTCTAGTACGACTGTGATCTGTAGAAGACTTTGCTTCTGACAAAAACTCCTTATCAATCTGCTGATCAAAACAATTAATATAAAAATTTCCGAATTTTCCTCAGCCAATGAGGAACAAATTCACACAGTTTGGATTTTCTTAACTTTGTTAAAAATCCTTTCACATTCAGTACTGCTGTGTGATATTGTCCAAATTCTAAATATGACATCTGTTAAATTTTTAAAGGGATATTCATCAACTTCATTTTCTAAGTGACTAACTGCAATCCACTGTAAATTGGCTCGTTTTTCATGTAACTTGCATCCTGAACGAAACATGCTTTCAGAGATACAAGTCACCTGAATATTTGTGAATGCTGATTTCATTGTATCATTGTTTACTTTTATAAATATTGGGGAAGTTTGCAAGAAGTACTTAATATATGAAAATGAATATTTATCAGTGTTTTTTAAATAACAAACTTCAGAATGCTATATAAAGTCAGTATTAAATAGAAATTTGTGTATAATGTAAACACAATTTTTTTTCTTTTTTTATTAAAAAAAACTTACATTGAAGTAATATTCAGTTTTTTCATCGATGCATAAATTTTCTACAACATTTCTTGTATCTTCAATGTATGTAATATCTACAGTGTGTCTACGTTATGTTGGTGTTCTATACCTGTGCACACATGATTCCTGCATGTTTTTAATTCCGATTACTAGTAAAGCAAAAATAATCGATGGTACTTTAATCCACAGCTATTTCGCTTTCTACGAGAGTGAGCGGCCTGCCTTGACCACGCACAACGCTAAAAGTGCGATCGAACGGGGCTGAATCTCGACCAATCTCTCGTGGCCCCGGATCGCGGCGCTGTAGCCTTATTTGCCGTGAGCCTCGCTGCGTATTCCATACGTAATAGATTATAAGCGCCATATATTGAGCAGAAAAACTACTACAAAATAAATCAGCTTGATATTAAAAAAACCCAAAAAACATTTAAAAACGGGAGAAATGCTCGTATAATCGCAAAATCGGGAGACAGCTGTAAAATAAAGGAATTTCCTGTAAAAAACAGTAGAGCTGGAAAGTATGTGCATGGTAAAAGCAAAATAAGCAAAAAATAAATAAATGAAAAGTATAAAAAAAAAATAACGAACACGTGCTATACATGTGCACCTAGGCCTAACATGTCTGAAAGAATCAGGTTCCCAAGACAGCATGATCGAATTTTACTTTTGATCCAAAACAGGTCTTCAAAATCGCAATTTATCGCCCAACAATAGTAGCGACATCTACTTTTCTGTTTTCAAGTCAAAACTTCAGATAAAAAAAAATTAAACATAATGAACTTGAAAATCTCAGTCTGTTATGAAATCCGTAATACTTTTAGTCTCGTCCGTAATTCCGTAATAATTACGGACAATCCGTAATAGTTGGCATCTCTCTCTCTCTCTCTGTATATATATATATATATATATATATATATATATATATATGTTTTTTCACAAATATTGTAGCAACCTAGAAAGTTGTTAGAAATTTTTTTTTTTAAAAGCTCCATTGAACTATGTTTTAGTATTTCAGATTATGTTGGTGTCCAAATACAATGGTAGTTACAAAATATCTATTTTAAGCCTTTTAAAATGTCATTATTTTGTTTTTAGGGAAAAGACTAACTTTGTTCATATGACAGACCTTGAAAATGCAATTCACTACATGTTGTATCAGGAGGTTGGTGTTGTTAGTCATCTTTATGGGGAAAGATTACGTGCTCTGCAATCATTTATTTCAGCATTAAAAAATGTAAGTTTGTTTTGTATTTTTGTTACCTTTTAAAAATATATTTCACATATTGATACATAGCTGTAGATGTTGATTTAAAGGCTAGATGTTTGTGTAATGATATATAATTTAAACAAGGACATTGATTCTATAAGGAGTTTTGATGTTATATTAAAAAAGCAATTTAATTTATTTGATTATACATTTGTAATAAATTACATTAAGGAAAATGTTATATGTTACTACAGTAAAAACTTTACATTAAAAAAGTCTAGTGTTATATAGAACTGTCAAATTGTAATTTATTTTTATATTTTTGTTTCTTTTTTTTTAAGTCCAATCACTTAGATTCTGCCTAAATGATGTATGTGATCAAAATTTTAGTGGCAATAATGTACTAATTCATTAAAATGCATACATACTTATTCATTTCATTTTTTAAAGTTTTATAACAATATGCTAATTGTAGTACTCATTGTATATTATTTTATAATAAAGTAATAGGTGTGAGTGTGTGGAGCTATAAATTTTCATTTTTCAAAATAACTTTAAATAGTGTCACTACCAGTAAAATGTTTTACGTACTTGTTCAATTCATCTGCTAAAGTTAAAAGTAAAATGATTTTATTTCTTTATGAATGATCTTTTTTTTTGAATAATTTTGTACATGAATTTTATTTGTTTGCAGTATTTTCCTGGTGAACCACCTGTCACGGGATATCTAGCAAAACTGAACGACTGGATTCAGCATGCAAACAATATAACTGGTGAAGAATTTGTTAAGAAGCTAAATGATTTAAAGGTACTTGTTTAAAATCCATTGTTGAAATTTACAGCAAATTGCAAAACATTTGAGAATTTAATATTTCAAGCTTTTATCTTTCCTTAATTTGCTCATACTTTAAATGCTGCATAATACAGTCCAAGACACTTCTATTTAATTATTTCATCTATCACAAATGAAGCAGTTCTTTACTCAAAGTATATCATTGCAAATAAATCACTATAACTATGTCTGCTTTGAACAACTTGAAAATTTCTTGATTTATGGAACAGTTTTTCTAAGGCCATTGATTTACCTTATCTTTCCTTTAATATCATAAGTGTTTTTACAATCGCAATTTTGCCAAAAACTATTTGTTCACAATTATTTGAGTGGACAAAAAGATTGAGGACTTTTAGACCACTTTTGCTTTTCTAAAAATTTATCCTATTGTCAGTTGCACTGGGATAAAAAAGAGTTGCACACCTTTGAAGGAAACAGCTAATTTGTCAAAGGGAAAGTTTGTCATTGATGGGACACTAGTTGTCACAGAAAGAATGAATGTAACTTAACTATAGCTCTTGAACATGCTCTGGCCACATGAGAATCTGTCATCTTTGTTTAAAGAAGAAAAGACAAAAATTAGTAACTATCTAACCTATACAAATGTTATCAGATATTTATTGTGGAAACATTTCCAATGTGTATGATGAAATTGACAATGCTTTACAGACCATAATAGGTTGTATTTCAGTCTTTCAAGATTGTGTATTATGCAATTTGTGTAGCTTTTCACACTTGGCACTTTGAGATCTCTTATTGATTTGATACTGAAATGTAAGGGTTTATTGTATTATGCATTGAATGAAGGATTTAATTTATATACAAACATTTCTGTTCATATTTTAGAAACTTAAAAATATAATTTATATAACTGAAAATCTAAGATTACTATTACAAATAGTATTTGATATTTCATATATCAAACAGTGTTGCTGGCGCTTGAAATTCAGTGTCAATGGATTTGTCTATAATGTATATCTGTACTTTTTATCATTACCTGTTTTGTAATCACAAGCTTTGAATGTTGCTATTTGTTAAGAACATAAATTGGCTCTGTTCTATGTAATTGTTTGCAGTTTTTCATTCTAGCCTGCTACAGTATTGCAAAAAGCTTATTTTGAAATCATAACAGCTGCTTACACATTACATTTTGAGAAATGATTTTTATTATTAGAACTTTATAAATGAATTATGCCAACTTGTATATTGTATTCAAAATGTCTAAAACATCATAAAGCATTTGTGTTTGCCATTTTTAAAATTATTAGAGCTTTGCACACTTTTTTCTATTTTCATATTTAGTGAAGAGCAAATTATTAAATTGCTCTTTCTGATAAACATAATCTCTTTTTATCATATGTGTCTTTCATAGTTGGTTGGGTAGCCAAAAATTATTTCATTTCAGAGATAATTTTGTGTTAAGTACATAGGGTTACATTTAAATATGCATAGTTTTTCAGGCTCATAATTGTGTTATACAGTGAAACCCCGATTTTACGTTTCTCAAGGGACCGAATAAAAAAAACGTAAAATGCGGGAAAACGTAAAATACGGGAAACACATGGAATGCAGAAAATGAAATAGAAAAACTAAAGGTATTAAAGATGACTCTTTCAAAAGGAATAATATTTATATTTTTCGAAAAGAACATTATTATATTGATCATTTTAAGATCACTTTAAGTCTTTCATTCACTTTTCCTTCCAGCCAGTTGTAGCTGTGAAATCTTTCGAACCACCAGGCTCACAAGCTATTTCTATAGCTTTTGTTTTAAAATCATGCTGCTAAGATGGTACATTCACGGGATGACCTTCTTTAAACCACAATGCTACGACACCTTTCAGCTCATCGTACTGCGATTTTTTCAATAGTTTTTCATTTCTTGGATTTTTTTTCACTCAGTTTTTCAATGTTTTTTTTCTTTCGTATGGTTTGCAGGGTTGTCACAGAAATAATTCCTTGCGACTGAACGGACCTAATTTGGTTTAGCTTTAAAAAACGCAAAAGGAAAAAAATTGCTTATTTCAGAACATTTTAAAATTTTTTTTCGTTTCCAGGAAAACGTAAAATGCGGGAAATTCCATAAACATCAAACTTACAATCCGGGTTAAATTAACACTATCAGCATACGGAAAAACTGGGACCTGACGAAAAAAACGTAAAATGCGGGAAAAACGTAGATTCGGGGGATGCAAAATCAGGGTTTCACTGTAATTAGAATGTACAATAAAAAATTTTTGAATTTTTTTTAGTAATTTATGACTAATGTACCTACTGTGCTATTTTCCTTTTTTAAAATAAAATAATTTATTTTTTGTTATAACATGTTTTTGTTTTGTGCAGACTAAAACGGAATTCATTCCTAAGATGAAAGACTGGGTGTCATGCAAAGGTAGTGAACCTGAATATCGAGGTTACCCATGCTCCTTATGGACCCTTTTCCATACCCTTACTGTCCAAGCTTACACTATGCTTGAGCTGGGACATGGTTGTAAGTGATTTCTAGCTTTGTACTTAACTATGTATTTTAAATAGTTTTTTCTGATTGTTGCACTTTCTTGATATTCTCCCTAAGAATATAATTGGTTTTGTTGTCAAGTTAAACTCTCAAGTATTGTCGCCATAATGATATTCAGCAAACATGTTTTCAATTTTCCATCTTTGTGTGTACCAATTCTTTGCACACTACAATATATTCTTTAATTCAATTTTAATGGTCTTGCAAAATTTGTGTAGTTTATTTGGAAGCCATATTTTAATTTCACCAGATATCTGTCTTAAACTTGTTATTTCATTTGTTTTCTGGGACAAAGCAGTGACTTTCTCATGTTTAATAATTAAAAAATATCTCTTACTAATTGTCATAGTTGTCCTGAATAGGAGCTTATGATAATGATGATGATGTCTTCTTATAAAACATTTATGCTATGCTTATATGTTTAACTGTGGCATAAATTTATTTCCAAAAGCTTGATTAATCAACTTATAAGTTTCTCTTTCAGTTTTGTTCATTTTTTACACAGAATTTAATGTAAATTCATTGTTCTTCAAAACACTGTATTTAACTGTTAAGAAAAATTGCAAATGAAAATTTTCGTCTCAGCAAAAACGTTTTGGCAGAATTGTATTGCCATCTCTCAGCACATAGTTCTTTATATATGTTTAGAAATAGTTAACCAATATATTAATATTGGTATATTAATAACCAATATTAATATAATAATATGGTATATTAATATTGGTTAATATACCTAATCCTCCTATAAAAATAATTTAATCTCAAACATGGAAAAAAAATCAGTCCTGAAACGACAGGTTTTTAATCTCTTATGTTAATCCAATCTCTGTATGGCATATTTCACATGTGTTGTCTTCTGTAAATTTATGATCTTGTGAGTTAAATCTTGTTCATACAAAATAGAAGAGCCTATGACATTATTTCATTTTAGCCAATAAATTACAAAAGCTATATTTCAACCCTTACTTGGTAGATGGCATCAGCTTCCATCAGCTAGCATTAATCATCTGCAAAAACTTCTTTTTCTAAGGGTATTTTTCCAGATAACTTCAAGTTTTGATCTCGTATTTTTCAAATCAATAGTAGTATAGCAATTTCGATATTCTCATTCTCCTCCCGCTTTATTTCAAATTGCTTTCTACAATGCTTTGTCAGATGTACCCATCTCTTCAAACTGGAGGTTGGCTGTCCCTAATCCTCCTGTTCTTGTACATTCCTGTCAAATATGTTACTTTTATACTAAGAAAAAGCTACGAAAAGGGAAAATTTCATGTAAAACAAGTTCTATTTTTTCATGTTAATTATTTTTTTCCATAAAGTATTTGGTTTCAATGGAAAATTTAACTACAGCTTTATTGTTGTTGGAAAAGACCAAATATGTATTTTGTGTAAAACAGTATTATCTGTTCACACGATAAGTTCAAATGTACTTTCCATTAAATTGAGATTATTTAAATTATTATTTTTACAAAAAATATTTTGCAATGTACAATTAATATAATTTCAGGAGGTTTTTTACTATTGATATTTTGGAGGAAATAATTCAATAGATAAAATTTGTCGTATCTTGCCTGTTAAGATATGATTTGTTCCTTTTTATGTAAACATATTTACAACAGGAAACACACATTTTAATATCATTGTATTCAACAAATTGTGTGGAGCATTAACAATTTTCAAATGAAACGATATTTCAACCTCAATAAATGCTAAATAAAATTTAATGCATATTTTATATTTAGATTTAAAGTAATTTCATAAGAATTAATCATAGCATTTCTTATGCATGAAATATCGTAGTAAAAAAAGCTTTTCTTTTTCCTTAAAATGTAAGATATGTAAGTTTGTGATCATTTTGTAATTGGAAATAATAAAATATTTTATAACCTGTAAATAAATCAAGATATTTACAATAATAATCAAATGTATTGTAAATAAGATTTTAATCTCTTGTATACTTTTTTTTCATAGATGTAAAGAAGGATATTCTTCAGCTGTTACCAACAATCAAAGGGTACATTAGAAACTTCTTTACTTGTGAGGATTGTGCTTCTCATTTTGTAGAGATGGCTAAAAACATGGAAAATGAATTAAAGGCACCACAGGATGTTGTGATGTGGTTATGGAATGCACACAACAAAGTCAATCGCAGGCTTTCTGGTGATATCACTGAAGATCCTAAGCACCCTAAAATCCAGTTCCCTTCTCGTGCTATGTGCCCAAGGTGTCGAATAGAAGAAAATGGTAATGAAATTGTATGGGATAAAGCAATTGTCTTGAGATTCCTCTTGCACTTTTATGGTAAAGAATATATTGTGCATGATGATGAAAGCACAGGTGACTTAAAAATTAAGGATGACAATCAATCATCTGAAAATGAGGACTCTGGCAATTCTTCAATGGTAATTTTGTTTAATAATGTTTCTTTCTTTGACAAGTGGCAGTTTAGGTGGTTCACTTTTGCAGACTTTAGTCTTTGTATTTCATTGTATCTTGTTTCAGCTCTTTTGCTTGTCATTATATTTTTGATTTTCCGGCAGAGGCGTAGAAGGAAAAAAGTCAAAAGATATATTCATTTGTACCCATAGAATGGTTTTTATGAAGTTGTACCATTTATGTGCAATTTGTATGACATATATTTTTTTCACGTGCCAAGTCATACATATAAATATACGAGGGGAAGTTGAAAAATAAGTTTCCCCTGTCGACTGTGGTCAGAGTTGTGTATGAAAGTCAAAAAGTAGAATGAGACATTAAAAATATGACAAACCTTTATTTTTCCACATAGGTACCAAGTATATTGAGACATTTGTCATATTGCTTAATAAGCTTCAAAAAGCCCTCCAGGAAAAAATCAGGGCTTTGCATATGGAAGAAGCGTTGAACGGCTTGTTCATAGACTTCCACAGGCGGTTATGAATTTCTGTTCCTGATACTCCACGTGCCCATTCATAGCGGATAACCGCTCTTACTTCCTCCTGTGACCACAAATTTAAAATGCACCTTCTCTCCATACCTACCGGGGCTCAAATGAGAGACTGGTCTTCGCTTTGCGCTGGCACTGCAACAGCGCTATCTGGTTGATTTGCAGCGACCTCTACCCAATGGTAATCGGTGACTTGCGCATTTTCCTGCTGTGTCACCTTTCGCCCATAGCCATTCAACGCTTCTTCCATATGCAAAGCCCTGAATTTTTCTTGGAGGACTTTTTGAAGCTTATTAAGCGATATGACAAATGTCTCAATGTACTTGGTACATATGTGGAAAAATAAAGGTTTGTCATATCTTTAATGTTTCATTCTATTTTTTGACTTTCATACACAACTCTGACCACAGTCGACAGGGGAAACTTATTTTTCAACTTCCCCTCGTACATATGTACAAAGATTTAAATATTTTTATAAACTATTATTTATTGGTTCTCAAATGAGCTTAATTTCTGGGTGGGATTCAATCTTAATAAGATTGTTATACAATTCTACTATATTGAAAAAAGTCTTTAAAGAAATTTAATTTTCAGTTCTTTTAATTTGATTTGTGTAATTAGTTTTTAAGACCCATCTTTCATATTATGAAAACTTGAATAATAATTTATGTGAAGAACAAATGTTAGAACAAAATAGAATATGTCTATCAAAAAATATTAGTTTTCCACTTTATTCCATTTCTTTAAAAATTTAAAACTTTTGAGAACACTTAAAATAAACTTTCAGAAATTAAAAAATTCATTCAAATATTGAAGTGCATAATTTGCATTGTGTTTGTAGAATTATTTTTGGTAGGTTGCATTTTATTGTTAGGACATTTATCAATTCCAAATAATTGCTTTTTTAGTATGACATCTTAATGTCATGTTCATAATTCATAATCTTGTGATATAAATTATGAGTTATGATATTTGAAAGTTACTTAACATTCTTGTTGCAGAGCAGTTTTTAAGTAATCCCATTTTATATGATTTTACTTTTAAGAAATATAATTTGCATATTTAATCATTAAATTTGTAAAGTTATGCAAGTTTGTTTTCATGAATTAAAAAAACCCTTTCAAATGTATGAAACTAAAAAAAAATACAGGCTGTAGCATTGTTGACTTTTTCTTCAATATGCTTTGTATTTTTTGTAAGAAATAGTACCACAAGAATATTATTGTAAAATGTTGGAAGTATTTTCTATTATATTCAATCAACCTTGTAACTATAACTGATTAGTATTTATTGTATTTGATTCTTTTTTAACTTTTTATTCATCTTGATATTTTGATTAAAATATCTTTGAATTTAATAGAATGAGATCAAATTGTGCATTATGTTTAAGTGCATTAAATAGTCAGAAAAGAAATGATTTCCCCCAAATTTTGATTTTAAATTATTTTATTTTCTATTTTGATCTAAATAAAAGAAAATATAAAAGTAATTATTTATTTCACGAAATAATTTTAACTGTTATTAATGATTGTAATAGAATTTAATGTGTTTATAAAAATTAAACTAGGAAGATTTTAATTCAAGACATGAATGTTAATTTTGTCCATAATCAAACCATTTCAGATCTAAAAAAATGTAAATATTTTAATCAATTACGAAAGATAATTAATATTTATTTTTTTAGCACTAACAGAAGGGATGCTCTTTAAAACAGTCTTTAGATATAAATTTGTTTTTCGTTTTTAGAATGCATGAACAAATACATTTTAATGACTCATTTGTATTTTAAAATGAATTGAAAAGAATAAATATGATTATACATCTAGGCTTATAAAATTGTAGTAACAATATTGTATAAATAAAAAGAAGTAAACATATCATAACAGCATTTAAATTTAATGTTGATTTAATTGTTATGTAGCTTCTAAATGTAATCATCAGGTAATAATCAGGTAGTTGATCTAAGGAAACTTAAATTGTTTTCTTAAAGTTGGACAAACAAATTTTCTGTTTAAATTAGGATGTGATATGTAAGAAATAATGTAAAAAGTTATTAATCAGGTTTTATACTTAAAAAACATATACTCTCTTCACGTTATGTTACTATGGTAAAATCTTCACTTTTAGATACTGTTTATTCATTTAAATAAAGCATATATATGTTAATTACATGGTGAGTTACTTTGAAATAAACAGTGTTTTATTAATTTATGTTTGATGTTAGTAATCATTTTTTTTTCATCTTTAAGTGGCTTATATGCCACACAATGTTTCTTTTGTTTTTTTGAAACATTATGCAAATTCATTTAAGTTCTACCCCCCCCCCCCTTGGTTGTGAGAAACTAATATTATAATGAAGTCGAACAAATTATATGTAAACTGGTTTAAAGATCAAAAGATGGCTAGTTTTTTCTTTCTTTTTTTTGTTATTGTTTGAGGTATGTGACAATGCATTTATTTTCTCATTTTAGTATTGAAAAACATAGGTTATTGTTAATTTTTTTTCATGCTGTAGAACAAAATTAAAAAAAAAAAAACATTTTTTAATCAGGTAGTTGAGCTAAGTAAACTTAAATTGTTTTTTGATGTACTTCAATAAAAAATTTATTTAATGTATAGCAAATTATTATAATATTAGTATAATCATTTGCCAATAAATTTTACTTTTTCCCTATGCATTTACATTAAAAATTTTATAATTATGTCAGCTCTAGGAAATAAGATTTTTTTTTTTAACAGACATAAAAATTAGATCAGAATTTGTGGATAAGTACTATTTAAGACTTGGCTATTATTTTATCTGATGCATAGACATTGCTGGAAAAAATTATAAATAGATAAAGTTTTCATTTTGTTTAAATCATAATTTATCTCAGCTTTATTCACATTAAATAAAATTAAAAGAAACAGTGTTAATAAGAAAATTTTAAAATTTTAGCATTACTTGAAATTTGGGAAAAATATGAACTCGCTGTTATAAAATTCCAATTGCATTATCTTTTGTTTGTATACATTCATTTTAAGTTTGAAATTATGATCAATCTCAATATGAGTTAACCTTATTTTCTTTATTTTAATATTAAAAGGTGAAATGTTGGTAGGTTTTGGATGCATTTATGATAAAAAGTTAAGTTAATCAATATTCTTATAAAATATTGTTCTTTTCTTCATTTTTCACAGACATCTCACTTATTTATAGAACAATAGGGTGTCCAGACAAAATGCTAGATTGCTAATTAGTCCTAGAGGGTAGCTTTTTCTCTTATTCATCGCAGATTACTTGAATTAACAGATGTGTAACAGAATAATCCATTCAACAAGAAGCAATGAAGAATTCTTTTGAGCTTGATTTAAAAAAATATAAAGTGACTAAACAGCAACCTTTTTTTAAACCCCAATGATTCTCTTTAGGCTGCAACAGATTACACAATTTAACATGACAGAAACTGATATTGGAATGATTTAAAAATGACATTACAGTCAGTTTGGAAAGAAATACCACTGTTGATATTAGAAAAGCTGGCAAAGTCAGCCCCAAATCTCAAATTTAAATCTAATTCAAAGAAAAAAAAGTCTCAATAATGAACGCATGTGTGAATTCGTAATTATGTTGTCTCCTCCTCCAGATTTCAAGTAATGTTAGTAATTCAAAACTAACCATTTATTTGTACCTTCTATATATTTTCTTTACAGTCATGGACCCTGTTCAAATTATAAATGTTTTTGTAACAATTTGTTTTTGCTTTATTAATGTTGTTTATTTAATTTATTCATGATTTTAAAAATAAAATTTTCCACATTCATAATTTTGTCCAGCAATGTACTGTTTTATTGTGACATAGTTTAAAGCTCTTTCATTGTTTAAATTTTAATTTTTTTGGCCTGTGTTTGTTTCTAAAATGTGTTTTATTTTCATTAATAAATAACTTCTGCTTGGCTTCTAATGAAATGGATTCTCCAGATTTAAACAGGTCATTTTTTTAAAATTGTTCAACATGGCTGAATTATATATTAATATGATTAAGGTGTGGATTTTGATAACCATTGCATTTTTATGCATTTTATATATTTTTCCCTTTTAGGGCATTTTTTAGCCTTTTTTTATGGCATTCTTTTATTTTAAGCTGTATCGAACATTCCATAACTAGTTCTTTGAAAATAATCACAAATAGTTAGTTTAAAGCTTTTATTTATGAATCATTTAATGAATGAATAGCATGTCCTGTTGAATAAATATATTTTTCCAATTTTAAATGTGTGTTTACTTTCACTTTGGTTGTCTTTAATATGTAGGTTGTCGTCACACTAGCTTATTTCAGCTGCATAGCAAACTTTATCTAACTAACCAAACATGATTTTATTAGCAGTAGACTTTATAAAATGGCTATTCAAACAAAAATATATTTAAGTTTTTTTCTATTGCAATAGCACTATTTATTTAAAAAAATTAATTCTAATTTTAGTTTGTTAAGTTAATGTTAGACTGTTTCTTCAAAACCATTTTTAAGAATTGTTCTAGTTACTTAAAAGGTTTAATTTCCTATTTTTTTTTATATTGATAACAAAGTGTAGGCCCAAACTGTGTAAATATGTTTTTTTTTAAATAATAATACTTTAAAAGTGATAAGAAAGTCAATCAAAATAAAAAGAGAGAGTTGCTTATACAGTCGAACTCGTTTATAACGAGCACAAGGGGACCGTAGAATTTGCTCGTTAAATCCGAGTGCTCGTAATAAACGAGTTCTTAAGGCAGGCGCGCAACCAGAATGGGGGGGGGGAGGTAAGGAGTTCAAACGATTGAGTTTACTGAAAATTTAATTACAGTAAACTCAATTAATAACTAATTACAATAAACTAATTAATTTAACACCGTCATTAAACTCTTCGCAGTGGTGCTAATGCGTTATACCAATTATTGGGGTTGGGCACAGTCATTGCGGACAGGCATACAACCGTCATTTAACTCCCGTAAAATTTTTACTTTTTCGTCAACCGATAAAACTTTACGTTTCGACATAGTGAGATGATAAAAACTGTTGTGTTACGTACTCCACGAACTGACGTCAAAGAATGACCATCTGACCTTCTATTTAACCCCTACACTTAGCAGGTGCAGCTGTTTTCCCCCACCCCCTCAACCCCTAATCCAATACAATAAGCCCCATCTGTTGAACCTGATTTGTGAACCCTTCCTATTGACATTGGAATGCTGAAAGAAATTATCCTACAAAAGTTAGACCACGCAGAAATAAGTTAAAAAAATACAAAACAGAAATATTTTGCTCGCTAAAACCGGGTCTTGCTCGTTAAAAACGAATTCTGTTCCATAGACTTAACGTTGATCCAACCAAATATTCTCGCTTTCCTCGCTAAATCCGAGTTCTCGTTAAATCCGAGCTCGCTATAAACGAGTTCGACTGTAATGATATTTTTACCATTGTTTCTTAATGCAACTGAAAAAATAACCAATAGAGATACTTCTTGATTGTGTTCATAGATGATTTTCTGTGAGACCTAGGTTACTATTTTTTTTTTTTTTAATATAATTTCTTTTGCCTAAGCTTTTAATTACTAGTAGCCCTGTTTATGAACTTTCATGCTTTCCTTATTTTTTAAATTCTAACAAAATCTATACATGCAATAAATATAACATGTAATTATTAACTAATGCATTTCTGTTAGTATACTCATGTATTTTGTTACAATGCTATTAGTATATTTGTGCTTACATAACACAGTTTACACATAGAGCTGTAAATAAACTAATCTGGTGTAAATAAAAATATTTTCTAACTATTGTATGTGTTCTTATTGTACCTAAAACTAGCACTTTATTTGTTAAAAGTTATTTGCTACATTATATACATTATTTTCTTTATGCCTTATTCTTTTAAAAAAAGCCAGCATGTGTGTATAAAAACGGCAATCCAATCATTTTATAGTTTATTTACTATTATCCATAAATAAATATTAGCATAGAATAATTGCTTTGAAAACTGCAGTAAAATAAGGAAAGTATATTTTCTGGCACAATTAAAAGTAATTGGAAATAAATGTTCATTGTAAACAAGTCCTTGACTTCAAATGATTTACATCATACATTATAATTTAAACTGTCTTTTCTAATAGTTATTTGAACTAAGAAGTACCATTGACAAGTTATTGGTATTGATTTTAGTGAAGCAGCTTTGCACATTATGACCAAATTAACATTACACAGATCATTTTGAAACATGTAGGAATATACAAGGTCTGTGCATTCATAAAGCTAAGCATAGTACAATGCATCTAAAACAGTATGTGGATAAGTTATTTTTAAAAATGAATAACATTTGATTTTCCAAGACATTTAAAAAGCTATGTGTTCTTGCATTTCTTACTATTTTGAACCAAAATTTATTTCAGAGATTCATTATCTTATGGATAGTTTAAAGGTTTCATTTCATTAAAATTAGTTTTGAGTTAAAAAAAATGCCTATAAAACTTGACAGGATAAATGTCATTTCTTACAGGCTTACAACAAGTAATATTTGATCTTCTAAGCTATAAATTTTAAAGTATTGTTTGATGTTCAATTTGTGTCATTTAATGTTTTGATGAAAAAAAATTCTTTGGCATATTTAAAAATGTATAAACATTTTCTAGGGACTAAAGTCCAGTGTTTCTCCTGTACTGGCTCTACTAATGATGGTGTTCTGCTATGCTGCTCAATATTTAGGTATACTATGTCATTTTTGATGGCATACATGGATTATGGCATGCATATTGGAATTAGGCATGGTCAACAGCAAATGTTAAACATACCTTGTAGCATGTATTAATTAAATGTATTTTTAATCAGGAGAGCTATAAAACAATATTTCAATTGTTTATAAGATAATCCTAATTTCTAGTTAGAGAAAAATTGCTTTATATTGATTAATAAATTTTTGTACTTTTGTATTTATAATAAGGAACAGCATGCCACTCGAAAACGTGTACTTTTAACATTCTGCTAAATCCTTTTTGTAATTTTGTACTTAAGGCAAAGTTGATATTCCATTTTTTTGTTGCAGATTTAATTTACTATATGATCTGTGTTTTGTTTGAATACATTGTGATTTTCTTAAAAAAACATTTTTTTTTTTGATGGAATACTTCATCATGTAACAGTTTATGTCCATTACTATTGCAATTCTGATCTTGATACATTGAAAATTTCATAGGAGGACCAACATTCTAATTTTGTACATCACTTTTTATATTTAGTTGAAGTAATACATGTTACACGTATATACTGTATGTGTATACATGTACAATATGTGAATTTGCATGCTTATATTTTTTACTTTAGTATATATGAGGCATTTTCTTTATCCAGTGCCATATTCTTCAGTGTGATTTTATGTATATAATCTGAACTTGTATGTTTGATAGTTCCTGAAATCATTACACATCACTTTTGGTAAATTATTCTTCAAATAAGCATAATGTTATTTAACATGCATAATTAAAATCTAATTAAATAAAAAAATTGGTAATTTCTAATACTCTCTCTATATGACTTAATTCTAAAGTAGTATAGTAATTTGTCATGCAAAATTCATTGTACTGACTGATAATTTATTATGCATTTAGTTAAGATTGAATTAATCATTATGCATTGATTTACTGATACTTTATTTTTGAATTGCAAATTATTGAATGTCATGAGAATTCTGTGTAGTCTAATTCACAGTGCAAATTTACGTGAAATAAAGGTGTATGCACTACAAATCTTATGTTTGATATAAGTTGTGAATTGTTGCAATTTGTATTATTTGCATTTGCATGTTAAAATATTGGATGCAACATTGTTGATTTCACAATCTAAAATGATTGCCAAATTCCTTTATGCTAAATAATATTATATTTACAATTAGATAGCACACACATTTAAATAATGTTATAGTATAAATTTTTTAATCAGATTGTCACTTTTGTAATTTTAACACTATCGCTATGCCATAGATGAAACTCGAAAGTTCATCAAAATTGTTATATTTCTGAAAAGTTTCTAGTCATGTTAAAAATTCTAGTGTTGCCAGTATATTTTTTCATTCATCTTTTAATCCATTGTACACTTTTCTTTTGCAGTGGCCCAGTAAACTTGGCACAAATAATTGTGTTGCACTTGTTTTCCAACACAGTCAATAATTTATAAAAATTGTGGGTTAATACTAATCATTACTGTTAGTAAAAATTGCAGAATTGCTTGCAATTTTCAATATATAAAAATGTTCCTATATACATGTTGTACAATTATTACTCTTGCTCAGAATGGGGAATTCCGTTCGTTTTTCAACAACATTCAGTTGTTCATATGCACATTTCACTTGTTCATTAACATGCTTACTATTTTGAACTGGCCATTGACCTACAAGGTGCAATACCTTTTAAAATTTTAGTTTTATTACAAAATTATATGTATTATAATTCTTTTATTGTACAATTGCATTAGAAACTGGCTGGGGAAAAAGTACAGCAATAAACCTCACAAAGCTAAGAGTCTTGCCAAGTTTATGGGGCTGCCATAAAAGATAAGTACCTTATTCCTGGTTGTTATGCTGAAAAAAAATTAATACTACAGGCGACATATGATAAAAAGTACTAATAAATGTATTGAAGTGTTTGCCAGATAATATTCTGCACACAGGTACTTACTTTTTTTAATATATACTCTTAAATCAATTTTATTAAATGAATAGAAGCTATCTCTTAAGAGCATAGTTACTTCATTAGTTTAACTGTTAGTTATATTTAAAGAAAAATCCTTAAAAAATTTTAATCAGCTGTTTGCTTTGTTATAGAATAGGTTTGCATTTGAATGTTCAAATATAGTCGCCTGAACCAATATTTAGCATGTTTAAAGCTAAAAAGAAATTATTTTTTAAACATTAAATTGAAGCCATGGACAAAATGTGTTATGTTTATGACTGATCTCATAAAATCAAATCAAAGTATTTTTAATTTTATTTCTCTATATATTTCTGTATGTTTTATTTCTCTCTATTTTATTTATTTAAATAATCTTTTATACATTGTGAATTCAATTTTCTATTTTTGTAATGGTTTAATATATATTAATCATTAGAGAAAATTATATAAAAAGGATATAAATAGGATGTTCTGTCAAATTTGTAAAAGTATTATCATATTTGTCCATATTTGAAGAACTAGTTTTCCAGGTCTTTTTTAAATTAAAAGAATAAAATACTTTATTTAAAAGGTTTAATTATAGTTGCCTAGTTGATTAAAAATTTTGATTTCTTTAAAGTTTTTTCTTTTAATAATAGCAAAAGTACTTTTTTAAATCCCATGGACGCCTTTTATTTTTCAATAAGTATTATAAACTTTGTAATAATAAATATAATTAACAAATATTATGTAGTTGCATGCTTGCAGATAATCCAAGAATTACATGTAGTAGATTTTTTTACAGTGTGCATATAATAGCAACTAAAGTTTTATGAAAGTAAAAGTAATTGTTTAAAAAAATATTTCAAATTACTTAATATTCATTTTTAATATATTTGTTATTTCTGAATATTAACTGCAGCACAAATACAGTAACAATACAGTGCCAAATATTTCTTCTGATAATTATATATACTGTAAAATTTACAATAATTTGAAGTATTTGTAGTTTTACGAAAAGTTTGCCAATTATTATTTAAAAGTCAAGAATTTTTTTATTTTTGTTAAGAAAATTTTACTTGTTAAAATTAAGAAACTATGCTACTTTGGTGATGAATTACAATGGCTTTTATTCCTAACATTTTTACTATGGGAGGGCAGGAAGGAGTGAAGCCTAATAAAAATTTAATAACATTTAAAAAATCTTTCTAATTGTGGCAAATATACATCCTACTTCATATCGAAATATTTTCTCGATTGATTGATATTTAGAAGCATATGAATATTACTTTAAATATAAAAAGTTTTTCTGTAATTGAAACCATTGTAGAAAAATTTGATGTACCAAACAATAGCTTTTAGGGCAGTTAAATAAACTAATAAGGATTTGTTTTTGTTATGTTGTACTCTCTTTATTAATGCATTGGAATTCAACTTCATCATAAGAATATAAAAAAAGAAAAGAAAAAATGCTTGATGCATCACTGTCAAACCTTTCCCATTTCTTCTTCTTTTTTTATATCCATTAGCATTTTATTTTTTAAATTTGACAATGTAACAACACACTTGCAACATAAATGTGATGGACCTTAATCTGAACAAACAAGAATGATGGCATTCACCATCACCAGTCGAAGAATTCTGAAATGTTTTCGTATTTTCTTTCATAGCTAATTTTTACTTTGCTTTCTAAGATTAAGAATTCTAACCCATTTATTATAATTTAAAAACCAGCATACTCTATTGTGTGATATTTATTAAAAAAGAAATCCAAAAATCAACAATAGCTTTAATAACAAACACTAATTACAGCAAGAAATAAAAGTTATATTGTAAAAAATATATATAACACAAAGAATTTAACAGGCAAAAACCTGTTGTGTATAAAATTACTAATTATATACATATAAAGTGGTGTAGTGTATTGTAAAACATATAAAAAGCAATAACATAACGAAGCATAACGTAAAGGGGTGGTATCGATATAAAATTACACGATTTTGTCGTCATATCTGGCATAATTTTGACAGATAATTATGTGAACAATTATTACATATGTTATGATAAATTCATAATGAAATATCTTTATATGTACATAATACTTATAAATGCTACACACTATGTTATTTAAAAGGACATGGGAGAGATAAGATAATAAACAGCCTTAAATTTTACAATACTTAAGTGATTTAATTTTCTATGATTTTGCAAACTATTGATAAAGGTAAAATTGAATGTTAAAGTAAATAAAAAGAAACTTACAAACTGTAATCTAATCAGAGTTCTTTCATAGAAATATATTGCATCACTTTACTAGAAACACCATGCAGCTAGCAAAACAATTTACAAAGTTCATTCTATTGTTGTAAATTCACAAGTGTGATTATTTAATGTCAAATACTAAATGTTAAAAATGTATAGTATGACTATAATTTTCTAATTAAATGAACTTTTAAAATGCATCAATAATAGAAGGTATTGCATTAAACAGGATTATTTTTCACCAAAGTTTCTTAAATTTGGATGGTACACCAGATACCTGGTAAAAGTTAAGGAATTTACTTGAATCTAAATCAAAATATAAATTTGCTTGCCTTTATCCCCATTAAAATAATAGGCAACAAAATATACACAA
>Ga0115856_100072_pt1 | contig 28851 bp, 29 predicted proteins | sample InSIn4gowninarea_FD_83870 | JGI IMG/M metagenome (GOLD analysis project Ga0115856, IMG submission 83870)
CTGGGGGTGGGTTAGAGTGTGGTTCTTTGCGGTTGGGAGGGTATGGTGGGCGGGAGAGGTGGCGCTAAGGAGCTAGAGAGCTAGAGAGTACGGGATGGAGGGTGGCGGGCAGAAAAAGGGGAAGTGCGGATGAAACTGGCGGCATGGAAGGGGCGGAAGAACGGTATAGACATGGGAAGAGAACTGGGGCGGGAAGGGGCGGAGGAACGGGCACTTACAGTAACGGTATTAACCGGAAACCCTTCAGGCACTCCCTCCATGATTGGGATGTTGAACTTCTTAGCCCAGCGATCGCGTTCGCGGCCAACCCATTCAGCCTTGTCTGGTTGCACCTTTTGTTAGCTTGATGTGGGATACCATGGGCGTTAAAACGGTGTGGTGAAACGGTCTGCACAAGCGTAGATTACGAGGAGAAAAACAGCCATGGTGAGAGCGATAGCTAAAGGAAGAGGGACAATGGTACTTACTTTTGATCCGGAGCGGTGGCGTGTTGCCGCATGCCTTCATCACACCGCCGAGGAGGATAGGGACGTACGTTATCTCGCACTGGGTGAAGACGGGAAAGTTCTGGATAAAGCGTTAACAGGATGCGAGCAGTATCGCTAGAAGCTTACGGATTCGAGTATCTGTGGCATCCGGCCAAACCTAGCCCCTAGATTTACGGCAGGGAAGAAGTCCATCCATAGAGCTGATCGTTTTCGAACGGCCAGCTGCCTGGAAGAAAAACCATAACGAAGATGGATGCAAAGATCGAATGAATGAAACAGGCAGGACAAACGCTAGACTAACCGATGGTGCGAGGAGACAAACATGTTTGGTGTTGGAAGAGTGACGGATTCATTAACGTCTGGGGGTGTGTAAACTCCGTCAATACGTACATTCAAGGCGTAGAACGCCAGATACGCAAAAGGGCTGACAATATCGACATAGAAGGTGATCTTTGGGTTAGGCATGATGTTTTCCTGGTACTCTGACAATTGGTCTCTATAACGTCCTAGAACCCAGGGCGCGGAGGATACTGTTGTATATACGATTGTTCTGCCGAGGTCCGTATTCTTCGCTAGTCCGCATGTGGGGCCCCAGGCTGGGATCTTCCATGCACCAGCGACAACACCACGCCCGTAACGGATGAATTAGTGACTCTGAGCCGGTCACGAGAATATCACGTCGGAGCAAGGTCAAATCGTACTCGTATTGCTTGTACATCAGCGCCCTTTTGAACGCTCATCTGTGCTAGCTGCGGAAACTCATGCTGATGCTAAGATGCAAAGAGCGCAACGCCTGTTCCATGCACCAACAACTGAATTTGTCTTGGGCATCCCATTACAAGATCTCGTGATGCCGTTATGCGTGATCGGCGCTAGAGTATACTTACACTTCAATATTCGCATGTGCCAAAGTAATGAAAGCAATACTGATAGGCAACCAGCTAAGCATCGCCATATGAGCGGCGCTGGAAACCTTCGACTACCTATTTGGGGCGGTAAGACTCGGAAGCAATACGCGTGTCAGCGACGGACGCCAGACTCCTGGCCTGTGAAGGCATTGAGAGAATGATCAATGAGTACTCGGCGGTTCGACTATTCTGCAAAGTTGATGGCCGGGGTTCCGGTAGAGCTGTAGAGCGCGAAGAAACGTAGCCGCCCGAGGCTGTTACAACTACTTGGCTGGTCTTTCTATGAGACAATCTTCGTGAAGCACCTAATTCCGTCATTCACGGAATGGGGGCATAAAGATGCTCCTCGCAGCCACCTCCCCCCTCTCAGCCACCCATCGCTGCCTACCTTCCCTCGAGAACGGAGGCAACAGGTATGGAGGTGTGGTTGTGCTAGATGCTTCAATGGCAGCTGGACGCTGAAGGGGCGATAGACGGTCCTGAGCCGATAGTGTTCGACTAGATGACAGAGATTGCACGCGGCCGTGGGATGGCTGCGATTGAAGATCGATAGACGACGCTTGGGCGTGGACGTTCGAGGGCTGAGCAGTACCGTCCCTTACATTCGTTTGAGAAGACTGTTGGTGAAGAGCGCGCTGTGAAACTCGTTGCCGCAACGTTGCCAGGGATGACTGTTCCTCCAGTCGCTGTCTCGACTGTTGAGTCCCAACGTTGAGCTGCGTATTTAGTGGGAAAGAATTTCGCGATCCCTGGATTTGACGAGCCACAGAGTTGATGTCTGATAATGAAGGCATATGGTTTCGCATCCTATAGTTTTCAGACTGGTGTCGAACAAGCAGCTCGCTAATGCGTCGGTCATAGTCCTGCTGCCTTGACCACCACGACTGACGGCGCCCATGAGATTGAGCAAAAGTATCGTTCGCGCCGTCCGTGTCTGCATCACTGGTGTCATCTGGAGAAGATTCGACATTGTTCGACGGTGTTGAATGATTTGTAGGTACAATATTGCCACGCAATCGCACTGCTGATGAACGACTGCTTGATGAAGCACCGCCCAAATCACTGCCGTCCTCCACGTCCATTTCCGAGTCGTTGTCGTCGACCTCATCATCGTCGTAGCTGACCGTAGGCGTAGTTGAGAGGGCGGGTCTCCTCCTTCGCAAGCCACCAGATCCGTCGAGGGAATGTGCATCACCCGCTCGAGAAGGTTGTTGAATGGGGACGAAACGTCTACCTGTACGAGGCGTTAGAGAACCAACAGTTCGAGATCGTTCATTGGAGATCGCGGTCGGCTCCCACCCAACGGTCGTGCTTCCCCCATCGCTGTCATCATTATCTTCCTCCATTTCATCCTGCTCTCTGTGGCCAAGCGGCGACCACCCTGCTTGATATAGTAACGTTTCGGCATCTTCTTCGTCAAGGTCGTGCTCCGAGGATGCAACATCGGTGGAAACAGAAGGGGCGACACTAGGTCGCTGATTCGGTCGCTGGGCGCGTTGAGACAATATCTGATATCGTCGTCGACCGCTTGGTAGTGGTTCTTCGTCTTCGTCCGCTTGTTCGTCGTCGTCTTCGGAGCCATCGGACGACGTATCTGAGTCTACAACGCGTCGTGGCCTGCGCTGCTGCCGTTGCGGACCTTGCGACTGCTGGACGCCTACAGGCGTTGAAGCATTGCTGTGAGATTCCACGTCGCTGTCCTCGTCATTGATGAAATCGTTCATAGATGAATCCTCATCATCGTCGTCATCCTCTTCCTCTTCTTCAAGTGTGCCGATCTCCGAGTCCTCGTGCATGTCAGAAACAAGACTGGCAGTGTATGACCGTCGCCTACTGCCCGCCGCACTATGCGCGGCCCGGCGCCGAGGACCGGTACCAAAGCCAGGAGGCGGTCGTGCAGTTCCACCATTCTGCAGCCATCTCCTGACGGCGAAAGACTGTTCATCATCTGCCATTTCGTCGTGCCAGGCGTCATGTGCACCGTCGGCGTAAAATTCAAGGCCCAGATCGATATCGCCATCTTCCATCTCGAGTTCTGCGTCTAGGTCTTCGCTGGACAATCCGTGCTCAGATGTTTCATCCATGTCGCTACCGAAACTTTCGCCGAATGTCAGGCTACCACTTTCCCTAAACTGCAGCTCACATCGTATGCATGCTCCACCCTCCAGCTCGTACATGCAAAATGGGCAGCGGTCTACGCCATCCCCCTCGTCCCGGATGGCGCGGGGGGTCTCAGGGCGGTGTTTGAAGCATCCTCTGAATAAACCTCCGGTTTTGCTGTCGGCGTTGGTTTTGTCGTGTTGAACTATTTCTGACTCTTCCTTTTGCCACTGCACGTGCTGTTCAAGAGTTTCTCCGAGAGGTAAGAGCTCGGCTCTGTTGATGAAGACTAGGGTCATTTCCCGTATCTGCACCGAAGTTAGCAAAGGTCTGGCGTATGAGCCGGAGGTTGGACACACAAGATACGCGGGGGCTGGTGCTTGTTTGACTACGGCTCGGCAATCCGGACATGTCTTCTTGGTTCTGTTGCTGACGAACCACTGGCACAAGCACTAGCGTTGCGGTTAGCAAGGTTCACTCGTGGATAAAGGGAAGAGCCCTACGCTATAGCAGTATGTGTGGCCACATGAGATGATGTAAGGCTCATACAGCAGCCTGTCGCAAATTTTGCAGGTAACCAGGGTTCGGAGAGCATCGAAGTCAGACTGGACAGCCTTTAGAAGCTACTATGACAGTCAGTCATTTGTTGGAACACAAGACGTAGAGAATGGAGGTTGCCGCTACGCACATCTCCGCTTGCATTTTCCTTAGGCGAGTCTTCTACTCTCCTCGTAGCCTTGGGCTTCGAGCTGTCTTTGCTTGAGGAGCGGCCGGTGTTCTTCTCAGGAGCTTTACGTGGGTGGCGTGGAGAACCTCTCGAAGCACCGCCCACAGTCGCGGAGGCGAGAGCTGCTGAGAACTGCGCTGGTGGCATATTGATTGACTGCCTGGCGGTAGATAGTGTAGAACTCGAAGGAGAAGCAGCGCGTTCGTGGGTGTGCTTTTGGCGCACGTTTCGCGAAGATGGAGCTGGCGAAGGCGAGGGTCGTGAGTCCATGGCGAGATATTACGGACGAGAAAGCAGCAGATGAGTGAAGAGGTCTTGAAGAACTGTCGCTTGTCGGGGCGAGCGAGCCCGCGGTCGTTGGTCACTTTCCTTGAACCACAGGCGTGAAGCAGCCCGGCTGAAGATACCAGATAATCCCGGCGTGCAGCAGCCAAGCGTTTACTAAGCACAATCCAGGGACCTCGCTCAGCCTCAACCGCCCTTTTCGCCTCCAGGGCTCCAACTCCGCACCCACCTGCACTCCTCAACTTCCAGGACCCCTGACCCCTATAGCCGCCTTGTGGCCCCAACTGGCGGACCATCATCTAGATCTTCTGCGTCCCTCGAGAGCATTATGGGAACATCCCACCGACCACAGCAGTAGCTCACTGCTTGAAGCGCACCATGGGCTATGGACCCCCTCATCCGAATCACCACAATCCCAAAGCTCTTACGGGACAGGACTCTGTAAATTCCCCGTTTAGAGTAACTGCGGCAGTGTGGATCTACAGACACCCTGACGCACGACACCGGGCGGCCTGTCATCTGTTATCTTATCTCTTCCATAATGTTTCAGGAACTACAATCCTCCTCAGCTCACGAGGTATACGAACATGGAAGACTCCGACCTTCCAGAAGCTTGACGACAGTTGTAAGGTTTCTTTGCCGTTCGGCTCACCGCTCCGAAATATGCCATGTCTTATCCATCAAGTATTTGTGTCTCAGCACGCAGCTTTAGCATGAGCGTTCGAATCGGATGTATAAAAGCTATTCATTATCGCTTCACCTCCTGAGGACAATGTGGTATATGAGTCTATCTTTGTTTGCGTAAAAGCCCAGCGCAACTCATCATCGTTCATATCCTCCCGCACTTACGTGAGGGTACGCTCGGTCATCCCAATAGTCCAACGCGACAAACGAACGCAACTCCGACGCCAAAGCGCCAAAGCTATCTCAACCAGCATGCGGTCTGAAAAGATGTCGTACAAAGACCAGAAAACCCGCCATCCTTGTCATCACTCGTTCCGGGCCCTCTTGACTGAACGGCCTGTCTGAACCTCTTCCCCAACCTTGACCTCGGGGATCACAATCTCGTCTATGTAACCGACCGCGACCTTCTCCTCTTCTAACATCTCGTTGTTCATGTGTTTGAGGAAAGCCTCCTGCTCCGCAAGGAATTTCTTGAAGTCCTTCGTATCCAGCTTCTTGCCGGCTTGCCGCCGTTCTCGCAGGTGTTTCAGCTTTGCTCGAAGGCGCTCCTCCAGGATTTCCATACGATACTCGCCAAACTCGTAATACAGCTCCGAGAGATCAGAGATCGGCCTCACTGAGGTCAACACAGTGTCATCCGCAATGTGCGCCGAACGAGGACGGAACGATGTCACCCTACGAATGATTAGCCCATGGTCTGGAAACGCTTGACGTTTTTTACATTGTGATGCGCTCTTGCGCTCCTAGAGCCCGCAACGCTTGGTGTGTAATGTAACGCCCCTCTCTCGGTTAGTATCTCTAACTGTGTAAAATGCTTGCGATCTTACCTGGAGAACAACTGCACAGCCCTGGATGCTCTGGTCAGAGTACAGTCACTCCGCCACTGAACGATACTCTACTCACCATCTGCGGTCCCCGGACTTTGAGAATGTCACCATAGCCTGTCTGGAGTGCGGTCTCTCCACCAACCATATTCGTGCAGTCGCTCAGCATCAGCACACACACGAAAGGATAGCTGTCGGTGTGCCAGCCAACGACAGGCTTGTCGTCCTCCCAAGGGCATCCTGCAATGCCTTCGTCGTCCGCAAAAAGACGCTTTTGCCTTGTAATCGCAGCAAGCTCACTCTTGGATTGCTCTTCTGTTTTGACAGAGAGATTTATATGGCCGATCTCAAAGTTCATGACAGGCACAAGGTCTACGCCGGCAATCTTTGAGACAATAGCCAGTGTATCTGGGTGGGTCCAAGCGTCGTGAATGAAAGGTGCGTATCTGTAAGAGAGTTGATTAGATCTAAGTTTTTCTAAGCTGTAGAGGCTTACAGAGACTAGTGGTACCTGTACAAGAACGCGCTTACCTGCTCGAATACCCTCGCAACTGGCAGGCTGCGATGTTGCTGCGGTAGTTGCACTGCTCCATGACCTCCGGCTTGAGGATCTCTGCTCGCATCTGTTGTATCGCCTCCGACGAGAACATCTGGAAAGGCTCGGAGACTGCGACTGGGGAGACACCCACGGTTTCCGAGAAACCGAGGTCCTTCATCTTGATGATCTGTGAGGGCGGAGTGAATGCAAGGTGCTTCGCTGGATCGAATGCCGAAGTCATGTTGCCTTGGCTCGGCGTTACGTTCTCGACTATAGGCCTGAACATTGGCCGAGGCATGGCTGGCACCGTCTGGACCGCTGCTGTCGCCCTGGAGGAAAAGAACTTCGTCAACCTCATCCTGAGAGCTTCTCACAAAATGTGACAGAGCAGCAGAAGAAAAGTGGGGAACATTGCTGCACGAGCTTGCAGTATGGTGAAGTGAAAGACAAAGAGCATGCTTGTGCAATACCAAGGCGCACACCTGGCGCCTTCCCAAGGCGTGGTCTGGACCCACAGTCGACAGCAAACACAAAGGGCAAGAGCATGCTTGATGTGATTACATAGAAACGTACATTGCTCTTTCCGATATTTTAAAGGTGAGTTTATAGGTCCGAGACGCACAAAGCTAATCGAGCGCTTGTAACAGATTCATTTGATTGCAACGTCGAAGACTGGAAGACGAAGCGATCTTATATGCTTCGACCATCCCCCTGCTCCACTTCTCTTTGCTGTTTCCGGGGTATCGCATCGTGCGATTACGAATGAACGGCACGAGCGATTCGATGGATCCGCTTCGGTCCCTCGAGCGCCTCTACGAAAGCTAGTGTCGCCACTCATTACCCCGTCTACTTCCGCTTTCAGACGATACGGACGTCGCGACTGGCCGACTAGGTTGTCGTTTCGGTTGGTATGGAGTAGCTCCGCAACACGCATGCCGTCAAGACACCTGCACCTACCGCTGCATGTAGGCCTTATCTTATCGCACGGAAGCCTGACCCCTCCGAATACTACCGTTGGATATTTTCACTTCATATTTGTAGGCAGTAACCTGTCTAGGTTCTACGATACCGGGAACTTTCGAATCCTGTTAGGATATCAAGCTGCATATCCACGAATTCCATCATTGAATGGGAACCACTGCTTTTCCAGGACAACATCGACACGGCTTGGCGCAACAGCTCATCATACACCTGCAGCTGTTAGTTCACGCCTCAGATCGCACTTGGACCCATTGCGTCGGAGTGCAACGGCCTGTCGGACCCTCCACCGGGCGGCTCGCGTCGGTCATGGCGTCGTAAAACAACCACCGGTACCCGCGATCACACGGTCATACACACAGGATTCGCAATTGGATGAAGACCTTCGCGATGGCCCTCAAACTCTAAGATTTAGTAAACCAGATGTCGAAGCCACTGTTTGACCTTTCCCTGACGGCATTACCACTAACGGAGCATGTTGATGCCCTGACGTTGAAGATCGTGATAGTCTGGGATATAGGGAATTGTTGACCTATTTGGGAACTTTGCATCGTCACGGCTTGCGTGCCGCATGAACGGTCATCACCAACTGAACTTCATGTCCTAGCTTATCAAATTCTCCCAATTTCTCTTATCACATCTTGCATTTGAGATTCAACATACTCTTCGCAAGCGTCGTGTCTGGCCTGCACGTCCAGTGACGAGCAGCTCGATAACATTGATTCTTAACATCCTTCTGCATCCATGATTTAGAAGAAAGAAGTTCCCTGCGTAGTAGTCGTCCTATGTAAACGCCTTTATCTGCTTCTCAACAAATACGGTTCTGGCTTCAGGTCCAGCCATTCACTTGATCCCCGACACACCTACACAGACACAACAGTAACACGCACTGTGGCGCTGCTGCTGTCTACAGTTTGGAAGACTGGCAGTGGTGCGGTGTAATCACCCACAGCTGCATTACTAGAGTACCCGTATCAGTATCAACCGTTTGACGTGGTTGATAGGAAAGTACGCGGAGAGATGTCGGCAGGTGCTAGAAAACAAGCGCTGCGGAACGGCTAGCAATCGATAAGCCTCCCGGTAAAACGCCGCCGCCGCCGGCATGCATGACGGGATCTGCAGCCAACCTCGAAGCTCTCCTCCGCAACACAGCACCTCACCATGTCCAAAGAAGAAGCCACCGAGTCGCCTTGGACCGAGAAGGCCGCAAGCCAATTCGACGGGTAAGCTTCCCGCTGTCTCTCCTCTCCGCGCCACCGCTTGGCCCCCTCCGCGCCGCCAACTGACGCCGCCAAAGCAAGCAGTACAGCCAGTACTTCGACCCGTGCCAGGAGGCTGCGGCGCGCAGCATGAGATGTCTGCACCGCAACGGCGGCGATCGCGACATGTGCTCTGATTACTTTCAGTGAGCTCACCCTACACGCCGTGTCACGCTTCGGGACCACCGACACGGTATCGGAGCTGGTGGCGCTGCCGCTGCGAGATGATGCAGGATGGTGGAGCGATGTGCGGGTGGGCTGATATTGGGACAAACAGGGCGTACCGGGATTGCAAGAAGCAGTGGGTAGGTTTGCCACCCTTGGGGTGTTGCAGCGGAGCTTAATCCCGGAACGAGGACACGATGGTTGACGTGGGGTTATAGCTGGAGGACCGGAGGGAGGCGAAGCGGAAAGAGGGAAAGTCATGGTTCTCATAAAGGACGCCACTGGCATGGCCGGATGAGAAGCATGCGGGGTGGCACTGTGGCGTTAACAAGGCATTCTTGATGTTCTGGGGAAGATGTTCGATACTGGAGTACAAGCCGTGGCAAAAGCGAGGCGGTGTGTCAGACGTTTGGACAGCTTTAGAGTCTAATGGGCTGTGAGGGTAGACTGGTTTGAAATTGAGTGCTAGAGTACATAACCATCTCAAGTGTGCCGAGTCCCAATCTATGTCGTTTGCATTGACCGCTTTTCTGATCATAGAGTTGTGATTCATCTCCTCCACACATAATATTGGTCGCAATACACGGAGAACACCCCATTCAAATCTCTTTAGCACTGCGATTCGCCTTTGTCAGGTCTATCATGATATCACCATTTCTGCGTCCGGTGGACCATTTGGGCTCCTTGTAGCTAACTGTTCTTCAGCTTCTCCATCTTCTCTAGCCTCTCAGTTTCCTCTAGTTTCTCCAATGCGGGGCCGAGTTCCAGGCCTTGAGTACTTTCGAGTTCTCCAAATCCTGCTAAGTCAGGTTAGAAGCCGGTAACTGAGTACGTGCACACGGGCGAGGTACCATCAGGCGTTCCGTCCAGAGCAATTGAATGCGTCAAGCCAGAAAGGTACAGTGTCGCTGGACTCACATGGGAGGGGGATTGGCGGGGAAGCTGTTGAGGGATCACGAGCCTAGAATAGCCAGGTGATGATTCTGGAGTTGAAAGGCTCAGCAGCGGCCTGAGAATTTGCAGATGGTAGCCGTCTTACTTTGGGCGAAGTGCTGTGTATCACGGAAAAAGCTCAGGGCACATTTCTCTAGGATGACTCTGCATATGGAGCCGCTGGTGGACAAGAGGCTGGGCTTGCGAGCAGCGCCAGCTGTGAGGGAGCTGCCACTTTAGAGGGCACGGCCAACTTCCAGTGGGAACATTATATAGCCTTCATCAAGTTCGCAGATCATGATGGACACCTTGCTGGTGACAAGTCTCTCATCTAGGCCACACGTGATGAAATCAGCTTTTGTGGCGTGAAAGGTTCGAGTTCATGCAGCGGCCCGGATGCAGTGGGCTGGTTTAATGGATCTGGTACCGGGACGGAGCATAACTGGATGCTTCCAGGCGAAAGTGTGTTGAACTTCTCAAGCGTAGTTCGATTTGATTGAAGCGGGCATCATTGTTAGTTTTAGGCTGTGAAGACACCTCAGAGCATCTTTCTGCCGTTGATTGGCTGGAAGTCGCCAAGGTCTTAAGCCGGTTTTAGCTACATCATTTCAAAACACCGCTGATATGTAGAACTTTCGGATCCAGTGATGCCTCAATATCAAAACGCTCTTCTGTTGATGTCCTCTTGAGCATGGATAAAGTTGACGAGCTCAACGCCACCTACGGTAGCAACTACCGCGCAGCATTGAAGGAGTGCGAAAAGAGGATCCAGAAAAAGCCAAAAGATCCATCGTTCGTTGTAAGCTCACCGTTCCCTTGAGCAGCAAAGCCATACTCATATAGTGTGAAGGTATGGAAAGCATCGATACTTTTGCAGACACTTCGAGTGTCCGAATGTGAAACGCTGTTGCGTAAAATTTGCAGCTGGCAGCCTCCAATCACGGATCTCAATATTCTCGACCGCGTTTACGTGCTGGAAGACTGCTGTTCTGAAGCGCATTGTGCCACCGCAGGTCCGGATGTTGGCGGGCTTTTTGATAGCGCCGCCGCCGCTGGGGGAAGGCAATTCGGTAAAGCTGTTTATGATATACTTTTCGTGAGAGGTGCTTCGCATGGAAGATGGGGAGACGCGCAGCGGGTTAGTGGCACTGCTCTTGTTGGTTCCGTCACACTCCTTTCGCACCGATCGCTCCACGGCTACATTTTTACTGCAAATCTACTATATCCGTCTACATCTCGACCGGTGCCATGGTAGCTATAGGAGACTAGCTCTGTCAATCTGCAGTGCAGCCTTTCCGCCTTTCAACGATGGTAGTCCCTTCCTACCTAGGTAAGCGTTAACACGATCCACAGGCCATGCTCAAGCTCCGAAGACTGTATCCCGACGACTCCAAGTGGTTGTACGCATACATTGCAGCTACCCAGCTAGCTGCGGAAAAGGACCTCGATCAGCCCACGTCCGGACTCAACAGAACATTAGCCTACAAGGCGCTCGAGCAAGCCGTCACAAAAGGCTCTACCGGCTCGGTAAGCCCTGAGCTACCAGGTCCGAGGTGTATCGACTGAGTGCCTGTAGGGATCTCCGGGGACGCTATACACGCTGCGAGAGCTGAGCCTTCTGGTTGAGATTTACCGCAGGCAGGGCCGTCAAGAGCAGCTCCTAGCTGTACTCGAGGACGCGAACGTCGGTGTTAGATCTTCTCTTGTCAAACACCGATGGGAATTCGTCAGCGTCAAACTGCGGACCCTCAGGGAACAGAAGCTGTGGGAGAGGCTATGGAATTACTGCTCGCACATCATAACCAAAGCTCTTCAGGCCAATCCAAGTTCTGACCATGCGCCTTATGAGTTCTTTGCGGCGGATTGGCTGGTATGGGAGTGCCTACTTGAAGCTACTTCGGGCTTGAAAGATGAAGACGTAACGTAAGCCATGCCGCCCCGCTAGCAAGTTGCTCAAAAGAAGCGCTTCAAGTATCCCACCGATTATGCTGCGGCCCCATCAGACTTTACCTGGCATCTCTCAACCCGTAATCCCGCTTCAGGTTTGGGGCTTCGTCTAGCCGCTGAGCTAGGCTTACAAAGAGAGTCCATGTGGTGGCAACCCCAGTCTCCCGACACGGAAAATATCCAATCCCTTGCGTAACTGACATCTCTGTAGGATCTCCCAGCGTACAGAATCCCTCATCAAGCAATATTACGATTCCAGCGCCTCTCGCATACGCCTCGCCCTATTAGCAATGGCAACTGAGGCTTCGGCTAGCGCCAATAATTCGCAGCTTCTCGAAGCTTGCAAAGCTTACCTACGGTTATACGGTCATTTAAGCTCTTGTTTCGACGACCTTCGCGTTCTCCTTGAGACCTTGAGTCGTGCTGGCCGAGTAGAATTCCGGGACTTTGCCACTCAAGTAGCGCGTGATGCAGGCCAGTCCACAGAAAACGAGTCCGATATCAAGAAATGGTCCGCGATGGAGCTCAACGTCCTGAAGATCGACTATCTCTTGAGCATATCTACGGCGCAGAACCCCGAAAAGGATCGGCTGGAAGCGTTTGCATCCAATTGTGTGAGACTGTCAAATGTATGTGCAGTATCTAACGCCGAAGGAGCTGTTCACGCAAGTTTGTTAGCTGTGATGGCTCTAGTTCGCCTACATCATTCTTCCTCTGAGGCATCAGGCACCTTTTCGGAACGATATTTACTTCAAGCTGTGCTACTTCTTCAGCGGCAGTCTAAACAGCATCAAGATACCTACGCCTCCTTGCTCTTTGTTCGCCTACTGGTTTACCTCGGACTTCACTCAATGGCCTATACCAACTATTCAAGCCTCGCGATCAAGGAGTTTCTCCACGACACCCTTGGACATGTTCTGTTTACACGGATCGCATCTCAGCATCCTTTCACGACGCACAAGTTGAACAACTGGGACCCTGACGAAAGCCTTCTACAAGTTGTTCACTTCTACACAAACTCCCAGGCCAAGCTAGTCAGATTTTTCAGCGAGAGCCTTGACAACAAAGAATACGAGAAACTGCTGGAACTGGATGACCTACGGAATCGTTTTATCATGAGCTTTCAAAAACGCTCAACCGACATAGAAAGACAACGCATTGGGCGACTCAGAGGCGATCCTGTCATTGAAGATAGCTTAGGAACCTTGAGTAAGTATTGTCTTATACGCATTGGAGGTGCCTGCTTCCAGTGGATTCCAGCTAATGCGCTATTTGTATTAACAGATGGACTTGAGCGAGATCTGGTTGAGGGCAAACTGGTCGACCTCAAAGACAACCGAGATTTCAGTTCATTCCCCAACTTCGAATGCTCTACAGGTCCTCGCTTCGAGCACTACATCCAGAATGGGCCTAAGCCTGGCAACTTTTGGCTCGCTTCCTGCCTTTTCGCCGAAGATGTTCATTCAATCATAAACCGGGCACTGCCACGGTGCCGGTCTCAGCCCTCCATCATCTCTAACGCTACCGAGAGCCAAAAGTCTGAGCTTACAACTGCAGAGTGGGAGGCCAGTTTGGGTTGGGCGTTGCTTGCACCCATAGGTATGAATACGCTTAGCGAAGAACTTGCTCCACAAGGCACAGTCAAGGAGGTGAGTGCGCCCAGTCCTTCTCCGCCTTTTCATCTCGAAGGGCTTCTATTATCTCGCCCACCTTGATCTTAACAATATCACATCCCGATGTGCCGCACTCCGTTGTTTGTACGCTTGTTTGATACTGACCAGTTTAATCAGATAGCGGAGAATCTCAACTCCGATTTGCAGAGACTTGAAACATGGCTCAACAAGCTCCGAGAAGCCTACGTATCCGGCCAGTACTCAACTTCTCATGGCTTGTTGCCCGTCTGCCATGAGCTGCAACCCATGTTCCTCCACTTGGATGTACTACTTGCCTGTTGGAAGCTCTGTGATTCGCTGCTTCAATGCGCAAAGCAGAAGTCGCACAAGCTGAAAGGCAAGATCCCGAAAGAGGCAATCCAGCGGATCATGGAAATCGTTCAGGACACACATGCTCGGATACGAAAGCGGGCAGCGGACTGGAAGAATAGGCTATCGGAAGGAGGCTTGGGGGTTATGGCGGACCAGATGTTGGAGGGCAAGGTAGGAGAAGCCATCGAACAACTCCTTGGGGCAGATGCGACGGTTGTCGTAGAGGAATGTGCCGGCTTGGTCCAGGATGCGGCGCAGGATACGCTGGACGGTGTGCTACAAGTCAAGCTGGCAAAGAGACAGGGATAGATGCATCACTGATGCCACCGGTTAAGAAACGTCGGCACGCGGAACGCATTTCGTCTGCACCAATAGAACAGAGAGCCAAACCACTATTCAAACAACGTCACGTCGCATAACCAGAACCAGCCCCTCTACTCGGAGCGAGTTCGCACTCGTTTGATATTACTCAGAGATTGGCGTCCGCAGCGCTGTCTAAGTTTTGAATCATCCTCAGATCTATTGTACATGTCCACATACTTCGCTAGAGGTTTTCCGTATGTGAATCAGCCACAAAGACGCTACGCGTCATGTGAGACGAAGATGAACTGGCCCGCGACCGCCCCAAACACTAACAACAGCAGCGGAGTATACTTGTTGGTGAATTTGTATAGCGCTGCCAACGCCAGAAGATACAAAACTGCGGCGGGTCCGCTTTGCGAGATCCGATTGTAGGCCTCGCTGGCTATCTCGTCTGTCTTTCCGGCGGCGCCTTCAACACTGGACTTGAGGAATTGTGCTGCTATGATGGCTATGACGCCGACGACGGCACCGCATAGGCCGTCAAAGAAAGCGGAGAGAAACTAGAAGAAGGTTAATGACCTACTACCCATGGTTTGGCGGAGAAGCCAGCGCGGACGTACCTTGTTGCGGACCAACTTCTCAAGCAGGCTATGGCCGGCAATGGTAAACACGAAACAAGGGAAGAACATCCCTAACGTAATGATAACTGCGCCTGCAAATGCCGTTCCCAGTCCTCCTTCCCGAAGTCCGCCTTGGAAGCCCACAAAGGTTGCAAAGATTACCAGCGGTGCAGGCAGGATATTCCCGATTGCGATACAGTCAATGAAGACGCTCTGAGGTAACCAGCCGCCTTTCAGGACTGCCTCAACTTGGACAAATGGTATAGCCGTATATGCTCCGCCGAAGGAGAGGCTTCCGGCTACAAGACCAAGGACGAAGAGGTTGATGAGGGAAGGCGTCTTTGCTATTCCGAGAGCGAGGGAGACGGGAGATGGGACGCCCCGGAAGACAATGTAAAGCGCGTAGGCGACATATTGAAGCACGAAGAGGATCCCGGCGGGAATCCACCAGCGTCGAGAGATGAAGACGTATATCACGCCGTAAAGCCCGAGCGAAATGAAACTACGGGACTTTAATACATCAAGACACACGACTGCCTTATGATGGGCGTGCACTTACATGTTAATGCGGAGTGCACTGTTGATTGCTGTACAAACAGCTGCGATAATGAGGAAAGGATCCACTTTGCGAGTCTTCGGTTTCATCACCGAGTGATCGGCTATCTTGTGTGTTGCTCGTAGGATCTGTAGTTTGATCAATCACTGAATCCATGAAGTCTTATGTACAGCGAACGCCTACCATTGCGCCCACGATCGGTTGCAGAGCCCTGAAAGACGCGTTGACATACACGTTGTCAAGCCCAGCCAGGGAGTAGACATAGCTTGCTATGAGCATCAAGATGAAGCCAGGGAGTATGAAGGCGAGGCCAGCAACAATGCCGCCTAATCTCCCTGCGGAAAGACACCCAAAGAACATGCAAAGCTCCGCTGCTTCAGGGCCGGGAAGGATCTGGTAGACGGAGAAGACACGCTGGAATCGTGCTAGAGTAATCCATTTTTCTTGAACAACGAGTTGCTCTTTGATCATGGCAATCTGCGCAACAGGGCCTCCCCAGGCGAAAAGGCCGAAGTTGTAGAAGAAGAACCAGAAGAGTTTAGGGATCGAGAGCCGAGGGACGTTAGAGTTGTCCTCCAGCTCCGCATCGTTACGAGAGGGCTCTGATATTGCGGTAGCTTCCTGTTTGGTCGTTGATTCCTGTGACTCGATATCCGGACTGGGAGTCGTTGAGGTTACCACTGGCTCATGGGCATTGTGCTTCGATATGGAATCCGCTTGATTGTTAACCGTAGCCATCGGGATAACTGATACAGCGTCGAAGTTCTCGGAGCCGTTTCTTCAGATCCTGACCAGGTTGGATCGTCATTTTGCACATCTGAAAGATGCGGCTTCTTAACCACGACTTTGGTGCAGTGTCTTGAGGCGAGTTGAAGGACGATGGGACGGATAGGCGGCAGATGATTGGCCGTTCATGTGGACATGGATCGACTAGTCGAGCACGTCAAGGCGGCTGGACCGCCATCGGCCGGGACAAGCCACCTCATGGCACAAGGTTCATTTGCCAAGCTACGATGATATATATCGATATTGTTGCCGGCACGTTTCGTGACCTAACAATACAGCAGCTAGGCCTTCTGTGATGAAGGCTGGTCCTGTCACTGCCAGCAAGTCAGTACCAAGGTCAGAAGGATGCGCTCTGCGCAAGCGAAATCGGTATGCCTCATACGAATCCATATATACAAGTCCTCACGAAACCGTAAAGTCCGCTCAGTCGCTGACTATATCTACTTCTGTAGGACCTCGAACGGGCCACCCGGTTGAGGGAAAACAAACGCAAGCATAGGTCAAGACAGAAGGAGTATGTCGCTGATCTGGAACGGAAGTTGGATGAGTACCGGCTGCAAGGCATTCAAGCGACCAAAGAGGTCCAGCTATCGGCGCGAAGAGTGGCACAAGAGAACGTTGGCTTGAGGCTTCTGCTTCGCCAGCAGGGCGTAGACGACGTTACTGTGGACGCTTGGGTACAGAAGGCATTAGGCAACCATGGCAGTACTTCGGTTTGCGCGGAGCCAGAATGGGGAGAGGCGAGTCTGGTTACACCTTCGATGTCGACACATATCTCTCCACTCACAAATCCCTCGGATGCAACAAGGATTGACACGGATCCGTCGTCATGTCAAGGATCTCCCGCACCACTTACTGTGAAAGGGCCCGATGCGACGGGAAGGGAACTATTGGATCCGTCTCCGGCATCAACCAGATGCGACGCGAGCAACGGTAACCAACGGAACCCAGCGGAAGAAGCTTCCGTCGATCAGGCACCTTCTGCTATACCGCATGCTCCATGTAAACTCCTTACACAACTCAAGGCCAATCCAGGCGCGGATATTACCCAGCTGCCGGTGGAAGTTGCCAGAGGCGAAGAGGCTCAGGATGAGTCCGATGGAGTAGAATGTAATCGGGCATACGAAATGCTTATGCGATTTGCAACAACAGAGGAGAAGCTTGACACTGTTGCTCATGCGCTTGAGAAAGGATGCGTAAAAAACGGTGGCGGTAAAGGTGGATGTAGAGTGCGGAATGAGGCGATCATGAAAGCATTGGATAGCATCATCAGCTAGTTGTTCATTATAAGCGCTCTGGTAGCTGCCGTAGGCGGATTCTCTAGCATCTATGTAGTACGAAAAGACCTGGCAGTATACAGCTATTTGTAGGCCAAAGGTCGGAGAGATCAAGGAGCAGACCAACCGCGGCTATACCTTGTGGAAGTTGCAGACTTCTCCCGACTTCTATCACCGGAATCTGGTAGCCTCCGGCCACCACGCGTTGCTCACACATCCCGCCGGTTGCAAGATAGCCTGACGATTTCTAAATCGACCTGGCGTTACGGCTGATACAACATATGTCAGTAGCGCCGCATATACAATTTCCCAAAGACGGTGGGCTGCTGGTAGCTGTTGGCCGCTTCGCAAGTGTCGTGGAAGACGAAAACAACTCGAGCGTGTTGTCCTTCCTTTCCAGGACAGACGTGTTGAACGTACAGCTGGATATTGACGCACTTCTGCAAGTCTCTGTACGGCGATCCCTGGTGGTCCAGTCGAGAACAATGCTCGAGCTACTGGCGCGTAGAGTCATCCTTGGAATGTCGGCGCGTCTTTTCATAAAGAACTAGCACTCGTCGTCTCTCCAAAGCTCTTGCAACATTGCGACACCTGTCTTCTTTGAGACCCAGCTTAAAATTAAAGAATCCACCGAACCAATGCTACGTCTGCATTACGGTGCCTCCCCATTGGCATGATTAACACCATTAGTTCCAGCAACTTCATTGTTTCCGTCATCCCGTAGTGGTTTCCGGAAAATGGCTTGCATCCAGCACCGGTACATCTTGAGCTTGCGTTGGCGGTTCACCAACATCCGCCTGTCGACGCCAAAGTCGACGATCTCGAAAGCTGGCCGCTCAAAATCCCCATCCGGCTCTCTGGAACATTCGTCTGCAATCGCTTCTTTGGTCTGCTGGATCAAGTCTGTGCTACTGAGCTTGAGGTCTTTGACCTTGTCTGTGATTTCGGTGGTGTTGTCAGTGCTGTTTGCGCCATCATCACTACCCTTCACGGCCCTTTGATCAAGACCTCCTAGCTCCTTCCCTCCCCAAATCCTTTCCAGCTCTTCCCTTTCAAAGAAGTACACTCTCGTTCCGTCTCCCCGCACATAGAAGTTCTCACCCATGTACCGGCCTTTCTTGAACCTGACCTGCGCCAGATCACCCTTTCCATAATCCCTAAAGAGCATCGTTCCTCCGGGCTTCAGGACCTTCCAGATGTTGCGCACCGCCTGTTCCCATTGCTCGGGCGCCAAAGCCGAGAAGATGAATATCATCATCACGATGTCTACGCTTTCCACTTGCAGTCCCGGCGGCAGACTCTCGGGTCCTGTGGCCGCTACATCCCAGACGTCCGCTCGGATGTATCGCTCATCGTAGGCCTCGTTCTCCCTAATTAGCCCAACCGCCTTCTTCGAGAAGTCGCAAGCGTGGATCTTGAGCCGCTCGTTCTTGTTCAACTTGAGGATCGGAAACGCCGTATTCCCCGCCCCCGCCCCGACCTCAAGCAACAGCGTCTCCGGCCCTCCCTCCTTCGTCACCTCCGCCAGCACCGGGAACTCCTGCTGCAGCCACTTGCGATTCTTGAAGAAATTCGCCGTGTTCTGCGCGTAGAACAGATCCCACCACTTCTCAGGCTTCTCATTGAACCGCTTCTTGTCCCAGTCGCTCACGGGCGACTGCCGCTGCTTCTCGAACTGCTCTTCCGAAAACGATGCGTAGGCGGAGTCGACCTCGACGTGATCCCAGGCGTTGAACTCAAAGATGTCATCGCCTTCTTCGAGGTACCGCGAGCCGAATTGGAAGGGGTCGCTGCGCTTAAGGTTGTTGCTTGGGTCGTGGGAGCGGGAGGAGGAAGTGCGGAGGGGGGAGAGGACGGCGCTGGCGGTCTCAGTGGATTGGACTGTTGAGTTTGTGGCGGATAGGGTTTCGGCGATGGTGACGAAGCCGTGCAGGTGGGACATGCCTTTCGAGAGCTGGGCTTTGGGGGTCTTGGCGGGGGTGGCAGAGGGCGGCGTGGGTGGTTGGTCCATGGTGGTAGAGGTTGAAAGAGGAGTGGGCAAAGACGGCATGTTGGCAGTCTCGTCGGTTGGAAGATCGGTGTTCATGGTGTACTGTATTGAGGCTGCAACAAAATACTGTTATTCGATATCCGGAAAATATCTTGGTGTTGGGAAATGCGCCGGCTACGTATCGATAGCATCTCTTGGCGATCTGCTAGATCGCCGAGGTTGTCCCTGCTGGCCTGGCTAAAATGATGATGACACTGCATTGCATCTCTAGAAACCCGTCGGCTGAAATATCTAGAGTGTCGTTCTGTTGGTTTTATACTTGTTCACTCTCGTTTCAATTCCCCAGCAAGCTCTGTATTTACGATGAAGGCCGCCCGCCTCCCTCCTCCCCTCCGAGCTCAATTGCTGCAAGCTCCCCGAAGCTGTCCGCCTCCTCACTCCCTGCTCCACCAGCAAAGACGCACCTTCTTCCCTAATCCTCTCAGCAGCACAACACCCACGCAGAACCTTACTGCCTCCCGCACACTACCCTACCCGGCCTCCGCGATCTACTCCATAATAGCCGACGTCCCCAAATACTCCACCTTCCTGCCCTACTGCCAAGAAAGCAGCATAACACGCTGGTCGTCCCCCGACTCGTCCGGCAAAAGATGGCCTTCCGAAGCCAAACTCGTCGTCGGCTGGTCCAACATCACCGAGACCTTCCACAGCCGCATCTACTGCGTCCCGGAGCGCATCGTCGAAGCCGTAGGCGGTAACACTGCCACATCGCTAAAGGGGGACGAGATCGCCCACCACGACATCTCCGACCCGTCTCCCAACACCGCGCGCGAATCTGAGAACAGCCCCTTGCTCACGCACCTTCTGACTCGCTGGACCATCTCCCCATTCCCCTACAAACCGGCGCCGACGCAGGATGGCGCGCAGCCTAGACCGCAGGACAAGACGAACGCGCCGGCGAAGGAGCAGACGCAGGTTAGCCTGAGCATAGAATATCAGTTTGCGAGTCCGGTGTACAGTGCCATGAGCGCGGCTGTGGCGCCCAAGGTCGCGGGGCACTTGATCGAGGCGTTCGAGAAGAGAGTGAGAGCGCTCCTGGGTGAGGCGGATACGGGCGGGCCGGGTATGGGCGGGACGCAGGATGTTCCGGGCACAAGAGAGGGCGTGATTAAGGATGGGCAGGAGCCGTGAAAGTGGATTTTGGGGTGAGATGGGGTGGCTGGCGTAAGGGCGGGAGCGCTACCAGACTACAACGAAGGGAGTGAGGCCTCGAGAGTACTCTCTAGACACTTCGCATGGTTTGTTGCTGGTGAAATGTTATGGAAATGCTGCGTCGTCAATCATCGCATGGGCAAAGCGTCGGCGCTGGGAGTAGAAATAGACTTTAAGCCTGTATGTCTGACTATATATCCAATTGACCAAGCCCCGTCATCTTCCTGTAACCACTATGCTTTGCGTCATGTCATCGTGCAGTCATCATGTTGCAGCCGCTCATACCGCGAATCCGCCAGCTATTCCCATACGTCAGCAGGTTCGCCCCAATTTCACAAACAGGTCATACTCACAGTTGAACTGTCTCGGCTCCCCCGCAGCCTCAAACGTCCCATTCCCTAGCCTCCTCAACGCCTGTGCCGAGCTCAGCGCGGATGCAATCCACGTAACATTGTGGCCCCTCTCGCGCATAAACGCCGTTGTGCCATTATCATACGCATACTCGAACGCGACGATGTTCGGCATCAGCTGATCATGCAGCCTCGGTCTCGCAAGCGCCTCTGGCGCCGACAGCCCCAGATCAAGCACATTGTGCAGATTCAGTATGGTCGAGGTGATGATGCGCGAGCCACCAGCGGCACCGACGACGAAGTAGAGCGTCCCGTTCGCATGCTCGACGATGGTGGGCGTGATTGAAGAGAGCGGCCGCTTGCCGGGGCGGACGTAGTTGGCTGGAGACGGGACGTACCCAAAGGCGTTGGAGACGCCGGGGATGGAGAAGTCGTTCATCTCGTTGTTCATGATGACGCCGGTTTCGGGGACCATGAGTTTGGATCCAAAGAGCAGGTTCACGGTTGTGGTGAGCGAGATCGCCAGGCCGGTGTAGTCGGCTGCGACGACGTGGGACGTGCCGGGTGTTTCGAGGCTCTCGAAGCCATCAGGATTGTATTCGGTTACGTTAAGGGTGCGGTTGTCGTCGATCTTACTGCGGATTTCCGCTGTGATGTTCTCGGAAAGCATCAGCTGTTCATATCGCGACAAGCCTGGAACGAAGGAAGGGTCTCCCAGCTCTGCCCGTTGTCCGTATGCAAAGCGGATGGCCTCGTCTAGTCTGTGAGTTGTAAGGTTTACCGCCGCTGGGTCATCAAATTCTGTGTAGCCCTCTACGATCTTTAGCGCGCTGAGTGCAACGCTGCCGCTGCTGGGCGCACTGCAACTCGTGAGCTTGTAGCCTCGGTAGGTGATCTCCGATGGTCGGCGGATCGCTAAAGTATAGTTCTGCAAGTCTTCCATAGTCATAGTTCCATTCTCAGCCTGCAGCGCGGCGATGGTGGTCTCAGCAATAGCCCCAGTATAAAAAGCGTCCGCACCCTCAAGAGCGATGATCTCCAGCGTATCAGCATACCGCTTCCTTGTGATTGTGTCATTGAGGCCCACAAGGGTGCCATTAGGGGCAAAGTCGAGCGCCCAAGTCGGGTTGTCCACTAGGAAGTTGCCCGGTCCAGCAGTGGCGCTAACCATGTAGTTGACGAGATCTTGGGTGACTGGAAAGCCATACCGTGCTGTGTTTATGGCTGGGGCTATGACGTCCGCCCACGGCAACTGGCCGTAGTTCTCATGCAGATGTGCAAGCCCTCGTAGTTCCCCTGGAACGCCACTAGATAGCCATGTTAGCATATCATCCACCGCTAAACATAATAAGTGTACTGGGGACTACACACCTGGCTAGACCCCCGAAGATCGACGCGTTCACTCCATAGTTCGTGGAGTTGTACATATCCTGGAACGCCGCAGCCGGTGCAGTCTCCCGGAAATCAATAAATTCATAGCTTCCGTTCGAACCACGCACCAGCATGAACCCTCCACCTCCTAGGCCGGAGTGATACATGCCCACGACTCCCACGCAGAAGACTGTGCCCACCATCGCGTCCGCGGCATTGCCGCCAGCCTTCAGGAGGTCAACACCGATACGGCTGCATAATGCGGTTTCTGAGGCGACAGCACCGAGTGTGGGGTCTCTAGGTTTACCGTAAGGAGCGGGAGCGGCGATGGTGAGCTGGGTCGTGAGGAGAGCTGTGAATAATGTCGCGAGAGAAGGCATCTTGAGCTTGGGGTGTATCTTAGGAGCCTGTATATGGATATCAGTAACCTGAGAAGCAACATGAAGAACGGGTAGACACGAGACTACCTGACCTATTCCCCGAACCGCCTGTTCCAGCAGCTGCCTGAAGGTGATGCGCTCGTACGTAGCGCAGTCAGATACGGCACGGGGTGGTTGGGAGGGAGATGTGGCTGGGGATGTCTCACTCGACGCTCACGACGGCTGTGGACCGGAAGTTGCGAACGGCAAGACATGGCGGGCGAGACTGTTACTAGATATTAAGGCCCTGATGGATCGGCATGCTGGTCAAGCTTCTGGATAGAGGAGCTTTGTCCGGCAAGGCGGGAGCTTATCGAAACGCCTATCAACGATCTGCAGGGACAGCGGTTGAGAATAATGTATTCAAACGGTTGATGCTGAGTAATATATATCCGCTTCTACGCAGTCTAAGGAAGATCTAGTCATCCCCTAGACTCTGCTCGCTCGTGACGTTCCTTAGCAATAGACACGCATGAAGATATGGGGAAAGCTGGACATGCGCGTTTTGCAGATCTGAGAAGCCTCCTGCGTCACGCAACGGAGGGGCTCCCGACCTTCTCAATCCGGAGCTTGGAAATAACATGTCGAGAGCTGGGTTTCTTACGTTGATAGCTGGCAGAAGCAGGCGTCAAATGATTCTACAGACTGCTAGACTCAAGAAGCATAAGATCACCACGTCCTGTCGGGTTATCAATCCGTGATAGCCACTCTATCGGTGTGGTATTTCGCAGTGCAGGTGTTCGCCAAGTGTCCGCCCCGCTCCGCCCCGCCCCGCCCCCTCTGGGATTTCCATCTTACCTCAGCGAACGCCGATAAGGACGACTTGACGCTCCTCTCTCACGTACGAGCAGAATGGCTCCAGTGGGGTGTGCCTGCATTTGCTAAAGTCATAGTATTCGCGTCGAGCAGTCGTTAGGAACACAGGCCAACGAATCAGTGCAACCGGCAGCAACTACTGAGGCGGGCATCGGAGCCCTCCGACAGTGCCTCTTTACCGACGCCGTTGCGCTGTTGCTGCTTCGAAAGATCTTCCGGATGGGATATATCCGACGCCAGAGACATATGCTGAATGATCCCGGCTGAGATAGCTTCGTTTGAGTCCATCGATACCGTTCAAAGGCACGACTTCTGGCTTGTATCCCGTCAGGATGGATAAGATGGATCTGGACTACAATACTCGCATAGAGCAGTTGCGAGAACGAGAATATCCGCAGCTAAAAGGTAACTTGGTATTCAGCTATGCTCCGCTGATTATGTCTGCTTACATTTCCTTTCTGTCAGACACCGTATACCTTGACCATGCGGGCACTACTCCGTATGCAAAGTCTCTGATTGAGCGCTTCTCTGCGGACATGATATCAAACCTTTACGGCAACCCGCACTCCGCGTCTTCAGCGTCACAACTCTCAACTAGACGAACCGAGGATGTGCGGTTGCGGCTGTTAGGCCTCTTCAACGCTGACCCTGACGACTTTGATATTGTGTTCGTGGCGAACGCTACTGCCGGCATCAAACTTGTCATGGAGGCTTTTCGAGACCACGAAGGCGGGTTCTGGTATGGATATCACAGGGACAGCCATACCAGCCTCGTTGGAGTGCGAGAAGCAGCTGCAAGGCACAGATGCTTCACGTCGGACGCAGAAGTCGAAGGCTGGCTTAGTGGCTCCATCATAGATGAAGGCAGTTCAGGCCTCGGCCTCTTCGCCTATCCTGCCCAGTCTAATATGAACGGCCGTCGTTTGGCGCTGGACTGGGCAGGCCGACTTCGATGCTCAGCACCGAAAACAGATCAGGCCGTGTATACATTGCTGGATGCCGCAGCCTATGTCTCGTCTTCGCCGTTAGACCTGAGCAATGCAGCATTAGCGCCAGACTTCACCGTGATGAGCTTATACAAGATCTTTGGTTTTCCCGACCTCGGGGTTCTGATCGTAAGGAAGGGATCGGGACATGTCTTGAGGACACGCAAGTATTTTGGCGGCGGCACTGTTGACATGGTGCTTTGCATGAAAGAGCAATGGCATGCAAGGAAATCAGAATCGCTGCATGACCAGCTCGAAGATGGCACTCTACCGATACACAGCATCATTGCGCTGGACTCGGCAATGAACGTGCACCAAGAAATTTTTGGAGCGCTTGAGCGGGTATCGCGACATACAGCCTTTCTAGCCCGGAATCTCTATCATGGCCTGCGGGACTTGCGTCACTGGAACAACGTGGCCGTATGCGAAATCTACAAGGATGCAGAGTCTGAATACGGCGACACACGATCTCAAGGTCCAGTCATAGCGTTCAATATTCGCAATAGCCAGAAAGCATGGGTGAGTAATACAGAACTCGAAAAGCTGGCGGCAATCAAGAACATTCAGCTTCGGACAGGCGGCTTGTGCAACCCTGGTGGGACAGCGTCCTCCCTCGGGCTGGCTCCATGGGAGATGAAAGAGAACTTCTCGGCAGGTCAGCGCTGCGGCAATGAGACCGACATCCTGGGCGGCAAGCCGACTGGTATGATTCGCGTCAGTCTCGGAGCAATGAGCTCCATTCGTGACATTGAAGCTTTCATGGACTTCATGAACGAGTTCTTTGTGGACAACGTGGCTCCAGTACCCGCTGCTCCGTTCCTAGGTACGGAGGCCTCAGCGCAATCCCAGTATCACGTCGAAAGTCTTACAGTGTATCCAATCAAGAGCTGTGCTGGCTGGAGGGTGCCGCCCGACATGCCTTGGGAAGTGCGTAAGGAGGGCCTTGCCTGGGATAGAGAGTGGTGCCTTGTCCATCAAGGCACAGGAACTGCTCTCAGCCAAAAGCGTTATCCGAGAATGGCTCTAATTCGACCAATCATAGACCTGGAGACAGGGTTACTCCGCGTTAGATATGTTGGCGACGGCACGACACGTGGAGGCAGCCCAGAGGTTGCTGTGCCTCTATCTGCCGATCCAAACTACTTCGCTGGTCCTGACGGCTTCCGGACTTCGCCAGCCAACGTATGCGGTGACAAGGTGACGGCTCGGGTTTACAAGGTGCAAGAAATTGTAACATTCTTCACCGAAGCCCTCGGTATACCTTGCCAACTTGCTCGCTTCCCAGCAGTTGGCAGTCATGGAGTATCATCAAGGCACGCAAAAGCTCACCTTCAGCAACACCAATTACGTACTACTCCACGAATACCCGGCGCCTTTCCAGCCGCACCGCCCGGAGAGCAAGGCACTATACAAAGGCCAATTCTTCTATCAAATGAGAGCCCTATTCTTACCATCTCACGATCAAGCCTCAACCGCCTGAACGAGCAGATCAAGGCGAATGGTGGTAAAGCGGCACAAGCAGAGGTCTTTAGGGCTAACATCGTTGTCGCCGAAGCCTTGCAGGCCCAACCGGGTACAGAGCAGCCCTACGCAGAGGATCATTGGCGCTACATGCAGATTGGACGGCAGCTCTTCCAGATGCTGGGCTCTTGCCGCCGCTGTCAGATGGTCTGCGTGGATCAGAACACAGCGGTCAAAAATGAGGAACCATTTGTCACGTTAGCTAAGACAAGGAGGTTTGACGGGAAGGTGTGGTTTGGACAGCATGGCTGCCATGTGCAGATGCAGGATCGATCTTCGCCGCATACACAAAATCCCACGATCAAAGTTGGGGACCCTGTGAGAGCATTTGGCGAGGACGACGATTTGCCTCACGGCCTCGTATCATGAACGATGTCGAGGCGTCTTTTTAGCTTATGCTAGTTGGGGACCATTCAAGACGCAATCTGATTGACCTAGGCCGTTCGCTTAGGCGCTATAGAAACCGTTCGGCTGTCCAGTCGCAGAAGAGGCGCTCACTAATTAAAGTTCTCCCGACAGCAAGGGACAGGCGCAGCGGCAAGATCACTTGCAGCTCGGGAACTGCTTGGTCCATCAGGCCGCCCACGGTCGTACAACGGCTGTTGAATGTTGGGTGTGTAAGCGCCGCCGTCCCGTCTCCGGAGCCAAGACGATGTTGATCGGTCTGCTCCATTGAACCTCACCGGAATATGGCTTCGGGCTACAGGCTTTCCTCACAGCGAGGCATCGCCGGTGTTATGAGGCGCGCGCCCATATCGGCGAACCATAGATTGGCCATCAAGCCCTACAACGGCCAGCTTTCTGATGGGAGAGTTGATCCTGTGGGCTGTCCGAAGGCTCTGCTGTAGAAGCGCGCGGTCGTGCCGAAGTGCAAGGCGCGTATGCAACTCGACTTTGTTAACATAAATCCTTCTGCTGTGCCGTGATAGACGGACCCATTAAGCATTTGTCTGTTCCGTCCACTGAGCTCCACCGCAGCTTGTCCACACTCATTCCTGCCGTCCAGCAGCTTGTTAACTACGCTCTCTACAAGCGGTATACCCACCTCGACTGACACAAGCTACGCCGTGATCTGTTTCGCCAGTCGCATCTCAATCGAGACGCCATCGCCAGCATCTGGTGCCCCCAGATCCCTACCGACAGCTACCTCTCCCTCCAGCAGCGTCCAACATCCTTACAGCGGCCTTGTGGTTTGGCTGTTGCCGTCTCGGGAGCTGCCAGCGAATCAGCGTCCGTGTCGCATCTCTGCAGAGGGACGTCCCGTATCACACCGGTCACGTTTCAGGTCCTATCAACCAGTCGTCAACGGGCGGCAGCGCGAAACCTGGTCCACGGCTTGTCTGCCTGTCAGCCAACCAGACAGCGGCTGCCAGACAGCTCGAGGGGCCGCTCGCCCGCACCAGGCTAGCCCGGCGGCTCTGTTGCATCACCAGCGCTTTGTTTTGCGCATTGGCCTCGACGAAAGTCGGTGTTGCGCCTGCAGCTGTGTGCTCTCTACGCGCCCATCCCAAAATAGCCTCACTGTACGGTGTACTGCCTCTGACTGAGTCGTGGCATCGCAGGAGCCTCAGCTAGGCCGGCATCGCTAAGGTAAGCTAAATAATAATACCCCTTCTGTCACCTGCTCTGTCCGACCCTGCTGTCCTCACCTCGCGGCTCACCACCTCTCGCAGGGCCATCGTCTCATTGATTGCATACCCGGGTCATTCGTTTGACGCCTCGGTCGCTCTTTTGTCCAAGCAGTCATGGCAACTACCGCTACCTCGAAGCCTGCGCTATCTGCGCTGAAGACGCCCATGACAGCCACCTACCCGTCCGAGGTCTGCAGTCCAATCTCGAGTACTCCGACCTGGATCAAGAGGGAAGACAGCCTCAAGACGCCAATCACCCCTCCATCTGCCTACCTCGACTTCCTCAAGGCCCTGTCGCCCGCCCTCATGAGTCCCCTACCCACCGGAGCCAGCACTCGCTTTACTTTCGGCGAGAAGAACGAGAAGAGCGACAAGTGCGACCACTCCGACAAGTCAGCAAGCGCAACACCGGTACCGGCACCACCGTCCGATAAATCCAGCCCAGCACCTTCGCAGCCGCCGTTGTCGCGGACCAACAGCAACTGCTCCTGCAAGACCGGCGCTGAGACCTCTGAGAAGCCGACCAACATGCAAATCTCCATCCCACCACCCTCGGCCTTTGTGCGTCCACTCTCCGCACGAGCGCCGCGCCAGCGTCTGCATATCCCGCAGAGTCCCTACTCGCCTGCAGGAGTTGGGTCTCCCATGAGCGCGCGATCGGTGCACTCCCCATACAGCGCGACGATCTCGCCGCGCGAGTGGGACCTTGAGGGCAAGAAAGGCGGCACCCGTGCGGTGAGTATCAGGCAGGTTGTTACGAGGACGGTGACGTACTCGCGGACGCCGGTGGAGCCGACCGCGCCGCTGGATCCTGCACCGAAGGGGAAGAGGAGGAAGATTGAGGAGTAGAGGGGGCTCTCGTAGCAGAGCATCCTCTCCCGCTTTTTCGCAATGGCTTTGCGTCGAACATCTATACGATATTGGGAGCTCATTCCTCCGCCTCACATACGCTACTTACCTTGTTGGCCGCCGAGCTTTCGTCGGTATTCTATTCGTCCTCCATACAACCCTTTACCTCACGCTCGACTCCCTCGACTGGAAGAGTTCCTTGCGACATCGGTATCTCGCATATCTTCATCTCTGCCTCCGCCAAAAGCAACGCTCCATCACTGTGCGATGGATACGATAATTACCAGAAAAAGTCCTGGTGACTACATCTACCACGCTCGCTTCCAACCACCAACCCTCACCC